>Ga0310694_10002960_pt1 | contig 16859 bp, 16 predicted proteins | sample 174DNAGHGhighgp2_FD_203884 | JGI IMG/M metagenome (GOLD analysis project Ga0310694, IMG submission 203884) | Sheep rumen microbial communities from Palmerston North, Manawatu-Wanganui, New Zealand - 1742 DNA GHGhigh gp2 (v2) (version 2) | ecosystem: Host-associated > Mammals > Digestive system... | reverse complement strand
AACAAAGGCCGCTCCAGATACCGGAAGCAATCCAACAAAGGCCACTCCAAATACTGGTAGCAATCCAGCAGATGCCGCTGCCAATGGCACTGACTAAGGACCAGAGCAGCACTCCTAGCCAATATAACCCGAACCCGATAAGGGCAAGCGCCAAAATAGCACTCACAATCTTGACTACGGTTAAAAGATTATAACGGCAGTGCAGCTCTCCCTTCCACCATGCACCATTGGTGGTTACAGAAAAAATGTTTTTCATCTTTCCTTTTTTTTAGGCGTTAATCTCATAATGTTACACTTGCCTAAGGTGTAGCGAGACATAATATTACAAAATAATTTTTTTTGAATTAAAAAATAGCACAAAACTAAACTTTTGTCAATATATATTTCATCAGATGACACGACAAAAAAAACCGCCGAATTGCTTCGACGGGTTGCGATTTATGCAAAAATTAACTTAAATATCGAGGTTTTGAACCTTCAGAGCGTTTTCCTGAATGAACTCTTTACGCGGCTCCACCACGTCGCCCATCAGGGTAGAGAAGGCCTCGTCGGCTTCTTCCACGCTGTCAATCTTAACCTGCAACAAAGAACGTGCTTCCGGATCAAGCGTGGTTTCCCACAGCTGTTCCGGATTCATTTCACCCAAACCTTTATAGCGTTGGATGGAGATACCTTTTTTACCGGCACTCGTCACGGCATTCATCAGGCTTACCGGACCGTCGACACGTTTTTCGCCCAAGGATTTAGTGGATAATACCAACGACTTAGCGAAGTTTTCGGTTAAAAAGTCGTGCATTTCGTTCAAGATTTTGCCTTCCGGACTTTCCAAAATATTGGCACCGATAATGTGTTCTTCTTTTACGCCGCGCAACACGCGATAGAACACCACGCTGCCTTCGTCATTGATTTCGGCTTTCCAACCACGGTCATATTCGGCTTCCAAAGTATCCAAACGTGCCGCCATTTTCTCAATTTCGGCAGTTAATTTAGCTTTGTTATTCAAAACGTTAACATCAAACAGGCCGCAGATAGCCATTTGCTCAATGATTTTTTCCGGAGCTTTCAAAGTCAGCGCCTTAATCATGGCATTGGCTTTTTTAGTGCTTTCCACAAACGAAATCAAATCCTGTCCGACCAAACGTTCGCCGTTGGCGGTTTGCAGATAGCCGTCTTCGCACCCGCCGTGAATGAGGTAATCTTCCATCTCACGGTCGTCCTTAATATAGATAATCGAGTTACCGCGTTTGGCCTTATACAGCGGCGGTTGTGCAATGTATACATAACCGCGGCGAATCAGCTCCGGCATCTGCCGATAGAAGAAAGTCAAAAGCAAGGTTCTGATGTGGGCACCGTCGACATCGGCATCGGTCATGATAATGATTTTATGATAGCGGCACTTATCGGCATTGAAGTCATCGCGACCGATTCCGGTACCAAACGCGGTAATCATCATCCCGATTTCCGCTGACGAAAGCATACGGTCAAAACGCGCACGCTCTACGTTTAAAATCTTACCGCGCAACGGCATAATTGCCTGATACTTACGGTCACGTCCCTGTTTGGCCGAGCCGCCGGCGGAATCACCCTCAACGATAAACACTTCGGAAAGTGCCGGATCTTTTTCGGAACAATCGGCCAGCTTGCCCGGCAAAGAGGCAATGTCAAGCACTCCTTTGCGGCGGGTTAATTCACGAGCCTTACGAGCGGCTTCGCGCGCCGATGCGGCTTCCACAATTTTACCGACAATGATTTTGGCTTCGGCCGGATGTTCTTCCAACCATTCTTTAAGCTTGTCGCCGACAATATTTTCCACCACCGGACGTACTTCCGAAGAAACCAACTTATCCTTTGTTTGGGATGAGAACTTCGGGTCCGGCGCCTTAACCGACAACACGCAGGTCAAACCTTCGCGCATATCTTCGCCGGTAATAATGTCCTTATCTTTTTTCAAAAGTCCGTTTTCCTGAATATAGTTATTGAACGTACGCGTCAATGCACCACGGAAACCGGCCAAGTGTGTGCCGCCGTCTTTTTGCGGAATGTTGTTGGTAAAGCACAGCATCGATTCGTTATAAGAATTGGTCCATTGTAGCGCCACATCAACAACAATACCGTTGTTTTCGCCGTTAATACGGATAACATTTTCGTGCAACGGTGCTTTGGATTTATTGAGGTGTCCGACAAACGCCTGCAAACCGCCCTCGTAGTGGAAGTCAACTTCGCGCGGTTCGGCGCCGCGATTATCAATTAATTTGAGATAAACGCCGGAATTGAGGAACGCTTTTTCTCTGATGGCGCGCTCCAAAGTGTCAAAATTAAACTCAACATTGGTAAAAGTTTTCGGCGACGGCAAAAACGTAACTTCGGTACCGTGGCGATTCGGCGCATCAGCTACGACGTGTACGTGCTCAACCACGTTGCCGTCGGCAAATTCGGCCGCATATTCTTTATCGTTGCGCCAGATTTTCAGCTTGAGCCAAGTGGAAAGGGCGTTTACCACCGAAACACCCACACCGTGCAAACCGCCGGAAACCTTATAGGAATTGTTGTCAAACTTACCGCCGGAGTGCAGTTCGGTCATAATAACCTCGGCTGCCGACACACCTTCTTCTTTATGGGTATCAACCGGCATACCGCGCCCGTTGTCGCGAACCGTTGCCGAGCCGTCCGGATTCAAAATAACCACCGTTTTATCGCAATAACCGGCCAACGCTTCATCAATGGCGTTGTCCAACACTTCGTAAATCATGTGGTGCAAACCGGAGCCGTCATCGGTATCGCCGATATACATTCCAGGTCTTTTACGCACGGCATCCAAACCGCGCAAAACCTTGATGGAATCGGCATTATATTCTTCTTCGCCCTTCAGATATTCTTCTTCCGTTAAGTCTGTCATTTTTTCCTCATTTAAAAACATATTAAACAATGCCGTGATTATAGCGTAAAGCCCGAAATTTACAAAGTATAAAATTCAAGTTATGAACGGAATTTTGCGTTTTTTATTGCATTTTTTTGCCGCTCGGGTAATATAATATTTGTCGGTAAGAGATTACCGGCGGGGACTCACATCTCCTCGAATAGAAATAACTCCTCTTTTTCGGGGAGTCGGCTGAATATATTGAATAAGCCGGACTGACTATTCGCAGTTGTGAGCTCCCCACCTTAAAGGAATTTAGGGTGGTTTTTGTTTTAATTTAAGCAAAAGGGGAGTTCCGAAAATGAGAATAAACGCTTGTTGTATGGATAAACAAACAATCCGCGAGGTTGGGCAAGAATTGTGGAAATTGCGCCAAGAACGCGGAATATATCTGCGAACGGTTGCCTTGCAGACTCATATTCCAGAGCGGGTAATAGAAGGTATGGAAATCGGCAAATTTATTAAATATGCATCGTTTCGTCGTTTAACCGAATTTTACGGCAAAAAAATGCGGGTGGTATTTGAATAAAAATAAAAAAAGGTTTCGGCACATTAACCGAAACCTTTTTCACTTAAAAGTACAGTACACAGCAAATCACGAATACGCACAGCGCCAAGGCCTCAAACACAAAGGAAAAATACAAGGCGCCGCGAGCGAGAAGATGGCTCTTTTCATAGCGGAACGGAACGTCGGCAAATTTTACCAAAGCAAACAGCAGAAACACTCCGGTCACAAAATGATACGCGGTGTGGGCGGCGATAATCGCAATGTTTTGATAACTCGATTCGACTCCAACCAGCGGCAGCGCCGTCAGAAAAGTTGCAGCAACGTACAAAACCATAGCGTAGCAAATCAGACGGTCAAAAATACCGATTGGTATTTGTTCATAACGGTGGTTACGCAAAACGGTACCGAAAACCATAAAGGCTATTACCGTAAACAGTTCAGCCCAAGATAAAACATAAATCATAATAGTATGGATAAAAATTGATATTTATCGGCGGTATAACCCGAAACTTCTATGTTGTCAATAACTTAAATATAATTGTTTGAAACAAAATAATTTATTGCTAAAATTCATTCGGGTATAAGAAAAGAGGAATCGTAAAATGTTTTCGGAAAAATGGAATTATCGCTTTTTGGAACTGGCAGAACTGATTGCCACTTGGTCAAAAGACCCGTCTACCAAAACCGGTGCGGTTGTGGTGGGGCCGGATAAAGAAATTCGCGCCACCGGATATAACGGATTTGTGCGCGGAGTGGTTGACGGTGTGCCGGAACGTTTGGAGCGCCCGACCAAATACGATTTTTTTGAGCATGCCGAACGCAACGCGGTTTATAATGCCTGTTTGACCGGAACCTGTTTGAAAGGTTGTACCATTTTTTGCACTTTAACTCCGTGCACCGATTGCGCTCGCGCCATTATTCAGGCCGGCATCAAAGAAGTTGTCACTTATGAATACAAATCTGATGTGAACGACCCGAAAAACACTTGGCGCGACAAACTTCGCTATTCGGCGGAAATGTTTGCCGAAGCCGGCGTAAAATATATTGAACTGCCTAAAAAATAAATTTCGGACTATCCTCTCGCACGTCTTTAAATACGTTTAATCGGCAATATATAAAGTACCGATTATGTTGATAAAACTGTAAGGAGATTGGTTATGAAAATTCTGATTGCGGACGATCACGCGTTGTTTCGCGACGGGCTGGCTTTGCGTTTGGAAGAAATTGCTCCCGAAGCCGCGATTTTGCAAGCCTCTAGTTATTCGCAGGTTTTTAAAATTCTTAACACCGAACCGGCGGTTGATGTGTTGGTTTTGGATGTTGAAATGCAAGATATGCCGTGGTTGGAGAGCCTGAAAAAGATTCACGCTTTGGCGCCGAAAACCAAAATAATCGTGGTGTCGGCCTCGGAGGATAGTCGTACCATCCGCACCATTTTGGCCACCGGAGTTAAAGGCTACATTCCTAAACGCTCGGAAATCAAAGTGTTTAACAACGCACTTAAGCTAATAATAGAAGGCGGCAGTTATGTTCCGCCGAATTTGTTGGAAAACACTCCGCTTAATGCTTTGAGTGGGCGTAACATCGGCATAAAAACGCTGACGACTCGGCAATCGCAGGTTCTGGACCTGATAGCACAGGGCAAATCCAACAAACAAATTGCGTATGATATGGGCGTATCGGAATCCACAGTTAAGTTACACATCAACGCTTTGTTGCGCTCGCTCCATGTCAGCAACCGCACGCAGGCCGTGATTACGGCGCAAAAAATCGGGCTTATTTAGCGGATTCTTGGTCTTTTTTTGATTTTAATTGCCCGCAAGCCGCCAAAATATCTTGCCCGCGTGCCACTCTTATCGGTGCGGCAAATCCGGCCTTTTCCAGTTCACGCGCAAATGCGTGAACTTTGTTGTTGGAACTCGGCTTAAAAGCGCACCCCGGCCACGGATTAAACGGAATCAGATTAAAACTGGCACGCAGATTATATTTTTTCATCAAGGCAATCAACTCGTGCGCACACTCAAACGAGTCATTGACACCGTCGAGCATCAGATATTCAAACGTAATGTAGCGGCTGCCGTCGTTTCCCTGATATTCGCGACAAGCCGAGAGCACTTCTTCCAACGGATAGCGGTTGTTAATCGGCATAATTTGCGAGCGCAGAGTGTTGTTCGGGGCGTGTAGCGAAACGGCCAAACGCACACCGGTTTCTTTGAGCGCACGCACAATATTCGGCGCGATTCCCGAAGTGGACATGGTAACGCGGCGGCGCGAAATGGCAATGCCGTCGCCGTCGGTTAAAATATTCAAAGCTTTGATGGTGTTTTCAATGTTGTGCAACGGTTCACCCATACCCATCACCACAATATTGGAAAGATAACGGGTTTCGTTAGTCGGACTCGGCCATTCACCGTAAGTATCGCGCGCCACCATAAACTGGCTGACAATCTCGCCGGCGGTTAAGTTACGAGTTAACTTTTGGCTTCCGGTATGGCAAAAACGACAGCCGACCGCACATCCCACTTGGGTAGAAATGCACACGGCACCGCGGTCTTCTTCCGGAATATACACCATTTCAACGCGCTGTCCGTCGGCAAATTCCAGCAGCCACTTGCGGGTTTTATCGGAGGAAAGTTGTTCTGCCACGATTTTCGGGCGCGTAATCGTAAAATTTTCGGCGAGTTTTGCGCGCAAAACCTTTGAAAGATTGCTCATTTTTTCAAAATCGGTTTCGCCGAAATAATAGAGCCATTGCCACAGCTGTTTTGCACGAAAAGGCTTTTCCCCGATATCGGTCAAAGCCTTTTGCAATTCGTCTTTACTCAATCCTATGAGTTCTGTTTTAGCCATGATTATTTTTTCTTGCACTTTGCGGAAATTGCCTGATATGCGCTGGTAAATCCTTTGAGCGAATAAGTATCTTTGGTGGCGGTGCCGCGGCTCGATTGGCCGTCGACAATCATACGCTCACCGCGTTTCATGGCCGTAACCAGTTTTTGGTCTTCGGTGTGATTAACCATCCAGCCCTTATCGCCTTCGGTAAAGGTATTACGGAAGGTTTCGTTGCCGATTTTGATTATGAGAGCCGCTTTCGGATTATATACATATCCGGCCACAAAGCTCACTTCGTCAAACGATTTTTCGGACGGACGATGCGTAACCACCGTATAAATATCGCCGCGCTTGGTGTATTTGCCTTCATCTTTCTTCGGGCTGGAAGCCATATAGCAAATTACATTGCCGCGGTCATTATAAGTCCACGCGGTCCAATCGCCGTATTCGCCCAAAAGCTGCGGCTGATTGGCTGCCTGAGCCGTCGCCGAAATCAATAAACCGCCGAGTACTAAGAAATATTTTAACATCTGTTTATCCTTTTTTATTAAATTTAGTTGGATTATATAAAAAATATGTATATAAAGTATTAAAATTTCCTAAAAATAACAAGGGGTTTTTAAAGCTATGTTCATACCTGAATATTTGGATATGTCAAAAATCGCCAGCACAGCCAAAATCGGCAACTTGTTTCAAGCGGTGGAAGAACACGGCGGCACCATTCGTTTTGTCGGCGGTGCGGTGCGTGATACTTTGGCCGGATTAAGCGGATTCGACTTGGACTTGGCAACTGATTTATCGCCCGACGAATTGATTGAAGCTTGTCAGAACAACGGACTCAAAACCGTGCCGGTGGGCTTAAAACAGGCAACTGTCGGGGTGGTGGTAGATAATCAAATTTTGGAAGTTGCATCGCTCAGACGCAGCGTTAAGAATGAGCAGGGCAAGTATGAAATTGTATTTACCGATGATTGGAGTGCCGATGCGGCGCGGCGTGACCTGACCATCAATGCCGTTTATGCCGATTTGCACGGCAATGTGTTTGATTATTATGACGGTATTACCGATTTGAAAAACGGCGTGGTGCGCTTTATCGGCAATCCGGAAGACCGAATTGAAGAAGACGGTTTGCGTATTTTGCGTTTTTTCCGCTTTTATTCCCGATTCGGTAAAACTCCGCCGGATAAAGAAGCACTGGATGCTTGCATAAAATATAAAGGGTTGTTGCGCAATATTGCCATAGAGCGGGTGCGCGACGAGCTGTTTAAAATTTTGGTGACTCCTAATGCCGCCGTATCAATGAAAATTATTTACGATAACGATATTTTGGCGTATTTTCTGCCTAAATCCAAGCATTTGGACGCGCTTGACCGTTTGGCAAAATTGGTAGCCGACATCAAGTATGAGGGTAATTTTTTGCGCCGTCTGTTTGTAATGTATCAACCAAAGGCGGCAACTGCCGAAAATATGGCGGATACCCTGCGCTTTACCAAAAAGCAGAAAGAGGTGTTTGTGCGTTGGGCTAAAATCGATTTGCGACCGGAGAATATTATGCCGCAACAATCGCGTATGCAGTTTATTTATCGCTACGGCAAGCAGTTTTGCATTGATAAAATTCTGATGGGAGCGGCAATATATGACTTTGACGCGCCGTCGCTCAATCGTCTGCTTGCGGAAATTGAAAGCGCGGTGGTGCCGATTTTCCCGATTCGCGGCCGAGATATTGTCAACAACGGCATCAGCGGCGACCGCCAAATCGGCCAAACGCTCAACCGTTTGGAACAAATGTGGATAGACAGCGGTTTTAACCTGACCAGAGAAGAATTGTTGCAACATATTTAAGCCGAACAGAATAAAATGTATCATTACAAGGAGCCACAGAACCAGACTCGTCATTACGAGGAGCGCCAACGGCGCGACGTGGTAATCTCCATACATCGCCTTGCAATCGCCGCCGGATAACACATTCGAATCCGCATATACACCAAAAGTAATATATCCAATTTCGGGCTTGAAAAATAAAAAAAAGCGCGGCATAATAAACCCAGAATGCCACAATGGCAGACTATTAAGTACTTAATTATAAGGAGAAAAATTATGAAAACAAACGAAAAAGGTCGTTCCATGATTGAAATGCTCGGCGTGTTGGCGATTATCGGCGTTTTGTCGGTAGGCGGTATTGCCGGTTATTCAAAAGCTATGGCTAAATTCAGAGCAAACAAAACTATCGACCAAGTTTCCCACATTGTGGCAAACGTCCGTATTCTGTTCGGTTCGCAAAAGAATTATAAAGACTTGGCAACTGATTCCAGCACCAACGTTCCGTCGCTTATGTACAAAGCACATGTATTTCCTGATGAAATGCTTGGCGGTACGGCCGGTGATGAAATGACTTGGGCTGATTGGAATAACGCTTACGGCGGTTCGGTTAACCTTTATTCTGCTTCAAGATTCGCTATTGAAAACGGCTCCGGTCAAAACGATGCCACCAAAGCTCATAAAGCATTTATCATCGTATTCGGCGGCATTCCGAAGGAAGCTTGTGTTGACTTGGCTTCGCAAAACTGGGATGCATCTTCCGGTTCCGGTTTGATTGCCTTCTCGATTAACAATACAGATGTTTTGAAGACACAGGTATATGACAACTGCACTTCTAGCGGTGAAGCCGGCAAAGCATTGTCTTGCTTTAATGCAATGCCGATGTCCGTGGCTTGGGCAGCCAACGCTTGCAACTTGGATACCACCAACGAATTGGCTTGGAAGTATTACTGATATAGCTGCTCGGCATAAAGAGTCATTAAGGAGTCCTGTTCGGGGCTCCTTTTTTTGTGCGGAGTCGCTGCAATAGGGATGTAGGCGGACACGTCATTATAAGGCGGCAAAGAATCAGCCTCGTCATTCCGAGGAGCCGGAGGAAGAATCACGTCATTCCGAGGAGGCACAACGTGCCGACGTGGGAATCTCAATACTTCGCCTTGCAATCGCCGCCAAGTGATAATGTTGCCGTATTATTGCATCATGCCGCACCGCAACGCATGGGATTGCCACGCCCTCACGGGCTCGCAATGACGAGGATATTTTTAAAGTCGCGTCATTCCGAGGAGGCACAACGTGCCGACGTGGGAATCTCAATACATCGCCTTGCGCCAATACAATATATTGTCATACCTCGCACGGCGTTGTACGTCCGTGCGTCAAGGTATCTCGACTTTTGGCACGTTAGTGCCACTTCCAAATCATATAATATAGCGCTTTGCAAAGATAAGATTCCTTGACGAAGTGACGCGCCGCGCACTTCGAGGGATGACAGGTTATTCTTTGACGCGCCGCGCACTTCGAGGGATGACAGGTTATTCTTTGACGCACCGCGCAGACCGAGGAATGACAGATAAATCAATATTGTCATACCCCGCACGGAAGAATATAATATATAAAGTGTGTCGGACTCCTCAATATTTTCGCCATTTGTCAATTTTTTTTCAAAAACATGCATTTTTTTGTTGCAAAGCCCGAAAAAACATGCTATGTTAATAATGCTTATGAATTATCTATGTCAATTATCATCACAACTATTATTGAGAACGATTACTTGTTTAGTATACGTTTTCATTGGATTTTGTTGTTTGAAAAATTGACAGTTCACATACTCCGTCATCATTATGATGGAGCACGTATGCAGTATGGTTTTCAGCTGTAATACGTCAATTTCTCCGTCAAAGTGTTGACAATGGAGATGAACCGCCAAAAATAGAATATCAAACAAAATTACATTATATATGGGAAAGAAAGTAAAGTTTAACCTCATGGCTATGTTCCTCATGGCCATTATGGTAGTATTTGTATCTTGTGGAGACTTGAGCGATCGTCTTAATTCCACTTCCGACACAGAAGGTCCGGTGGACCCCGTTTTTCCGGAAATCGTTTTCGATTATATGGTGAACGGCACGGTTGTCGACTGGACCATCAAGGAAAACAAGGTTTATAACCTTTCCGAGATGGGTCAGGCATCTATTAATGTCTGGCACCAGAACGACAAATACGCCGCTCCTCGTGAGCGTAGTGTAGCGTATTCTCAGCAGCACACCTCACATGAGGCACTGCAGACCTCAACGAAGTCTACTTCAGAGGGTCGCAGCGTCTATGAGGATGCCGGTAACACTTCCGCCGGTGTTGACGATGGTAACGTCGTTGGCGCCATCCGGAAGATGGAGAGAATCGTGCGTTCGCTTAATGGTGAGAACGTGGAGTTGCCTTATGTTAAGGTGGGCGAGCCCTACCTGGAGGCAATAAACGTTTTACCGGGTACCACCAAGTATGGCACTAGAGGTGAGATGGTTGTGACCGACTCAGTTTGTCCGCAGTTTGTATGGGTGTTCCCGTGCACCGTGGAAAACTTGAATGAGTATGTCAAAATCAACAAGCCAACCTCTTTCAATGTCTATGGCAATGACACCATCAGGGTGTATCAGCTGGAGGCAAACGACATAGTGTCAGGCAAAATCCTGCGCTATGATCGCGTTCCTCTTAATGAGACAACCGAAAGGTGTGATGTTGTTGTTGAGTGGACCAAGAAAGATGGTACCACCCACGAGCAGACTTTCAGCAAAGTTCTCAATCGCCGCATCGACACGATTGCGGAGTATGAGAAGGTTGTTACCGAGTTCGGTTTCAACTGGTTGTCTGATAATCCTCTCGCAGAAGGTGCTGTATCACAGGTGAACGCTGATGAGCTGTGGACTGTGTCGGGTCGCACCGATACATTCAGCGGCTTACTCTCTAATGGCATCGAGCCGATAAATACGAAGTACAGCTTGTATCATGAAAAGGCAGAGTTCAACAATGCCCAGTTCGGTCTCAAGCACGTATTCGATTTTGAAAGCTTCAACCCCCGTGAGAGAAATACTTACGAGGAGGATGCTCCAAACTACCGCGGTGGTTACACTGCCCGTAGGCTTCACAACGTCATCTCCACAAGCTACCTCGGCTATGCCCAGGATGCTGAGGAGACAGTGGTGTTGCTGAAAGAGAACGCTCATATCATCAATGAATATTGGGATAAGAGCAACTGCAATCAGACTGTAACAGATACGGACGTCAAGTGGCACCTCGAGTTCGTTACCGATTATTCGGACGGCACTCAGGACCGCAAGAAGTTCGATTTCAATGACAGCCGACTTCTTGAATGCGATAGCGACTGGTCTTCAGAAGAGGAAGATAATACACATTCAACCTCCGGGGTGAATGCCACTATTACTTCCAGAGAGAACCAGACCGCTGAGCAGGATGGAGCAGTTGCCAAGTGGGTACGCGAGTACCGTGACTTGGGTTCCGTTGCAACACTTAAAGGTCACACCCGTGACAATAAGTGGCATTCTAGGGAGGCCAACTCCTTTGAGTGTACTTATAAGGGAAAGACCTTCAGATTTGAGGATAATACCCTCACCGTATCTAATACGGATAATCTGTCAGCCGGTGTGGAGAACAACGGATATAATGTGTATTCGTACTCCGACGTGCTTCGTTACGTTTGGGGTTCAAATATAAAGAGCTCAAAGGCTCCCGGTGTTATTAAGGTAAAGGTGGTTGTACCCGAAGAAGATACTTTCTTCCCAAAGGAGTGGGGTACACTTCTAGAGGTGAAGCAAACCGTTTCTAACAACATTAAGCACGACGGGTTCGTGTATATCTGGTCGTTGCACTTTGAAAAAGGTGTGCTTCCGGTAGTTGTAATTAGCGGTTCAGAGGTGCCCCAGTGGCACTTTGAGTACTTCGAGTACACTTCGGACCATACGTATAATTCCGGTACCTATGTTGACGGTACTTGGATTAATACGGTGGCTCTGGACACCTACACTCAGATGACTTGGAGCCGAGGTGGAAAGGAGCGTGCCAACAAGGACTACCTGCATGCCAAGTCCCAGAACTGGGATGAGGGCAGGACAGTCGACGGGCATTGCTCTGTAAACACCTCCCGCTATGACCTCAAGGTTAAGGACGGTATGCTTTATGCTACCGATACCTATACGGGGGTCTACATGGGATTCTGGAAATAACTTCTTCCCCCGCAATGGGGTCGAAGCGCGCGGACGGGTTCCGGGCAATTTCCTCCCCATTGGATATGTAATTTTCAAGTGTTTGATGTGCGAGGTTCGCCTTCTTGCAACAGTCATAATTATTTTCCGATTGTGCCGGTGGCATAGGAGGGGATATAGCGGCAATGCCGTATGACCTTGCAAGTCGGTGACCTCGACTGAAAAACACAATTTATTCATTTTCAAAAAAACAAATTCATATGAAAAATTATATTATCGCAGCCGCTCTGTGCTGCGCAGCCAACACAATGAATGCCCAGGTAGTTATCGACGAGTCAAACTTCGGAGGTCTGACTCCCGAAGTGTTAGAGAACTCCAACCGAGAATTCGGAGCCCAGACGGACGCCGTCAAGGTGGCTCGGTATAACTATACCGATGCCATCAAGGCCAAGGGCGCGTTCCAGGAAGAGGTAGTTGCCCATGTTGGCAACAATCTCGAGCCGCTGCGTCTGTATGATGCAGACATCAACGGCACCTGGCTTGCTGTTGAAGGCATTGGCGAATACTTCGCCAAGAACTTCACAGGCGGCGTCGGAGTCGCAGGAGGCCATGACTACCGCAAGTGGGAGTGGTCCTTGGGAGCTAATGCCGTGTTCGGCAAGCCCGCGAAGGAATCCGACGACCAGACGAAGTTCTGGCGCGGTCGCGTCTTCGGCGAGCTGGGCTTCAAGCTCTGGCAGAGTGACACTCACTACAGTGATTTCACTGTTGGTGTGGGCTATTCCGCTCAGGTGAGCGACTATTTCGAAAAGGACGAGATGTCCTGGTCGGGTAAGCAGACGAACGAAGACGGCTCGGTGACAACCAGGACAACCACAAGGTCAGACTTGCACAACAAGCAGCTGACATCAGGTGGTTACCTTTGGCTTAAGTACCGTCACCGCGGTGCTTTCAAGCCAACCGGCTGGTATATCAAGGGTTCTGTTGGATGTCAGCAAGACATCTTGATGAACACCAACAGGTACGAACTTGAAGTTCGTGCCACGCTCGGTTTCGAGCTTCGTCTGTTCAAGCACGGCAAGTATAACCACGAAGGCATGAAGTATGCCGGTTATACCATGCAGGACGTGCAGAACATGATGCATGCTCCGTACCAGACCCCGAACAAGTAGTAACGTTCAACTATATAGAACAGCGCCTCTACCCTAACCGGAGAGACGCTGTTCGCATTTTAAAACCCTTTTTTTGCCGCTACTTAAAGAAGAACATCCTCGTCATTCCGAGCCCGAAGAATATACTCGTCATTCCGGGCCCGAAGAATATACTCGTCATTCCGAGCCCGTTAGGGCGTGGGAATCTCATGCGTCGCGGTGCGGCCTCGGGCGGAATAATACGGCTATATTATCACTTGGCGGCGATTGCAAGGCGAAGTATTGAGATTACCACGTCGGCACGTTGTGCCTCCTCGTAATGACGCGTCTTATTCTTCATGAGATTACCACGTCGGCACGTTGTGCCTCCTCGTAATGACGCGTCTTATTCTTCATGAGATTACCACGCCCTGTCGGGCTCGTAATGACGAGTCTTATTCTATGCTGCCTCGTAATGACGAGTCTTATTCTGCATAAAAAAACGTTCGGTTTATGAAATTTCTTCCATATACCGAACGTCCGCAGTTTTGAAATCTGAAATGATTACATATCATCCCAGATTCCGTATGCTACAATTACCAGTATTATAATAACAATTATCGTGACGGTTCCGCCACCGAATACTGATGATATAATACATGATAACCAGATGAGAATTTTGTATATGAAATATAAGCCGATGATAGTCAACGGTATTTTCACTATACGCTTTTCTCTGTGATTTTGCCAAACATATCTTACGCCTAAAATGCAGGAGAGAATGAAGGCTAAAAAGATTATTGTTGCCATACTTTTCAATAATTTAAGGGATTTATTTGCGCTTAACAAACTACTCCCTTAAATATCGAAATCACACCCGCCAAAACATAAAGTTTCGGTAAGTGAAGATAACAACATCAAAAGAATAATTTAATAATCGCAAATAAAATCCCTAATTTATAACACTTATATTATAACCGTTTTTTGCAAATTTGGCAAGCAAAAAAGGCTCTCGATTTTATCGAAAGCCTTAGTCGGAGGAAAGTATTTATAAATTAACGCGCCGGCTTTTTATACCATTTGACGGCATTGGCGCATTGTTCTTCGGTTTTGCCTTTTACTCGGCAACGATTAACCTCAATCGTCGGATTTTTATCCATAGAGAAACAACCGTCGCCCAAAAGCATAACATCGCGATAGGTTCTCACTCCCGGATTTACCTTTACCAAATTGATGGCGGTGGTAATTTCCGGCCATATCAGCTTAATCCCGAAACTGTTAATGCGCTCGGTCAAGTCGTTTAATACATAAATCCGCATTTTGCAGCGCACCAGATTATCCATACCGCGACTGACCGAAAAATCATCGTACGAAATCAAAATCTTGCGCTCTTTATCGTGCACAATCTTGCCGTTAACAACTTTGTAACTGATAACTTTACCTTCGCTGTTATCATATATCGGCTCTTCCGGTTTGGATTCGTTACCGCTGATATTTACTACCACATCCGGTTTGGAAGCCACATCATTGGATTCGGTATAGGCCGGAATGCCGATTATCGGCGCATCTTTCGGTTTTGCGGTATTTGCCGCTGCAGCGTCGGTCGTTGCGGCCGTATCGATTGCGGTGTCGGCAGTTGCATTATTTGCGCCGGATGCAATACCCGAACCGCTGGAAAAGGATTGCGCGGAAGCATTAAACACCGAGCAAGCTGCAACTAACACAAGATAACAAATCAAACGCATTGTAAAACCTCTCAAAGCAGATTATTTTTTATCTTCAGCCTTAGCCTCTTCGTTGGTTTTATCTTTGTCTTCGCCTTCGTCTGCGGCTTTTTTCGCATTTTCGGCGGCTGCTTCTCTCGTTATGATTTTATCCAGTTCAACGGAGACATCCTTCAAATCTGCCAAAGACTTTTTATAAACTTCTTCAACACCGGCTAATTCATGAGCCTTGGCTTCTTCCGCCTGTTGCTCCAATACGCTGTCCGGAGTATCCTTAAATTCCGAATAATATTCCGGATTTTTGGAGTTAATGTAGTTGAAATTGTTGATGCAGCTGCCGCGATTGGTTTGTTGGTTATTCTTTACCGTAATTTTATCGCCTTCGGCAATACAATCGTTCACTTTATATTCCAACTGGTCAAGCAACAAGAAGCACTTATCGGTGGTAACAATTTCTTCGAAACTCTTTTGCTGATGCGGGAAAATGTTTTCCAGCTCAATGTGTTTCATAATATAAGTGATGGCTTCTTTCGGGTCATCAACCGGTTCAACGCTGTCATCAACAATCTGATATTTTTTGGCGATGGCATCTTGCCAACGGAAGTCCATATTGATTTTTTCAACCTTTTTTTCCATACGGTTGTAAACGGTTACCAAAAAAGAACATCTGTCGGTCAAACCTTCTTCGTTGGCTAAAGGTTTAATATTTTCGATGCGGAACAAAATTGCATCGGCATCAGAAGTTTTTTCAAATTCTTTTTTTTGCGGTTCATCGGCATAAGACGTGGCTGCCAAGCACATAGCCATACCAAAAGTTAAACCGAATGTAATTTTTTTAATCAAACTCATTTTTCTACTCCAAAGTATTAAATCTGACCATATCATAATAATTATTCTTTAATTTTTCCTAAATTTTACAAAAAAACTACAGCTCGCTCAATTTATGTTTTAAGCGCAATAAATCAGCCCACGATTTGCTTTTTTGCGACGCGGTGCGTAATAAATACGCCGGATGAAAACTCGATAAAGTCGGAATAACCGTCCCTTGCGTCGAAGTATAGTCAATAAAATGCCCGCGTAAAGCCGAAATACTGTCAGCATTATCAAGCAGAGCATTAGCCGCACTGCGCCCCAAAATAAAGATGATTTTAGGATTAACCAACTCTATTTGTCGCTTCAAAAACGGCAGACAAACCGCCACTTCTTCCGAGGTCGGGGTGCGATTCCCCGGCGGTCGCCACGGTAAAACGTTGGTAATATAGCAATCTTCGCGTTTGAGTTCAATTGCCGCCAACATCTTATCCAAAAGATGGCCGCTGCGTCCGACAAAAGGCTCGCCCAAGCGGTCTTCGTCTGCTCCGGGTGCTTCGCCGATAAGCATCACTTCCGCCTGCGGATTACCGTAACCGAACACGGTGGAATTAGCCGAGAACTTCAAAGAGCAACCGTCAAAATTTTCCGTCATGGCACGCAAATCATCGAGCGTTTGAGCTTTTTGGCAGATTTCTTCGGCATTTTTGCAGGCAACCGTATTGATTTGTGACAGAGTGGAAACGGCTTTTCTGGCAACGGTTGTCGTTGGTGCGGCTATGGGGTTCTCACTTATATTGCTTTGTGACGGTACCGGCGGTTTAAGGGCATCATACGGCGTATCGGCGCATATTTCATCAACGCCGGCGATTAAATACCAATTTAATATTTGTTCAAAATCGTCCA
>Ga0310694_10002959_pt1 | contig 16861 bp, 17 predicted proteins | sample 174DNAGHGhighgp2_FD_203884 | JGI IMG/M metagenome (GOLD analysis project Ga0310694, IMG submission 203884) | Sheep rumen microbial communities from Palmerston North, Manawatu-Wanganui, New Zealand - 1742 DNA GHGhigh gp2 (v2) (version 2) | ecosystem: Host-associated > Mammals > Digestive system... | reverse complement strand
TCTCGGCAGCAATCACCGCATCGTCGGCATACGTCTCATAGAAGTCGCCGCAACGGAACAGCAGCAACGCCTCGGGGTGCTTCGCCTTGAGGTCGTAGAACTGCTTCATCATCGGTGTCAATGCTTCCTGTGCCATGACTTATCGCTTTTCTGGTTTTATGTTATAATTACATACGGAACGTTACATAAAGTCACACAAATTGTACCCTCGTTGAAAGTTCTCTTCTTCCTCCCTGACGAAGTTCTGGCGTATTTATGCGAATGTCACAATCCACCACAAAGATAGTTCCTGTCTTGTTAGAGCGGATGACATTCTCATCGTGCATGTCGCTCAGATAGATGTCAGGCGTGGCATAAGTCCAGTTACGGGGGTTTTTAAGTTCAAACCCCATCCGTTTCATATATACCCCTATCTCTGAGTCGCTAACAGGCATCCCTTCTATAAAAGGTTGCTCAACAATTATCTTGAACTCACCCTGTTTGCTACGTCCAAATCCAAGGACATAAAGCCGTGTCTCTGGGAAGAAGGTATTGTGCAGTGCTATTCGGTCAAGAGCAAAGATTGGTTGGACAAAATAGTCTAAGCCAATGGACTTGATGAGTGTAGAGCCATGGTCATAGACCACAGCTTCGCCGCCTTCGGCAATCTGTTCGCCCAAACTTCTTGGCAAAGTCTCTTCAACGCTTTCTGTCCACAACCCCACCGCCTTTGCCCATTCTTCGATTATTGTTTCCTGCTTCGCTCCAAATTGACGTTGTCCTTCATAGTCGCTGAGTGGCGGCGTATTCTTGCAATCTGAACCAGCTTCTGCTCCCGCGAGCAGGGATGCAATGACATTTGTTGTACCTCCCGCTGCGCAGCCATACTGTTCATGCGGTGAAAATCGTTGATATACCAGTTTCCCGCTGATAAATTGCTCTGCATAACTATCCAGTTTTAACAGACCTTCAGGCGTAAAGTCTTCTGATATAATAGCATGTACCGATGCCCAAAAATCTGCATTATTCATTTAACTACTATCTTGATAATCGCATTCTGTCCGCAAAGTTACGAACTTTTTCCGAAACAGCAAAACATTCCAAGAAAAAAGCAAAAAGGCAGATGAGTAGCTCGAGGTATTTGCTCTTTCCTTCCTGCTTATGCTGCAAAAGGGTATGCGTTTTGCCTCTTGCTCAAGGAAAGAGGGTACAAATCGATAAAATGTCATCTGTTTATTTGTATTATTGCATTCATTGTCGTAACTTTGCATTGGAAATCAACCATAAAAAGCCAAAACAAACGACATGATGAAACGCATCCTGACTGTGGCGGCCGCCTTCTTGGCTGCCATGATGAACACCCAGGCCGCACCGCCGATAGACCGCACATTAGAAGTGCGCCATGGTGCTAAAGCATCCATGAAGGCTCCCAAGGGCGGCAAACAGATTAGTGACGAACTGCTCGGCATCTTCTTCGAAGACATCAGCCACGCTGCCGACGGCGGCATCTACGCCGAGCTGGTGCAGAACGGCTCTTTCGAGTACAGCCCCGTCGAGCGCGACAACTGGGGGCCTGGCACTGCCTGGCGCTTCTCACGCCCGGGACATTCGCTGGGTTACATGGAACCGCGGATGGACAAGCCGCTCCATCCCAACAACCCCACCTATATGCGCCTATACATCGAGCGCGTCGGACATTATTATGACTACGACGGCTGGACAGGTGTAGGCTTGGAGAACCTCGGCTTCGACGGCATCTCGGTGAAGGGCGGAAAGAAATACGACTTCTCGGCCTTCCTGCGCAACGTGGAAGGAGAGGCAAAGGAGGTGCGCATCGTGCTGGTCAGACCGAATGGAAATGTCGTTCTTGCCGAGGCGACAAAGTCAATTTCCTCGATGGAATGGGCAAAAATTGAAGCAACACTCACCGCGAAGGAGGACTGTCGGGATGCCGTGCTGCGTATCCTTGTACTGACGAAGGGCAGCCTCGACATCGACCATGTCTCACTCATGCCGCAAGACACATACAAGGGTCACGGCCTCCGCGAGGACCTCGTCCAGGCGCTGGCCGACTTGCATCCCAAGTTCATGCGCTTCCCCGGAGGCTGCGTCGTGCATGGCGGCGGCGACGGTTTCTGGAACACCTACCGATGGAAGACGACCATCGGGCCGCGCCACGAGCGCAAGCCCCTAAAGAACACTTGGGGCTACCACCAGTCGATGGGACTGGGCTACTACGAGTACTTCCAGCTTTGCGAAGACCTCGGCATGGAGCCGGTGCCCATCCTGCCGTGCGGCGTGTCGTGCCAAGGAGCCAACGGCGGCTGGGGCATGAAAGGGCAGGCGCAGGACGTGGCTCCCATGTCGGAAATGGACGAATGGACGCAGGAAGCGCTCGACCTCATCGAGTGGGCCAACGGAGACGTCACGACAACGTGGGGCAGGAAGCGTGCCGAGCAGGGACACCCGGAACCCTTCGGCTTGAAATACCTCGGCCTGGGCAACGAGGAACGCATTTCGCCCGAATTCATCGAGCGTTTTAAGTATATGTACGAGCGCATCACGAAGGCGCACCCCGAGATTGTCATCGTTGGAACAGCCGGCCCGGGCTCGCATCCGGGCAACCCCGACCTTGACAACGGATGGAAGCTTGCCGAGGAAATCGGCATGCCCATCATCGATGAGCACTACTACGAGCCGCGCGACTACTTCCTCAGCAGCCGCCAGTACGACAGCTATCCGCGTGACCGAAAAACGAAAGTCTATCTCGGAGAGTATGCCGCAAAAGACTCTCGCCTCATCGACGCCCTTGCCGAAGGACTGTACCTGCTGCATGTGGAGCGCAACGGCGACATCGTCTGCATGACGAGCTACGCGCCGCTCTTCGCCCGCAAGGGTGCCACGAACTGGAACCCCGACCTCATCTACTTCGACAATGAAAAGCCGTACCTGACCTGCAGCTACTATGTGCAGCAGATGTTCGGGCAGTCGGCAGGGCAGTATTATTATGGGGATTGTGTCCGCTTCGATGGCGATGCCGCCGGCGTGGTGCAGCCCGTCAAGGACAGCCACTATGGGCAGTCGGTGGTGCTCAACACGAAGACACGCCGCCTCTACGTCAAGCTCTGCAATGCCACCGCAGAGGCAAAGGCCGCCAACATCAACCTGACCCGCTTCGGAAGCTTCAAGTCGGCAACAAAGACCGTGCTCTGCGGTCAGCCAAACGACCAGAACAACTACGACCAGCAGCCCGTCGCACCGCAAACAGAACAGATAAAAATGAAGAAGCAGACAGGCCTGAGCTTGCCGCCTTACTCCTTCACAATGATTGAAATAGCGTTATAAAAAGATGTCCACTCTATTAACATTGAGCCGTTGGCTGGCTCGCTACACAAGTGCCTTCATTATTCTGATAGCCGTCTTTGCCTTCTTCCTGCCCGATGCCTTCGCATGGGTTCAGCAAGGGCAGAGGGCTTCGGTCATTCTCGGCCTCATCATGCTGACGATGGGCTGTACTCTCTCCACCAAAGACTTCCGCATCCTGCTCTCGCGACCGATGGATATCCTCATCGGGGCGGTAGCGCAATACACCATCATGCCGCTCGTGGCTTATTTGCTCGCAAAGTCCTTCCACCTCAACAGTTTTATGACGGCAGGCATCATCCTCGTCGGCTGCTGTCCGGGAGGCGTGAGCAGCAACATCATGAGCTTCCTGTGCAAGGGCGACGTGGCATACAGCGTCGGCATGACCACCGTGAGCACTGTCCTCTCGCCCTTCATTACGCCACTGCTTGTGCTGCGGCTGGCGGGAGCGGAGATTGATGTCGATGCCTGGGGAATGTTCCAGAACATCCTGCTCGTGACCTTGCTGCCTGTGACGCTCGGCGTGGCCTTCAACTACTTTCTCGGGAAGCGGAAGGACTTCCAGCAGATACAGGGCATCATGCCCGGCGTGAGTGTCCTGTGCCTGGCCTGCATCGTTGGCGGCGTCATCTTTACCGTCCATCCGCAACTCCAGGCAAACGGACTGAATCTCATCCTGCTGACCCTTGCCGTCGTGACACTCCACAACGGCACGGGCTATCTGCTCGGCTATCTTGTGGGCAAAGCTTTCCGCATGAACACGGCGAAGAAACGCACCCTCTCCATCGAGGTGGGGATGCAGAACGCAGGCATGGCAACGGTGCTGTCCCGCAACTTCTTCGCCACGGAAGCCATGATAGCCGCGAATCCGATGGCTGCCCTCGCCGTCATTCCCTGCGCCATCTCCTGTGCCTACCACAGCATCTCCGGCACCCTGCTGGCGGGCTTCTTCACATGGAGAGACAGGAATCATGGCACGACGTGATTTACCGGGAGTTGTGATATAAAAAATGAAGGGCATTGCCTCACGGCAACGCCCTTGCATTTTATGCGACCTTTTCTCGCCATGACAAAGTTCAAACAAGTTTGGCTTTGTTCATTTGGCTTAACAAAAAGGTTCGCTTTGGTTGGTTGGAAAAAGTCTAATTGAAATAATGGTTTGTGATTGATTTTTAAGCTTCTGCGGGAGTTTCAGTTGTTTCACCCTCAGCAGCCGGTGCAGCCTCTGCTTCGGCTTCTGCCTTTGCAGCAGCTTCTGCCTCTGCCTTTGCGACAGCCTCGGCAGCCTTCTTGTCTGCTACCTTCTTCGCGATCTCTTCGTTGGCCTTCTGCTCGGCTTTCAGTCTTTCTGCTGCTGCAGCCTTCTTGTCTGCCTCGTTCTTGGCCGTTACCTGATTCAGGCCCTTCTGCTTGTCAGCCTTCCAGGCGTCGAACTTTGCCTGGCAAGCTGCCTCGTCGAAGGCACCTTTCTTGACACCACCACGCAGGTGCTTCATTAGATACACACCTTCGCGGGAAAGGATGTTACGAACCGTGTCGGTGGGCTGTGCGCCTACCTCTACCCAATACAGGGCACGGTCGAATTTCAAATCTACAGTGGCGGGATTGGTGTTAGGGTTGTAAGTACCAATCTTCTCTGTAAACTTACCGTCACGCGGTGCTCTTACATCAGCGATTACGATGCTGTAGAAGGCATAGCCTTTACGGCCGTGACGCTGCAATCTGATTTTTGTTGCCATAATTTTAATTAAACTTTTAATATAGGTTTGAAATGTGCCACTAACTCGTAATGGCGGCGCAAAGGTACAACAAAAAGTGAAAAGTGAAAAAGGAAAAGTGAAAAATTATTTGCTTTCCTGCTGATTTTCGTGTTTTTGCCTTGTTTCAATGGTTCGGTCGCATAGGGCATCGGCAGCGAGGCCGATGGTTAGCGTCACATTTTACTGAGAGCTTGCTGCGTTTTCTTGCGGCCGACGGCAATGAGTTTTTCCGACTTGTCGAAGTCGAAGCTTCCGTATCCGTTCATTTGGATGTCAACAAGTACGTCGGGATGCATCAGTCGGGTCATTAAGATGGAGTTCTGGCGAATCATCAGGGAACTGGCACGCGTGAGCATTGCGTAGCTGTTGAATTCTATGCCTTCGGGACGCAACTTGTTGATAATCTTCTGCGAGAAGGAGGTGCGACGATGGCTCAGCTCGGTCTTTTCCTTCCACTCCGCAGCATAGTCTTGGCCGCTCACATCCACTCCGATGAGGAGGTCGCCGTCGTGACGCTCCACCCGGTTCAGAGGAATAGGATTGGTCACGCCCCCGTCGATAAGTATCATCCCGTCTCGCTGGACAGGCTCATAGAAGGCAGGCAGGGAGATGGAGGCTCGTATGGCTTCGAAGAGACCGCCTTCGCGGAACACGACTTCGCGGCCGGCCTTCCAGTCGGTTGATACGGCACAATAAGGAATCGGCAAGTCTTCGATGGGCATATCCGGCACGAACTCCATGATTGCCTCGATGATGCGCGTTCCCTTTACGATATGACTGAAGCCCAAAGAGAAGTCTGTCAGTTTCAGCATCTTCTTGCGGTCGATGGTCTTCATCCATTCGCGAAACTCTTTCAGCTTCCCTGCTGCATACACACCACCGACGAGGGCTCCCATGGAACAGCCTGCGATAGAGGTGATGCGATAGCCCTGCGCCTCCAGCTCCTCGATGGCACCGATGTGGGCAAGGCCTCTCGCACCACCACTCGACAATACTAATGCTACGTCCTTCATCCGAGCATGGTCATTATGTCCTTCTCAAAGTCCTTGGGGCTTGTGGTGGGAGCATAGCGCTTGATAGTCTCGCCGTCCTTCGAGATGAGGAACTTGGTGAAGTTCCACTTGATGTCGCTGTCCTTCTCCACGCTCTTGCTGATGGCCTTGAAGAGTGCTTTGGCTGCCTTCGCCTTAAGGCCGTTGTACTCCTCCGTGGGAGCCTGTGCCTTGAGGTACTCGAAGATGGGTTCAGCGGCAGGGCCGTTGACGTCCGTCTTCTTCATAATCTGGAATGTCACGCCGTAGTTCAACTGGCAGAACTCCTCTATCTTGGCGTCACCCTCGGGGTCTTGCTCCTTGAACTGGTTGCAGGGGAAGCCTATGATGACCAGTCCGTTGTCCTTATACTTCCGGTTCAGCTCCTCCAGTCCTGCGAACTGGGGCGTGAAGCCGCACTTGCTGGCCGTATTGACAATCAGCAGCACCTTGCCCTGGAACGTGGAGAAGTCTATCTCCTTCCCCTTGCTCGTCAGGGCCTTGAAATCATAAATCTTTGCCATATCTTTCTTTTTTATTATGTTAATGTTTAGGTTGTTTAACGATATATCACTCCTGTTATCCCATCACTACGTCGAGCATCATCATCAGGACAAAGCCTATGGCAAAACCGATGGTACTGAGATTGGAGTGTTCTCCCTCGTTGGCTTCTGGAATCAGTTCCTCAACAACGACGTAGAACATCGCACCAGCGGCAAGTGCCAGCATAGCCGTTTTGGAAAGATGAGCCCTCATGCCCTCTGGCTTGTCCGTGCCAATGTGCAGGTGAGGCGTCAGCTCGTCTATTAGCAACAGGAATCCCATTCCCAACAGGAATCCGACAACGGCTGGGAATACCGACCATGCGCCCCTGCCTTCTTCCATCTCCATCGCGGGAATCAGCAGCGACCAGACGGATGCAGCCACCATCACGCCCGAGGCAAAGCCAAGAAGCGTCTTTTGCAAGCGAAGCGACATTCCGTCCTTCATCAGAAAGACGAATGCCGCTCCGAGCATGGTTCCCAGCAGGGGGATAAACAGGCCGATGACGAGTGCCATTATGCCTTGTTAAATTTCTCCTTGGGCTGTTTGCAACGGGGACAGCGCCAGTCGTCGGGCAGGTCTTCGAAGGCCACGCCTTCGTGCTCGGCAGGGTCATAGACGTAGCCACAGACGGAGCAGACATACTTGCCGCTGGCCTCCTGCTTGGAGAAATCTACCTCAACTAAAACCGTCGGCACGGGATTGTCGAGGTCTATCACGCGCTTGGCCTCCAGATTCTCGTAGCCCTGTGGGGTGTGGGTGCCGCAATACACCGTGGGATGGTTTCGCACGAACTCGCGGATGCAGTCCATTGTCTCGCGGGCAGCTGCCTTATCATCGAAGACCACAGAGAGTTTGTTCTCATACAGTGCCTCGTCAACATAGGTAATGTCACCATGAAGCATGTAGAACAGCCCGTCATTCTCCACCACGATAATGCTGTTGCCCTTGGTGTGACCCTTGGCCTCGATCAGATATATGCCATCGGCTATCTTCTGACTTTTAGGGAAGTTATAATAAGGGCCGTCAGTATAGGCCACCGGCACAAGGTTCGTGAGCCCCTGCAGCTCGGCAGCATCCATCTCGTCTTTGTTCACATACACCTTCGCATTGGGGAATGAACGCAGTTCGCCCGTGTGGTCTGCGTGACGGTGTGTCACCAGAATCTTGGTCACCTGCTCTGGCTTGTAGCCAAGGGCAGCGAATGCCTCCATGTAGGAACAGATGTCCTTTCCTGTGAAGACCAATGAATTCTCGTCGGGTACTTCTTCCGGTGTCCCTGCCGGTAAGCCTGTATCTACCAATATAACTTCCGAACCGGTGTCGATGAGGTAGTTCTGCAGGCTGCCACGATAGCGGATGTTTTTGTCAAACTTGTCAGTTCCCTCTTCGCCACCGAAGGAGAAGGGCTGGGTATAGAACCCGTCACGTCTGAATTTTACTGCTTTTATTTCCATACTACTGTCATTTATTGCCGTGAGAACTTATTGGGCTGGAGCCCACTTGCAGCGTACGGGCGACACGATAGCACCCTCTTTCTTCAGTTCAGCGAAAGCCTTATCGACATCCTTGCGGTCGATACCTGTGATTTCTGCAATCTTGCCAGCGTTGACAGGAGCGCCGAACTCGCGCATGGCTTGTAATACACGTTCTTTCATGTTTTCTTGGTGGTTTTGTATGTTTTGGTCGGGGATGTTACTTGATCGTCTCTGTCTTTCCTTAACGACCAAAATCTACAGTTGCAGCAGTAGCCAGTTCTGCGTGCCAATCTTCTCGATGAGCTCCATTGCGCCCTGGCTCCAGTAGAGGTCTTCCTCCTCGTCCTTCAGGTAAGCCTTCATCAGGTCGTAGGTGGTGGGATCGTCCTTCACGCCCTCCATGCACTTCATCAGCAACTCAACGCCCGGCTCCTGAATGGCGAGGTCGGCCTTGACATACTCAACGGGGTCGCAGATGAGGTCGCGGCTCTTCATGCCTTCGAACTTGATCTCTCCGCCAAGGTCGAGGATACGCTCTGTGAACTTCTCTACCCAGCCCATCTCCTCGTTAAAGTGGTCGATGTACTTCTGCCCGAGTTTCGTGAAGTCTTGCGACTTGAAAATCATACCCTGTTGCTTGTGAACGATGGCACCTTCTGCCAGATGAGTTACGAAAAACTGTAATGCTTCAATTGATTTCTGCTTGTCCATAATGCCTTTGTTTTAGTTGTTAAACGACTTTTGGTATTTTGTAAGCTGATACTTCTTGCGAAGTGCCTGCTGCTGGTCAGCAGGTAGAGAGGTGAAATAGGCTTTCCAGCCTGGACAGAAGTTGATGTGCCAGCGCCAGAAACGGCCCATCAGCGAGTTCGGCTTCTTGTCGTAATGAGCTCGAAATTTGCAGTTTTCACATTGGTGTGCCAAAGATGAATTATGATTTAAGAGTAATGAGTTATCCTTGGATGAATGTTAATTCGGCCACAAAGTTACGACCTTTTTCCTACGGAACCTAATCTGAAACAACACAAATGTTGTCTGAAGCGATACAACTATAAGACTTTTTTCGTACCTTTGCCCCTGATATGTACACGTTGAAAGAGTATTTGTCAATATTTGTAGGCGATGATTTGCCCGAAAAAGGCTGGGACAGCTGTATGTATTGCCTGGAAACAGATGGGGTGAAAGTCCTTCGTACCAATCTGGTGCGTGGATTCGTTTCCAGCTTCGCCTTTATGCTGGTTGACAAAGGGTGGATGACGATTCACTACAATGGTCGCGACCTGACGCTGCACCCCAACGACCTGTACACCTATTCACCAGGCCTCCCTGTCGATGTCATCGCCACCTCCGACGATTTCCATGGCTACTGCCTGATAGCAGATGAGCATGTCACCATCGAGGCACCATTCGTTCACGACCTTGTGCGCATCGCCTACCTGCCCATCGTTCAATTGCATGAGCCTAAACAGACCTTGCCTGCCGATGCTGCCCAGCATCTGGCCACAAAAATGCGTGAAATCATCAGCTACCTGCAGTCCGACCACATCTACAAGGCCGAAGTGCTTCGTATGCTCTATGCTATTTTCCTGCTTGACTTGCAAAACGCTCAAAGCCGTGCCATCGTACACCGCCAGACGCCCCAGCGCGTCGAAGAAATCTTCCTCGGCTTCATCCGACTGCTGCCCGGCCATTTTGCCCAGCATCACGACATCCCCTTCTACGCCGACCAGCTCCACATCTCCACCGTCTATCTCTCGCGCGTCGTTCGTCAGGTAACAGGTCGAACAGTTGTCGATTACATCAACCAGATGCTGCTCTTGGAAGCCTCTTTCCTGTTGCGCACCTCCAAGCTCAGCATCACACAAATAGCCGACCGTCTCCACTTTGCCGACACCCCTTCCTTCAGCAAGTTCTTCTCACGTCTGAAAGGCCAGTCGCCGAGGGAGTATAGAGAGGGATGATGGTGATGGCACCAGACGATGCATCACTTGTCTTCGCAAAACACAGGACGCTATTCCCCTGCCTTTAAGGTTTTCTCGGCGAGAGCAATAATCTTCTGCTTGGTTTCCTCCGTTTTCTGCTCATCAATCTTGGCACTGACATAGCCCATGTTCTCTACTTTCCAGTAGTTGCAGATGTCGCGGAACTCTGCAAGAGCACCGTCATAGACGCCAGGAGAGTAGGATGACATCAGTAATGCCATCCTCTTTACCTTTGCAGGTGCATTCACACAGTACATGCGCTGGATGGGTGCCTGAATCTGTGCGCAGAGCGTAAAGTAGTAGATGGGTGCAGCCAGCACAATCACCTCTGCCTCTGCCATCAGCGGATAAAGTTCCTGCATGTCATCCTTCTGGATGCAAGCACCATTGCCTTTGTTATGACAGTACTCACAAGCCAGGCAGCCTGCAATCTTTTTCCTCGACACATTGGCCAGTGTCACCTCATGACCTGCTGCTTCGGCAGCCTTCTTAAACTCTTCCGCCATCCATGCGGTGTTGCCGTTTGCTCGTGGTGAGCCTTGAAGAATCAGAATGTTCATAATCGTATTTGTTTGTTATTTGTTGATGATGCAGTTTATTGTTTTCTGAACATCGACTAATCAGAGCCTTGCCCTCATGCTCGCGCGTACCATATATATAATAAGTATGCAGTACATGCCGAGGCTCAGGAGTTCGCTCAATGGGTTCTCCCACCATGCGGCGTAGTCGAAGCTGATGTTCTGCCACTTCAAGGCAGCGCTGAGCACGCCCATCAAGGCACCGCCGGCGATGAAGCCGCTGGCAAGCAGTGTACCGCGCTCGCCACGGGCATTGTTCAGGGCTTGGTCTTTGCTTCGTGTCGTGACGAACCAGTTTATAGCTCCTCCGACGAGCAGGGGCAAGTTGAGTTCCAGGGGGATGAACATGCCGAGGGCAAAGGCGAGGGCAGAGATACCGAAAGCATTCAGCAGAAGAGCAATCACAGCACCGATGCCGTAGAGCAGCCAGGGTGCTCCGTTGCCGCTCATCAGGGGTTCGATGACGGCTGCCATTGCGTTGGCTTGGGGTGCGGAGAGCGTTCCGTCGGTGAAGCCATACGTCTTGTTCAGTATCATAATGACGCCAGCCACGGTTGCTGCGCTGACCAGCGTGCCGAGGAACTTCCATGTCTCCTGCTTGCGGGGCGTAGAGCCAAGCCAGTAGCCAATCTTCAGGTCGGTAACGAAGCCGCCTGCCATGCTCAAGGCTGTGCAGACCACGCCGCCCATGATGAGGGCCGCCACCATGCCTTCGGTGCCGCTCAAGCCTACAGCCACCATGATGACGGAAGCAAGGATAAGTGTCATCAACGTCATGCCGCTCACGGGGTTTGTGCCGACGATGGCGATGGCGTTGGCAGCAACGGTGGTAAAGAGGAAGGTGATGATGCTGACCACAAGGATGGCAACGATGCTGAAGACGATATTGCCGCCCATCACGTCGAAGTGGAAGAAGAGGAAGGTCAGCGCGAGTGCCAGGAAGATGCCGAAGGTGATGAACTTCATGGGGAGGTCTTTCTGCGTCCTTTCCTCAGATGTTTGTGTGCTTTTCTTTCCGCCCATCTCTTTTGCGGCAAGCGAAATGGCTCCCGTGATAATCTTGCGGCTCTTCACAATGCCGATGATGCCGGCCATCGCGATGCCGCCGATGCCGATGCTCTTGGCGTATTTGAAGATGACTTCGGGCGATGCGTACATGGCTGCCACAAGGGTTTTAACCGTTCCATCCTGCACTTCTATTCCCAGTACGGGGAAGTACACTGCGATGAGTGGCACGATTACCCACCATACGAGGGCCGAGCCGCAGCAGATGATGAAGGCGTATTTAAGTCCTACGATGTAGCCCATGCCCAAGACGGCGGCTCCCGTATTGCACTTCAGGACGAGCTTTGCCTTTTCCGCCACCGTGTCGCCCCAAAGCAAGGCACGGCTCGTGAAGTTCTCGTGCCAGAGGCCAAACGTGGCGACAACAAAGTCATAGAGTCCGCCGAGCAGTCCTGCTATCATCAGCGGCTTTGCCTGGTCGCCGCCCTTCTCGCCGCTCACCAGTACCTGCGTACCAGCCGTGGCTTCCGGGAAGGGGTACTTGCCGTGCATCTCCTTCACGAAGTACTTGCGGAAGGGGATGAGGAAGAGGATGCCAAGGATGCCTCCAAGCAGGCTTGCAAGGAAGACCTCCAGGAAGGTGACGGTCATCTCGGGATACTTTGCCTGCAGGATGTATAGGGCGGGCAGCGTGAAGATGGCTCCCGCGACGATGACGCCGCTGCATGCTCCGATGCTCTGGATGATGACGTTCTCGCCGAGGCTGTTCTTGCGCCTTGTGGCACTGCTCAGGCCTACGGCAATGATGGTGATGGGGATGGCTGCCTCGAAGACCTGTCCTACCTTCAAGCCCAGATAGGCAGCGGCTGCGCTGAAGATGACAGCCATCAGGATGCCCCAGCATACCGACCACATATTGACTTCTCTCGGTGTGCCATTGGCAGGCATCATGGGTTCGTACTCCTCGCCCTCGTGCAGTTCACGGAACGCATTCTCGGGTAACGTTGTTTTGTATTCCATAACTCGTATTTTTCTGCAAAGATAGGAAGAAATCTTGAATTAAGGTTTGTCGGGATAAAGAAAAACGTACAATCTTCTGAAATATGTTTAGCGATGCTAAAATGCACACACTAAAATCATCAGGGCCATTGTCTGTTCCGCCACTATGCCTGCTTCCGGCAGGCAATCAGCGTTCTTCTTTTGGGGGGAAAAGAGAAAGCCCCACGGTCTTCATAAGCGGACCGTGGGGCTTTTTCTTGTTCGATGATTGTTTAGTACATATTGACGATGGCTTCGTAGAGTTCCTGCTTGCCGCTTGTCTGAGCAGGTTCGCCCACCTTCTTGCCATATTTGTATGCCTCTTCGAGGGTCATCTTGCCTTCCTCGAACTTCTTGCCCTTGCCCTTGTCGAAGCTTGCGTAGCGCTCCTTGACCATTGCCGGGATGGGTGACTTCTCGATGATTTCTGCAGCACTGAGCAGGGCGTGAGCCATTGCGTCCATCGCTGCGATGTGTGCGATGAAGATGTCCTCCAGGTCGGTGCTGTTGCGACGCGTCTTGGCGTCGAAGTTCGTGCCGCCGTCCTTGAAGCCGCCGCCACGGATGATTTGCATCATGGCCTGCACGAGTTCATAGTGGTCGATGGGGAACTGGTCGGTGTCCCAGCCGTTCTGATAGTCGCCTCGGTTGGCGTCGATGCTGCCCAGCATACCTGCATCCACGGCACATGCCAGCTCGTGTTCGAAGGTGTGGCCGGCAAGCGTGGCGTGGTTCACCTCGATGTTCACCTTGAAGTCCTTGTCAAGGCCGTGGGCTTTGAGGAAGCCAATGACGGTCTCCGTATCGACATCATACTGGTGCTTGGTGGGTTCCATGGGCTTCGGCTCGATGAGGAAGGTGCCCTTGAAGCCTTTGCTTCGTGCATAGTCGCGAGCCATTGTCAGCATCGTGGCCATGTGTTCCTTCTCGCGCTTCATGTCGGTGTTCAGCAGGCTCATGTAGCCCTCGCGGCCTCCCCAGAAGACATAATTGGTGCCTCCCAGCTCGATGGTTGCGTCGATGGCGTTCTTTATCTGCACGATGGCACGAGCCACGACGTCGAAGTCGGGATTGGTCGATGCGCCGTTCATGTAGCGCTTGTGGCCAAAGACGTTGGCCGTGCCCCACAGGAGCTTGATGCCCGTCTCGGCCTGCTTCTGCTTGAGGTATGCAACGACCTCCTTCAGGTTCTTCTCGTAAGTGTCCACGTCAGCAGCCTCAGCAACGAGGTCAATGTCATGGAAGCAATAGTAGTCGATGCCGAGCTTCTGCATAATCTCGAAGCCTGCGTCGGCCTTGTCCTTTGCAGCCTTAACGGGGTCTTTGGCTTTGTTCCACGGGAAGGTCTTTGTGCCTCCGCCGAACTGGTCGGCACCTTCTGCGCAAAGGGTGTGCCACCAGCACATGGCGAACTTGAACCAATCACTCATCTTCTTGCCCATGACTACGCGGTCGCGGTCGTAATAGCGGTAAGCCAACGGGTTTTTGCTTTCCACGCCTTCGAACTTGATGGCGGGGATTTCAGGAAAATACTGTTTCATAGAATTCGGACCCACCCCCTTACCCCTCCCTTGTAGGGAGGGGAGTATGAAGTAAAGGAAGCTTATAGGGTCATTCTTTTAAGGATTATGAATAATTTAGTTAATAGTTCTATTTACACCTCTCCCTACAAGGGAGAGGCTTGGGAGAGGGTCTGGAGCCACCTTTCGTATGCTTCGCGGTAGGCGGCCTGGTTCTTGAGGTCAGGCTCAATGACTTGCAGCTTCTTCAATGAGGCGAAGGCATCGTTGTGGTCGGCATAGATGCCTGCCCCTATGCCTGCGCCTCTGGCTGCACCTATGCTGCCGTCGGTGTCGCAAAGCTCGATGGTTGCGCCCGTTACGCCTGCCAGTGTGTCGCGGAAGATGGGGCTGAGGAACATGTTGGCCTTTCCGGCACGGATGGTCTTGAGGCTCATGCCCATCTGCTGCATCACTTCCATGCCGTAGGCGAAGCTGAAGACTATGCCTTCCTGTGCGGCACGCAAGAGGTGGGCCCCAGTATGGGTGTTGAAGTTGATGCCGTGGATGCTGGCTCCCACTTCCTTGTCGCACAGCACACGTTCTGCGCCATTGCCGAAGGGAAGGATGGAGAGGCCTTCTGCCCCGATGGGAACTTGAGCCGCGAGGTCGTTCATCTCGGCATATCCTATGCCTGCCGGTGCAACATTGCGCCGCGCCCAAGAGTTGAGGATGCCCGTTCCGTTGATGCAAAGGAGCACGCCCAGCCTTGTCGTCCGTTGTCCGTTGTCCGTCGTCTGTTGTCCATGATTGACATGAGCGAAGGTGTTCACGCGGCTCTTTGGGTCGAAGGCCACGCTGCCCAGCACGCCGTACACAACGCCCGAGGTGCCTGCCGTCGTGGCTGCCTCTCCTGGCTCAAAGACATTCAGCGAAAGGGCATTGTTCGGCTGGTCGCCGGCGCGGTAGGTGATGGGTGTGCCTGCCTGCAGGCCAAGCTCTTCGGCTGCGGCGGCATTGACTTCGCCCTGTACTCCGAAGGTCGGCACGATGTCGGAAAGCATCTCCTCGGGAATGCCGTAGTAGTCCAAGAGGAACTGTGCAGGGCGCTCTTCCTTGAAATCCCACATCATGCCCTCCGAGAGGCCGCTGACCGTTGTGGCTGGTGTGCCGGACAGGCGGCAGGCGATATAGTCGCCGGGAAGCATTACCTTATATATATTATTGAAAAGCTCCGGCTCGTTCTCCTTGACCCACGCCAGCTTTGATGCCGTGAAGTTGCCGGGCGAGTTGAGCAGATGGCTGAGGCACTGCTCGCTGCCGAGTGTGGCAAACGCCTTTTGTCCATAGGGAACGGCACGCGAGTCGCACCAGATGATGGAGTCGCGCAGAGGCTTCAGGTTCTTGTCAACACAAACGAGGCCGTGCATCTGATAGGAGATGCCGATGGCCTTCACCTCGTCACCAGCCGCACCGCTGGCAGCCATGATGTCGGCCGTGGCAGCCTTCAGGTATTGCCACCAAGCCTCGGGATCCTGTTCTGCCCATCCTGGGCGCACGGCCTTTATGGGCGCTTCCGTCTTGGGATAGAAGGCAGTCGCCACACAGGCACCGCTCTCCACATCCACCAAAGAGGCCTTTACACTTGAGCTACCGACGTCGTAGCCAAGCAAATAGTTTCGTTTCATATCTTTCATTTCTTTTTTGACAATCGTTTGAACTCTGCCTTGGCTTTGTCGAGCTGTTTCACGAAGTCGTTGTTGTTGAGCAGGGCGGGAAGCACAAGGGCACCGACCATCTGGCCGGCCTTGACGTCGCTGTAGTGGTGGAAGCCCACTATCCAGCGGCTGTCGCCGAAGTCGAGGCCGCGCTTGTAGAGCAGGTCCTGCCTTTCGGGATTGATGGTGGCAAGCACCATCGACACGGCAACGCCTGTCGCGCTGTGTCCGGAGACGTAGCTTCCGTTGTTGCGAAGGCTTTCCTCGGCTTCGGGAACCGGTGTCGGCTCGTTGTAGAGGGCATATGGACGGGTGCGCATATAGGTGTTCTTCGTGCAGCGTGTGGCATAGCTTCCGGCATCCTCCTTCATCCTGGCGATGAGCTTGTAGATTTCCGGCGTGTTGTCCTTGGAGAGTTCCATGCCGAAGGCCTCGGAGAAGACCTCAAGGATGTTGTCGGTCGAGGTGTTGGCATCCTTGACGGCCTGCTTGCCGCGCTCGGTGTTGCGGAGTGTCTTGCCGTACTGGTACATGTGGAAGTCCTGCTCGAACAGCAGCGAGCCGAATGCTGGCGGCGGGCCGATGAAGGTGGTGTCGTGCGGAGCTTCCTCTTTCGTCAGGTAGTGGTTTGACTGTCCGTAGCTGATGATTACGGCCGATAGAAACGCGATGACAATGACGGTTCTTTTCATAGTTTTAGTTAGTTTTTTTTATAAACACGCTTGGAAATGTAAACTTGCATTATTTTCGGAAGTGTCCATGAAGGATTACGTTCATCTTACCTCCCTTTTTTTTGCAAAGGTAGTGAATTCTTCTGTTTGTACAAAGGGAACAGGGGATTATTTTCAATAATACGGAAAAATAAACAATCTGCTCTGTGCTCTGTT
>Ga0310694_10002958_pt1 | contig 16863 bp, 17 predicted proteins | sample 174DNAGHGhighgp2_FD_203884 | JGI IMG/M metagenome (GOLD analysis project Ga0310694, IMG submission 203884) | Sheep rumen microbial communities from Palmerston North, Manawatu-Wanganui, New Zealand - 1742 DNA GHGhigh gp2 (v2) (version 2) | ecosystem: Host-associated > Mammals > Digestive system... | reverse complement strand
GTCCCTTCGTGACGGGTGACCTCGCGTATTCGGCGGCGCAGAAACAGCATATTCCTATGGTCGCTACTTTTCACTCCAAATACCGTCAGGATTTTGAGCATAATGTGCACTGTAAACCAATCGTGGATTGGATGGTTAGGCATATTATCCGTTTCTTTGAAAAGGCAGATGAGGTCTGGATTCCATTACCGGCGGTAGAAGAGACATTACGCGAATACGGCTATAAGGGACATGTGGAGGTGGTCGAGAACGGAAACGATTTTTATACGCCCGTAGAGCAGATTGAACGAATGCGTAGCCAAATGCGCGAAGAGTTGGGACTAACTCGGGACGAAACCATGCTGCTCTTTGTCGGACAGCATACTTGGGAGAAGAACATAGCCTTCATTTTGGATTCTTTGGCGCTGATTAAGGATAAACCATACCACCTCTTTATGGTGGGGACGGGGTATGCTGTGCGTGAAATACGCCATCGTATCGCTCAATTGGGCTTGGCTAACCATGTGACCCTTTTGGGGAATATACATGACAGGGAGAGACTCAAACGAATCTATGCTGCGGCGGATCTTTTTATCTTCCCTTCGCTGTACGATACCTGTGGACTTGTGGTGCGCGAAGCGGCGGCGATGCATACGCCATCCTTGATGCTTGGAGGCTCAACGGCAGCTACAGCGGTAACTGACGGAGTGGACGGATTTGTGTCGGCCGGTTCGGCGGACGCTTATGCACGCTTGATAGTTTCTCTTATGGAACGACCGGAAACCATTCAAAAGGTGGGAGACAAAGCTTCGAAGACCATCTCTCGGTCATGGGAAAGTGTCATGGAAGAGGTTATTTTGCGATATCGGGATATTCAGGAAAGTTATAAACTCAAACACGGCAAATAAATTGTTATGAAAACCATATACTTGCTTCTTTTTATGCTTGTTCAACAAGCAATGTCTGTTATAGGGCAGTTACTGCTCAAAATGGGAATGGCGGCAGCCAGTCCTTTCTCTTGGACATGGAGAAATGTGGGGCGGCTATTCATCAATATTCAGTTACAAACAGGATTGCTGTTACTCATTGCAGCGAATGTGTTTTGGCTTTGGTTGCTCAACAAGTATCCCATTTCGCTGGTTTATCCGCTGATTAGTTTCGGCTTTGTATTCAGCGTTCTTTCCGGTATATGGATTCTCCATGAGCAGGTTTCGGCTTGGCAGTGGATAGGCGTCATGCTGATTATGGCAGGAAGTTTGTGTATGATTAAAATTTGAAACTATGGGAGCAAAAAGGGAACAGATAAAAGAATGGATGACGATAGGAAATCGTGCCAATTGGTGTGTCTTTGCGGCATTCGCTGTACTCATTTTTGTACAGACGATTCTCTTTGACCATTTCGCTTTTCGGGAAATGAACATGCAACCATCGGCGCAGAGTAGTTTAGCCATGCTCATGAGCAAGATTGCCGCTTCGCTTCTTTTCGCTTCGTTTACCTTCATTATCCGGGACAAAAGATGGCTAATAGGCCTGTCACTCATTATTGATACATGGTTTGTGGCGAATCTGATTTATATGCGCAACAACCATATATTGCTGGACGCAGAGGCGTTTAACATGTCGGGAAACCTGCATGGCTATTTCTGGTCGGTACTCATTTATGTGGAGTGGAAGATAGACTTGATCTTCTATGGTATGACCCTGCTTTTCAGCATTATTTATTTCTTTACTACCCGAAGTAACCGTTTATGGTGGGGATGGGTAGTAGTGGTAGTGTTTGCTGTTGGTTTGCGTCATGGAGCCGAAGGACTTTTTGTAAATGCGCAAAAGAAGCAGAACGAGACGGCCGAATACAAGATGCTTCCTTTCCGAAGAGAAAGACGCGAACCCGTTTATGGCACAGATTTTCCGACAGCCGTGGCGCATACCAGTGTCCTCTATTCGCCTTTTTATATCGTCTCTGACTATTATTTGATGATTAATGATATACAGCCTGACCGTCCTATGACGTCCGGGGACAGTGTAATGATGGCGAAACTCAACCGTGGAGAGGAGCATGTAGTCCTTGACGGGCCGCTCATCATCGTGTTGCTTGAGAGTCTGGAAAACTGGGTTTTGACCCCGGAGATAATGCCTAATCTGTATCGTTTGACGCAAAACGATCATGTGTTTTACGCCAATCGTATCCATACGCAAATAGTTGGTGCTCCGTCGGCTGACGGGCAAATGATTATTAATACCGGTTTGCTTCCTATTAATGCCGGTGCTACTTGTCTCCATTACTGTGATAATACTTTCCCCGGGATAATGAAACTGGCGCCGGATAGCGCGATTTGTCTTCTTCCGCATGACACTTGTGTGTGGAATCAAACGAAGATGTCACCGGCATACGGCTATGATTCAACGATTTGTTATTGCGATATAGATACGATATTGTTCCCAAAACTGGACAGTCTGGTGGATGATGGTTGGCGTTATATCCAGTGTATAACCCAATCTACTCATGCACCGTTTGTCAACGAGAAATACAGTCGTCTTGAGTTGCCGGAGTCCATGCCTTGGGTAATGTATAATTTCATCCGAGGGTTCAATTCGTTAGATGATGGTTTGGGGTATTTTATCCGTAAGATTGAGTCCGATCCTGTATTGCAAAACTATACCATTGTCTTTACGGGGGATCATCGCATTCTGCATCATGAGAAACGTCAACAAATGCAACGTTTTGCCAATAACTGGGCAACGACGAACAAGAATGAAGCTCTGTCGTGGATAAGTGAACTGACACCTACGGATGATTGTCTTCCTCTGGTGATTTATTCTCCGAAGATCAATGGTAATCCGCGTTATACCGATGATTGCTACCAGATGGATATCTATCCTACTTACAAGTCGCTGCTTGGCGCGGAGAAGTACCATTGGCAGGGATTTGGTATCAATCTGTTGAACGGATCACAAGAGCGTACTATCAAGGAATACGACGCCTTTCCTTTATCGGACAAAGTGATACGAAACGATTATTTCCATCCCTAATTTTCAACAAACTAATCCCAACCACCTTTTAACGAGGTTTTAACCTGCTTTTAACGAGGTTTGTTTTTGGACTCTAAATGAGATAATGACATATGTCTCATTTCCACCGATAACCGAGGCTGAGACTCACGGACTGCGGATAGATGAGAGCATCGGCGTTCGGGGTTCCTTTCATTTCGCTGTAAAAGCCGGCTATGTCTGATAAACTGACTTTGTACTGTGCATTGATTTGCATACCAAACGAGAACTCGTATCCTACAGTCGCGCAAACACCGAAATGGTTGTTATGTAACTGGTACAGACGACTGTAGTCATATACCGTTTCTTTTTTTATACGTCTGGGCGCCGAGGCGGGAACGGATTCGTCTATGTTATGAAACTTGCCGGAAACATTTGAAGCGAACGTGAAATGGGTAAATATACCGCCACCAAACTGGATATATCCTTTCTCCATGTTTCCGAATCTACCTAAGAAATAGATAGGAATATCGACACCGAAGGACCATAGATGGTTCGTGGTATCTGTAGCGGCGAAATAGTTCTGGTGGGCAGTAAAGATGACTTGCGGTTGTATGGCAAAATGTTTCGTTACCGAGAAATCGATGAAGCCACCCAACTCTCCTCCGACGCGCATGTAAGAACTCATCGGCTCATGGTTGCGGGTAATGATGAAATTGCTCACATTACATCCACCTAATATACCGCCGGACACTAACTGCGGCAAATCCTCTTGGTCCAACGAATCCAACAGATGTTCCGTGTTGAATTCCTCCAAACGCGCTCTGGTCTCCTCTAACGAGAGTTGGAGACTCAAGTCTTTGGTCTGTGCTTGGGCGGGAACCATAAGCCAAAGGCTCAAGGTTACAAGGGGTATGATTTTCTTCCAGTTCATATTCAGTCAAATTCTATTGGTGCCACAATCTGGGTTCTATCTGCGAAGAGTGCCCTGTTTACAATGAGAAACGAACAGTTATTTTTACTCCGTTACGTCCCCAAGCGCCAATCTTGCGGCGTCCGTGAATCATTACGGGATCTCCGTTCTCATCCACTGCGGGTTGGTAACCGAGCGTGGGTTTAAGGGGATCAACGGGTTCCATTTTCTGTATCATGTACGGCAATTCGTAGTCGTTGTAGGTTAAGCGGCGCACATAGTCGATGCGGATAAATTTGAGGATATTCTCAAATCCTGCCGTTAGTTCCATGTACGGTAACTTGCCTATCGGAGAGGACGTGCGGTAACCGTCAAGGATATATCCGTTGGCGTCAAAGGCTTTCTGTATATCCGGTGTGCCATCGGATTTTTGCTCCCATGGAGTATGGGGGAACTCATACAAGCCGTTTCCTGTTTCCAGATAGGGATTGTTCTTTTTCGTTAGACCGCCGTAGATACCGGAGAAGGAGACGACTCCGCGCAACTTCAACTTGTTGATACCCGGAATACGGTTGAGTATCCATCCTTTGAAATAGTAGGTCGCATACAGAGAGACATACTCGTCCATGAGGAACTCCATCGGTTTCATCTGGTTAAAGGCTCTTTGGGCAAGGAATATACTTGTACTGCTTTTGGGAACGTAGAGATGTGTGAACGGTGTTTTTTGCCAAACCATACCCGTTTGGACGCGGAGGTCCAGATGTCCGAACGCAGAGAACCAGAAACGTTTGTCAAACAGGAACTCCGTACGGTTATAAAGGAATCCGTCTCCTCCGTTGTGACGATCATCCAAATAGCCTACATAGTGCGTCAATTTGAAGGTAGGTGCGTCTTTGTCTATCGCGAAAGGACTCTCTATTCCCATTCGGTCAATATAAATACGGCTTCCTGGCGAGTATTGGAGCTCTACCATACCTTCGTAGTTGCGATAGGAACCGATGGAAGACAAACTATGACTCCATGTTGAGTCTGCCGGATTCATCGTCCAATGGAGTTTGTTGTACCGAAGTGCTCCGGCGGCTTCGTTGTGGCTGAAATCGAAAGATGTTTTGATGGACAGTTTGTTATGCCATTCTTTCATGTACTCCGCTTTTGCATGGAAGACATATTGATCGAAACCGAGCGTAGGTTTGCTTGTGGGGATGGACATGAGGATATGGTCCCGTCGGATAACGTCGGTCATTTGTCCTGGTTCTTCCACGTCGTATTGCGCCATCAACTGGATATGGTGACGTAAACCGTCATAGGGCTGGTTCTTGTGTTTGTCAAACGTATAGACCAGCGTGGCGTTGTATTTGGGACGTAAGTCTTTGGTACCGAAAGCGACATAACCGCGGAAGAAGAACTGGTCATGCAGTCTCGCCGTACTTGCGCCGCCAATACGAAGACGAACTCCTTCCAACATATTCCAACTCACGAAATTGTATATTGGACCGAAGTCGAATTTGCTCAAGTCAAGGTCGCGTGCCGGGGTGGTGGCTACAAACTCTGTCGTTACGGCGTTAACTGTAGCAATCGCACTGGCGAACTTGGGATTACCGGTTATTTCCTGTACGAGGTCATATACTGAGTTCTCATAGCGTGTCAAGGGTTCCGGACGCAGCGTATCCCATGCGGCGGCGCCGTAGCGGGCGGCGGTAGAGTCATTCGTCTCCACTTCGTCTGCCGTGAAACTGGAGAAGGTCTCTTTCGGTATAGGAGTCTCCATATCCCAGCCGGTATAAATCTTGGTTTGACGCGCTAACATGCCCCGTTTGTTGTTCAAGATATAGAACTTGGCATAGGTGGTGGTACGGTCCGGTGCCCATAAACCGTTCTCCAATTGTTTGTAACTATGTTCCACCGAGTAGTTGCTTACGAAATTGAGGTTGATATCCGGAGGAATATTGATGGCGTATTTCTTCAGTCTGAAAGTAGAGTCGTTCACTATATATAGGTGTCCTGTGAAACCGTAACTCTCTGAATTGACCGGTACGAAAGCCAAGTCGATACAAGGATAACCGTCCACCATAATGGTGTCCATAATGTAGTACTGGTAGAACGAGACGGCGAGGGTGGAGGACAGAGGAGACACGAAACGGTTGAAGAGCAGATTCATGCTGTTGTCGTTGATGTCCACGTCTTTGAAAATGGCGTTGATGTTCTCTTGAAAACTACCGGAGGAGATAAGGTCTTCCACACCGAAGATACGTTTCTTCTGCAGAATCTTCTTCTCCCTGTGAGGTTTGCGTTGGAAATACTCTTCGCTGATATGCTCCCGGATACTGACGGTAATGTTCGGATAGACGCCGGTTGTGTCAATGTATTTCTGAATAAACTTGTAGTTTCTCCAAAACGGTTTCTCCCAATTAACCTGGATATTATCAAGAGCGAAAGACATTCGCGAGTAAGTCTGGGCAGTATATTGGTCAGAAGTTCGTACGTTGAACGAGTCTTTGTGCGCGATAACCTCTTTGATGAGTTCTACGGCAGGGTTGCCTTTGCGTTTGTAGTCCCGTTTGCGGTTTTTAGGAGTTACCACAATGTCTTGTAACCCATAGACATCGGGTTTCATTTTTATCTTTACATCCTTGCGGTTTTGTCCCTTTCGAAGCGTGTACATTTCCGTTTTGTAGCCTAACATTTGGAAATTAAGGGTGTTGTAACCGGCGGTGTTGCTGATAGAAAAATTGCCGTCAATATCGGAAGTCGTTCCTATTTCCGAAGGAACCATGCCTTTGCTGGCTGTTGATTTGAGGAAGTATATCTGTACGAACGGCAAGGTCTCTCCCGTATCCGCATCAACTACTGTACCGGATATGGAGGTACTTTGCCCTGTTTCCTGCGCTACTATGCCCATGCACACCATCAGCAACGCTGCCAACCAATATGTCCGTATCTTTATATTCGTAATCATTAATTTGTAATTTCCAACTGTTCCCTCAAACTTTCCTTGTGAATTAAATCCCATACTTGTTCTACAAAATCTTTTGATAAGCCTAAATGGTTGGCTCTCCCCTCTAAACTCTCGACTATCTGCTGGTATCTCTGTGGCTGTAGAGGAGGCACGCCGTGCGATTTTTTCCATTCTCCAATACGTCGGCTTACATCCATACGTGCCGCCAAAGTATCCCAGAGAGCGTCGTCCAACTCGTCTATTTCCGCTCGTAGCCAATGAAGTTCGACATCCGGTTGGTCCGGATAAGAGGGAAAGATGAGATGGTTCAAATCCTCCGGTTTTACTTGTTGTGCTTTGTCCGATAACGCAAGTTGCGGATTATAGTGCACTTCAATCATCGCGCCGTTTAATCCGAGTTCTCCGGTCTTTGCCATCAGTTCCGGCACTTTCTTCGCGTCGCCGCTCATGTGGCTGGGGTCCAACAGCATGGGTATATCCTGTCTTTTCAACCGAACATCATGCGCCATATGCCAGCAAGGCTTATGATTACATCCTCGATGAATAGTTATCACCTGTAAGCCTGTTTTCTCCAATCGCTCTATATTGCCGAGCCATAATGCGGAATCTGCATTGACGGGATTTTTAATGAAGACGGCTTTTAACGTGTTCTGATAATTCGGATAAGCAATAATAGCTTGTGCAATATTGTCAACGGCTATCGGGTTAGCGCTTGTTCTCGCGCCAATCCAAATGTAGTCCATGCCAGCCTTCACAGCCGCATTCACATGCTCCGCGGTCGCCACCTCGGTCGCAACAGGTATGCCATAGAGTGTTTTCACGTCGGATAACCAATGTAACCCTTCATCGCCGACGCCTTGGAACGAATCCGGTCGCGTACGCGGTTTCCATAAGCCTGCGCGAAAAATAAAAGGCATACTGCATGTCTCTTTAATAGCACATGCAGTCAACATAACCTGCTCACGACTTTCCGCAGAGCATGGACCTAATATATAAATTGGCTCTTTGACCAAATTCTCTATTTTCACCCGAAAGAGTGAGAGAATGAGTGGGTGAATTTACCAGCTCATTTGCAACCGGAACAACATGTTTCCGGGATTGAAATCGTCGTAGTAGAAATCGGAAATAGTGCAGAAAATGTCTATAAAACCGATTGCCGTCGCATAGTCGATATGTTGCTGGTAATAATAGGGAGTGGTCGTCCCGTCGTTGTTGTCCAGATCGACAGCCTGATACGTGGTCTCAGGTAATATTACCTGATAGGCTTTCGGGGTGCCGGTGTTGTACTCACGGCTGACACTGACCTCGCCGTAGTTATATACTTTTTCGGTCAGAGAAGGTACTTCAAAACGGCAGAAGAACATGTTTGCTCCCTCGTCAAACTCCCAATTATCCGCTTTCACAACCAAATCAATCGTTTCCTTGTGGAACGGAACACTGTCTTTGTTACAAGATGTAAATCCTATTGCCAAGATAGCCAATAGGCAGATAAATACGTATTTTTTCATAAGTTTTCCTTTTTCGGCTGCAAAGGTACTGCTTTTTTTGCAAATATGCAAGAAAAAAGAGAAAAATGTGCGCTTTTTTCGTTAAATCACGCTGTCATGAGGTTACGGGGCGAGAGAGGAGGTTCTGAGGAACTATGGTCCCATAGGGTGGAAAAATGGGATATTTTGGTTATAATAAAAGCAGGTTAAAAGGTCGTTAAAAGGTCGTTAAAAGGTCGTTTTAGTCTCGTCGGTGATTTGGAACATTTTTTGATTTATTTTTTGGACATGGTTTGTGTCTTTTTTTATCGCCCATATATGGTCGATGCAAGCTATGGGTTATTCCACCACCATCGTGTTGTCATCGTTGATTTGTTTGATGGTTGTCAAAGCATGGTAAGTGATACCGTGATCCCTCAGGAACTGCCCTCCTTTGGCGAAACCTTTCTCAACGAGAAATCCCATTCCCACTATCTGTGCCCCGGATGGCTGGCATAGATGTATGATGCTTCCGGAGGCGTGTCCATCCGCCAGAAAATCATCGATGAAAAGGATGCGGTCCTTGTCGGTCAAGAACTCGCGGTCTATACACACGTTTTTTTCATCGTCTCGTGTAAAGGACCAGACCCATGATTTCCAAGAATCAACAACTGTTTTCGGGATACTTTTTTTACAAAGACGACCGGAAGGTGCATGAAATCGTGTACACAGGTACAACAAAAATTGCAAATACGTAAGTATTGGGGCGTTTTTTTAGACCCTATTGAAAAGAAATTTATCCATATCACACATAATGGCAGTAAAAAATAACCAAAAAGCGTGCACTTTTTTGTTTCCTCTCTTGTATATTCCAAATATTTGTTGTACCTTTGCAGCCGGAACGTTTTCCCGATAAAGTATGCATACTATAAGCGTTCGAATTAGATAATACATAAGATTATGACTAACGAACTTTTCCCTATTTCGTTTACATGCGACTACAACGAAGGCGCTCATCCGGATATACTCCGTAGGCTGTTGGAAACAAACCTGCAACAGGAACCCGGATATGGATGCGACCGCTTCACACAATCGTCGATTGCTAAAATCCGTCAGGCTATAGCTTGCCCCAATGCGGATGTGGTGTTTATGGTAGGAGGCACACAGACCAATGCTACGGTCATAGATGGATTGCTGCCGCGTTACGGAGCTGTTATTGCCGTCTCGACGGGACATATCGCCGTGCACGAGGCGGGAGCTATTGAGCATACCGGACATAAAGTCATTCCGCTCACACACCACGACGGCAAAATGCACGCTGACGAACTCCGTAACTATCTCGTTCGTTTCTTCGCCGATGATACATGGCAGCACATGGCGAATCCCAAAATGGTCTATCTTTCTTTCCCGACAGAATACGGCACTATCTATTCGCGCTGCGAATTGGAGGAGATACATGCGGTATGTCAGGAATATGGCTTGCTTCTGTTTGTTGACGGGGCTCGTTTGGGATATGGATTGTCCTCTCCGGAGGCGGACATCGACCTGCCAACCTTGGCGCAATTATGCGACGTGTTCTATATCGGAGGAACGAAAGTCGGCGCTTTATGCGGCGAAGCGGTGGTCTTCCCCAAAGGCAATGCGCCTCAACCATTACTCACCATCGTCAAACAGCATGGAGCCCTGTTGGCTAAAGGGCGGCTCTTGGGAATCCAGTTTGACACTTTGTTTACCGACAACCTCTATTTCCGTATCAGCCAACATGCAATCGATATGGCGATGCAGTTGCAACAGTTGTTCCTTGATAAGCAAATACCGCTTTTTATCCAATCGCCCACCAATCAACAGTTCCCTATACTGACCGACGACCAGAGAAAACGGTTGGATGGAAAAGTGCTCTACGAGGTATGGGAGAAACTGGCTGACGGACGGACGGTCACACGCTTTGCCACCAGTTGGGCTACGCCCATAGAGCATATTCGATTATTGGCGGAGGTGTTATGAACCGCCTATGCCGAAAAACAAACAACAATGGATATGAAACTCAAACACATCTATTTGGCAGGAGGATGTTTCTGGGGAACAGAGCATTTCTTCAAGCAGATCACCGGAGTGGTCAAGACGGAAGTGGGCTTTGCTAACGGCTTGACACCCAACCCGACTTACGAACAGGTCTATACGGACTCCACAGGCTATGCCGAAACAGTTCATGTGGTCTATAACCCCGACGAAGTGACTCTTGAGTTCCTGCTTCGGATGTTCTTTGTCGCTATCGACCCGACCAGCCTCAATAAACAAGGACATGACGAGGGAACTCGTTACCGCACAGGTATCTATTATACTGACGAAAACGACCTGCCTTCCATCGAAAAAGTCTATGCCGACGAGCAAGCCAAATATACGCAAACTTTTGCTGTTGAGAAACAGCACTTGCGCAATTTCTACCTTGCCGATGACTACCATCAGGACTACTTGGACAAGCATCCCGATGGTTATTGTCATTTGCCAAAAGCACTTTTCGATTTCGCTCGAAAAGCAAAATGCTAATCCTCAATCTCGTTTATTTTTCTTCAAAATTATCAGCAATTATGGTATTTTCGTTAAGAAAAAAGGTACGATTGTTAAGAAAACAAATATATCGCTTGCGATATTAAAATATTTGTTGTAATTTTGCATCGTGAACGATATAAATGAAAGAAAAAAGATGAAAAATGAACAAATGAAATTAGATAACCAGTTATGTTTTCGTCTGTACTCTGCAACGAGGCTCATGACGGGAGCATACCATCCCTATTTGAATCCATTAGGCATCACGTATCCGCAGTATTTAGTCCTACTTGTGCTTTGGGAGAACGACAAACAGCCCGTCTGTGACATTGGAAAGCGCCTCTTGTTGGACACCAACACCATGACACCACTATTGCAGCGAATGGAGAAAGCAGGACTAATCACTCGTACGCGTGGTAAAGAGGATACGCGCCAGCGAATTGTGGCTCTTACACACAAAGGAAAACAACTGTACGAGCAAGCACAACATGTTCCTGAATGTATGCGTAACACGCTTATGATCTCCGAAGGAGAAACGGAGGAAATATTACAGATGATTCCTGCGCTTGACAAATTGATTGAACAACTGAAAAAACTAAATAACCTTTAAATTTTTACAATTATGACTAAAGAAGAAGCTTTGAAAAAATTCGCCTACCTGGGCGCAGTTTGGTTTGGTAACAGTAAGCAACACTTCGCTTTCTCGGCGTACAACCGTCTTAACGGTTGGAACAAACTCGCAGACAAGTGGAAAGACGAAGCGGAAGAAGAGTGGGATGAAGCGGAAGAAGTGCTCAACCGGCTCGTTGAACTCGGTTGCAAACCCGCGGACCTGCAAGAGGCTATGAAAACCATCGAGTTCCCCTTCTGCGACGATCCTAAACAGCAGATAGAAGGAGACTTCCAACCGGAGGCAATCAAAGAACTGAGCGAACTCGCTGAGGCTTTCAACGACGATTATGTAACGAAAAAACTTATCCTCAAATGGATTGACGGAGAGCAGGAGCATATGGCTTGGGAAGCTCAGTATCTCAAACTCATCGAGCGACTCGGATACGACAACTTCCTTATCGCGATGATGTAATATAACTATTATCCGATTCTTACGATGCATGCTTTGGGTAGCATGCACCGTGCTGATACTTACTTCAGGTACAATTAATACAAATACAATTAATACAAATACAATTAATACAAATACAATTATGGCAACAATTTATGATTTTAAAACCCTTTCCAATAGAGGCAAAGAAGTAAACCTGGCTGACTACAAAGGTCAGGTGATCCTCATCGTTAATACCGCTTCCAAGTGTGGCTTCACTCCGCAGTACGACGGCTTGGAAGAACTGTACAAAAAATACAAAGACCAGGGTTTCGTCATCCTCGGCTTCCCTTGCGACCAGTTCGCCAACCAAGAACCAGGCAGCGACGAGCAGATTGAAGAGTTCTGCCGGCTCAACCACGGAGTGACCTTCCCTCTCATGGCGAAAAGCGATGTCAACGGAGCCAACGCTAACCCTGTTTTCGAATTCCTCAAATCACAAGCACCAGCCGAGGAATACAAAGGACTCAAAGCAAAAGCCGCACGCCTTATGCTCAAGCGTATCAGCAAGAGTGTAGAGAAAGAAAGCGATATCCTCTGGAACTTCACCAAATTCCTCGTCTCCAAAGATGGCAAAACAATCCAACGCTTTGCGCCGGTCGCAGAACCCAAAGATTTTGAGCAAAATATCGTAGCCGAGTTGGTAAAAAAACAAATCTCAAAATGACTTAGCTGAACTCAGAGCATTCATATCCTTATAAGCCTGAGGATAGATGCCTGATGCTCGCTTGAAATAACGGCAGAAATTGGCAGTCGTGGGAAAGCCTAACTGAAAGGCCGTTTCTTTGACGGTTTGCCCAGGATGCTCATCCATAATACGTTTGGCTTGCGTTACCACATATTGCTGAATCCACTCCAATGGAGATAGCCCTTGGTTGTACGCACGGAAGATCCTGGAGAAATAACGAGGATCATAACCTAATTTCTTTGCATAGAAGTTCACGTTACGCTCCTCTTTGTAATGAGACACTACAAGGTTGCAGAACTGAAGATGTAATTGTCCCATACGGTTTTTCTTCCACTCTGCGTCTTGTTCGTGACGAATCGAAATATACAACTCGTAGGCAAGGGAGAGCTGCTTCTGGAGTTGAATTTTAACTCCGAATTCGCAAATTTACTGGGATCAAAGAGCAACCACGCATGCTTGTAATCCTCACTATGATCAAGAGGACGGATTATATGACCCGGCAGAAAAACGGTCAAGTCATTCTTATTTGCCCGTATATCCTTCATGTCATACAGGGAGTGAGACGTTCCGCTTAAGTTCAAAGTTAAAATGATATAGGGATACATCAGATCAACATTCGGAGAGACATCTCTTCCCTTTTGATTCATGCAAAGAATAATCCCGTTGGCTTCTACTTCTTCTTTGTGTTGCTGATGAGTAAATGTGGAATACTGTTCCATAACTCTTCGTGTTTTTTGCAATAGGTACTACTTCTTTTGTAAATTTGGGCGCAAAGGTACTACTTTTTTTTGAATTACGCAAATTTAACAATGGAGCGAGCAAAGAACCAGTCTGGTGAATGACGACGGCTCTGTTAACCAGGAAGCCTATATGCCCGGCAGTATCGGACCACGCAAGAATGCGACCGGCAACCCCGGTACACCTGGCGATGAGGATGAAGAAGAGGAAGAACAACAGCCTCTCGGTGACGCGTTGCTGCCCTTGATGCTCTTTACTGCATTATATTTACTCTACATAACAAAAAGAAAGCGACTCTTGGGCTAACTGTAAAAACATAGCGATTCAATGTATTTTTATAAAAAATGATTTTTTTATTTGTGTATATGCAAATTTTATAGTACCTTTGCATGCGATATACATAAAGAGAGTTCTGAAAAGACCAAAAGTGACACTCAAAACAGAATAGCTATGAAACGAATTTTATTGGCACTCCTATGTGCCGCAAGCATGACCAGTATGCAATCCAAAACATTAGTAGCTTATTTTTCGGCTACGGGAACCACCAAGGCAGCCGCGGCGAAACTGGCATCACAACACGCCGCGCGGTTATGGGAGATAGAAGCAGCCGAACCCTATACGGCAGCCGATCTTGATTGGCGTAATAGTCAATCCCGCTCTTCGTTGGAGATGAATAATCCTGACGAACGCCCGATGATTAAGCAATGCACGGATGTTACGCCGTACGACACAATATATGTTGGATTTCCAATATGGTGGGGTATCTGTCCGCGTATCATTAACTCGTGGCTGGATAATAATCTGCCACAACTTGAGGGCAAGACGCTCGTTCCCTTTGCTACGAGTGGATCAAGCGGAATAGAAGAGGCGGAAGCCTATCTGAAAAAGACTTATCCTTCTCTCAAATGGAGTAAAGGAATGCTATTAAACAAGCGATAGAGGCGGTGTCCGTAACTCTTTTCTGGCATATACCAAGGACAAGTTCTATTGTCATTCCCAAAAACAGCCTATCAACAAGCATGACAGTATATGGAAATAGTTGGTTTGTTGGAATATAGTGATCGTTCTCAACTACGAGGGTGGTTTGAGCGAAATTCATCAACCGAGCGGTGTTGTTGGGTAGCTTTGTATCGCGGGAAAAAGAAACCGGAAGGTGTGTGTTTGCCCTATTTGGAGGTGGTAGAAGAGGCCTTGTGTTTCGGTTGGATTGACTCAACGCTGAAGCGTTTACCGGACGGAAGACTTGCCCAACGTCTGTCTCCGCGACGGAAAAAGAGCCATTGGACAGACTTGAACAGAGAGCGCTGTGCGGACCTTGAGCGGCGCGGATTAATGACGGATCAGGGAAGAGCGGCATACCGCATGTCCGGCTGTTGAGAAAAACGGGATATATGTCGGAAAAAGGGTATAATTGTGCATCCTATTTGACAAAATTGTATTAAAATTACATTTTTTTTCAAAATAATTTGCGTATATCAAAAAAAAGCAGTACCTTTGCACCCGCTTTTGAAAAAAAGCAAAAAAAGGGTTTATCCCTTTCCGGCGGAGGCCGGTTTCCCCGCTTAACGGGGACACCTTCGGGTCCATTAGCTCAACTGAATAGAGTACCACACTACGGATGTGGGGGTTGCAGGTTTGAATCCTGCATGGATCACACGAAAGAAGAGAGAAATGCGTCTGAAATTTATTTTCAAGCGCATTTTTTTTGAGTTAAGAATGAATAATTATTTAATAAAGATATTATGCGAGTGGTATTACAACGTTGTTCCCGCGCAGAAGTGCGTATAGAGGGAACCGTAGCAGGTTCAATCGGTCAAGGCTTTATGTTGCTGGTAGGTGTGACAGAGGGAGATGGACAAGCCGAGGCGGAAATATTGGCAAAGAAAGTAGCCCAAATGCGCGTGTTCGGGGATTCTGACGGCAAGATGAACCTTGGTCTGAAAGATGTGAACGGCGCGATTTTGAGTATCTCTCAGTTTACCCTTTATGCTGATTGCCGAAAAGGCAACCGCCCCAGTTTCATCCAAGCGGCACGCCCGGAGACGGCAGAGCCGTTGTACCATTATTTTAATAAATTGCTCCGAGAGCAGTACGGATTGCAGGTGGAGACAGGAGTATTCGGCGCAGATATGCAAGTGGATTTTGTCAATGACGGTCCTGTGACTATTCTGCTTGATACAGATGAGTTGTAATCAGCTGTGCTTGATAATATAATAAGGAATATCCAACGCTTGAATCTCTGATTCGTAACGGTTGAAGAGTTCCCTTCTGATGTCGTCCGAGCCGTTGTAACGGGCAGGGTCGGGTATCCACGGCAGGTCAGGGTAGGTAAGCAGGTAAACATCCATCGGATACCGGTGGATGTTTTCATTGAGCCATTCTGGCACTTGTCCGAAGGCATAGTCAAACCAAACTTTTGTGATAATAAGTTCCGTGTCGAAAAAGGCTATTGGCTGTTGGCTGTTGGCTGTTCGCTTTAGTTCCTCTATTTGATGGCGGGCGATGTAGCATAACTCGTCAAAGGTGACTTCGGTAGAGCCTTTCTGTTCCACGAACGTACGGGCATATTCAGGCACAAGAATGCCGTCGTAGCGCTTGGCAAGATACTTGCAAAGCGTTGATTTACCGGAACTTTCGGGACCTATGACGCCTACTCTGAACATACAAAACAATCAAGATATAAAAACCTCGTTAAAACCTCGTTAAAACCTCGTTAAAAGGTCGTTCAAAGGTGGTCGAGCCATTTAACGTGTGAGCATGAGTTTGATATTCAGTCCTATGTTGTCGGCTTTGACGGGGTAGGAGGATGAGATGAGCGGCGTCGTACCCTGATGGTCGTAGAAGAGCTGGAGGTTGATTTTCTGGCTCAGCACATAATCCGCAGAAATCTTGATAGCCAGTACTTTATTCCCGCTTGAAGCCTGTGTGATACCACGGTCGAGTTCGTTGTGGTCATCCCGTATGTTGCCGGGCACTTTGCGAAGCAACATCTTGACATCCTTGTACGACACATCGACTTGCAGTTTGAGATCGTTGCTCACTTTTTTCTGCCCACCATCTTTCTTCTTGGTGATGAAATTGAGGTTCTTGATGGTGTATCCACCTCCGATGACGAATTCGGATGTATGTCCTTCGGTCAACTGTACTGACGTTACGTTGAGCGCGAGGTTGCGCTGTTTGCGGTATTCGGCTTTGAGAGAAAGCGAATTTTTCATCGTCATGTTGAGTCCGATGAGCGGGGAGAAGGCCTCAGTAATCGTTACGTTGGAGATGTCGTAAGCCGAGGAAGGACGCGGTGCGTCGGAAGTAACGTCACGCACGAAACCGAGCATTTTGTTATTTCCATCTGCGCCCACCCATGTAGAGAAGGAGCCAAATGAGCCGATAGCATATTTACAAGTATATGCGTGTGTGAGTGTAACCGATTTGAAGTGGTCTTTCATCCACGGCAGTTTGCCTAATCCGTCATAGGTGACCGACCAGTTG
>Ga0310694_10002955_pt1 | contig 16870 bp, 12 predicted proteins | sample 174DNAGHGhighgp2_FD_203884 | JGI IMG/M metagenome (GOLD analysis project Ga0310694, IMG submission 203884) | Sheep rumen microbial communities from Palmerston North, Manawatu-Wanganui, New Zealand - 1742 DNA GHGhigh gp2 (v2) (version 2) | ecosystem: Host-associated > Mammals > Digestive system... | reverse complement strand
ATTTGCAGATTTCATTTGGATTTATTTAGGAAAAAGTTTAATTTTGTGACCAAATAATAACCCATAAATACGACGACATCATGTATACGCAAGAGAACGGATTCTACATCGCCCACGGGTCCAACGACCCCATCAGCATCCTGGGCAACATGGCCAACCGCCACGGCTTGATTGCCGGTGCCACAGGTACGGGTAAGACGGTGACCCTGCAAGTGATTGCCGAGAGTTTCAGCAAGGCCGGCGTGCCCTGCTTCATGGCCGACATGAAAGGTGACCTGTCGGGTATCAGCCAGCCAGGCAAGCTTTCAAGCTTTATCGAGAAGAGGTTGCCGGAATTCGGCATCGACCAGGACAGCCTCAAGTTTGAGGGGTGCCCGGTGAGGTTCTATGACGTCTATGGTGAGCAGGGCATCCCCATGCGCGCCACCATCGGCGAGATGGGGCCCGACCTGATGGCACGCATCCTGGAGCTGAATGACACCCAGACCGGCGTGCTCAACATCCTGTACCGCATCCTCGACGAGAAATGCGTCCTGCTTGACGACGTCAAGGACCTGCGCAGTGCCCTGGACTGGCTCTCCCGTCATGCCAAGGAATACACCACCCAGTACGGCAACGTGGCACCGGCCACCATCGGAGCCATCCAGCGTGCCTTGCTGCATCTCGAGAACCAGGGCGCCGACAAGTTCTTTGGCATCCCCTCGTTTGACATCCAGGACCTGCTGGCCACCCGCGACGGCAGGGGAGTGCTCAGCGTCCTGGCAGCCGACAAGCTGATGTTGCAGCCCAAGCTGTACTCCACCTTCCTGCTGTGGCTGCTGAGCGAACTCTACAGCACTCTGCCCGAGGTAGGTGACCTGGAGAAGCCCAAGCTGGTATTCTTCTTTGACGAGGCACACATGTTGTTTGAGGACACGAGCAAGGCCCTCACCGACAAGATTGAGCAGGTCATCCGCCTCATCCGCAGTAAGGGCGTGGGCATCTTCTTCATCTCCCAGCTGCCTACCGATATCCCCGACGTGATCCTGGGACAACTGGGCAACCGCGTCCAGCATGCCCTGCGCGCCTACACGCCTCGCGACCAAAAGGCCGTCAAGGTGGCTGCCGAAACCTTCCGTGCCAACCCCGACTTCAAGACCGAGGATGCCATCCTGGAACTGGAGACCGGCGAGGCACTCGTGTCGTTCCTTGACGAGAAGGGAGCCCCCTGCGTCGTTGAGCGGGCCAAGGTGCTTTTCCCGCTGAGCCAGATCGGCGCCATCACCGAGGGGCAACGCCTCGACATCATGAACGAGGGCCGCGACATCAACAGCAAGTACAAAGAGGCGAAGGATAGGGAAAGCGTCTTTGAGGTATTTGCCCGCGAGACCGAAGCCGAGGCCAAGGCCGCCGAAGAAGCCGCCGCAGCCAAGGAGGCCGAAAAGGCTGAGAAGTCCAAGAAGAAAGAAAAGACCATCTGGGAAAAGGTGTGGAAGTCTATCGTGACTGCCGTGACGGGAACGCTTGCCGCCATCGTGGGCAAAACCGTTTCAGACACCATTACCGGCAAGAAAAGCAAGAACACGAGCGTCAAGGATGCAGCTGGGCGAGCCGTCAAGAACGCCACCAGTGCAGCAGGACGTCAAATCCTGCGTGACATCCTGGGCAACGTTGTCAAGTAATACAGGCCAGGACACTAACCGACAAATTATCGGGTCCAAGCGAGGAAGCCTCCTAACTTGGACCCTGTTACGTGCTTAGTATGTGTCTGTTCACTTCATGATAACCCCCGTGATACTCCTTGGGTCACTCAAGGGCTTGCCGGTTGCCAATCGATAGCAATGGTTCGTTTTTTCAGGTATCGGGTGTTTTATTATTAATGTGCGGCAAAAGTCGTTGTTTTAAGTGTAATATACGGCAACCGGCAGCCACATGAGTAAAGTATCAACATTATTACAAAATTCTCTTCATTTAATTTCTACTGGGTGGGGCCAAACTCCTCAAAGCGGCCATCACTGTAAAAGACCAGCATCTTCACCACGCGGCGGTCGTTGGCGCCACCGCCTCGCTGCTGCGGACGGGAAGCAGCAGTGCTGCGCATGATGCTCTGGATGGTCTCGGTCATCGACGAGGTGGTGGTGAGACGCTGTGAGGGTCGCGATGCGGGACGATAGCCCTGGGGCTCATCATCTCCAAACGAAATGGCACGCTGCAGGGGCACATCGAGTCGATCCTCAGCACCCGTAGCCGAGTCTGACATATTGTCAGCATTGGGAGCACCATCCCCATTCGAGTCCAACATCTCTCCGTCACCAAACATGAGCCACATGATGTTCAACGATGGATAGGATCGATGGATCTTGTCAATTACCTCGTTGCTCACTTTCTTGTTGCGGCCGTTCAGCAGCTGCGAAAGTGTGGGACGGGGGATATCGCAAGTATCGGCAAACTGAGAATTGGAAATCCCAGTCTGATCAAGAAACATCTTTAACCTCGATACAATATCCATTTAAGAACAATTTTTATCGGCCGCTCAACGGCACGAGATTTAAAAATTTAGAGTTAGAAATTATCTGACTCAAATATGTGACTCTGGAATGACCAGATTTTATCCCCAAAAATCAAAAAATGACTGTTTGCGTTTTTTAATTTTGGGATTGCAAATTTAAAACGAATTATTGAACTGACCAAATTTAAAAACGAAAATTTTAAAATTTGCAATTATTTTTTTCAAAAACAGACAATTTATACCCTGGTTGAAAAGTAAATCTAGACATATTAAATCTACACTTTACTATATATTATATAAATTACTATATATTAATTACTTATCTCTTATTAAATACGTTCATTTTGACACATTGGAGTAAGGGTTGAATAATTCTTATAGCAGTACTATAGTTTTTATGTGCAATTAGCTAGTTTTCAATTAATTGTAGCGTAATATAAAAAATGTTAATGCGATTTTTGGGTGATTATGTAAACTTTACGGGCGTAAATTTTCATTTTTTAAGCCCCTAGCGCAAATGCAAACCCGCCTCGAGGGACCAAAACACCCTGTTTGCCTCCCCACCCCATGGTTCGCAAATGCAAATGAGGGCCGGTTTTCAAAGCCGAATTCGTCGTTGGTAAAATACCATTTTGTGTTTTCTGAACGCTCAACTCGATTTCCTTGCGATATTATTCACCCCACCCTACATTGGACTTGTTTTCTCGATTTTGAGCGATTCTAATAAGACTTGAATTTGTCGAAATTTGACAAAACACCCGATAAATACTTGGTTTTCGGATAAAAACTCTTGTACAAAATATGGCATTTGAATTACCCTAGAAAACCAAAAAATCGGCTAGAATGACCCAAAAACCAGAATTTTCCGTTTTTAAGCCAATTTTTGGCCAAAATTGTACATTTAGGACATTTTTCGGCATTATCTCTAACGCCCTGAAAAGGCCACTCCCGCCCTATTCACAAGCAATTAAGTATGGAAATTATGTTATTCTTAGGGGTTGTTTTTTCTGATTTTTGACTCGATTCAGGGGGCTAACAGCATCAGTTTTTCCTCCTGGAATCGAAATTTTCTGACCCAAAAACTGTGCAATTTTGCGAAATCACTTCCTTCTGCCCCACTCTACACGCTAAAAAAATGGACTCAGATAACCCATATGAATCAAAAAAAACAGGACGAAAACAATAACGACGTGTCATGTTTTTTTGCACTCCAAAAACATGACACGCGTATCTCAACTCATAAAAACGACATGAAAAAAAACGTTGTGTCCGATAAAAAAAAACGTTCGATGCGTAAGCTGTAGGGCGTCGCCTTGGCGTGGCCGTAGAGTGCCGGTTGGCAATACGCTTGCAAAAGCAGGTGTACATGCAGCTATGAAATCTGGCCTTATGGGCTATCTGTTTGGAACGGCCACGCCAAGGCGAGGCCCTACAACATACCGTGGTGAACCCATCATGCATCAACCAATATACGATAACGTATAACGCGAGTTTTGCAGCGGCGACAAATTGAGAAATAAAGAGGGAAATTTAGATGCGGCTCAGCTCTCAAGTTCCGACTTGAGGAATCGTGCCGTTATCGATTCGGTGGATTCTGCGACCTGTTCAGGGGTGCCGGTGGCGACAACCTGTCCCCCGCCCCGTCCGCCTTCGGGTCCCATGTCGATGATGTAGTCGGCACACTTGATGACGTCCAGGTTGTGCTCAATCACGATCACAGTGTTGCCCTTATCGACAAGCCGGTTGAGCACACCGAGCAGCACCTTGATGTCCTCGAAGTGCAATCCTGTGGTGGGCTCATCAAGAATATAGACGGTCCTGCCAGTGTCCTTCTTGGCCAGTTCACAGGCCAGCTTTACGCGCTGGCACTCTCCGCCCGAGAGGGTGCTCGACGGCTGACCGAGTTTAATATACCCAAGCCCCACATCCTGCAGGACCTTGATCTTGCGTAAAATCGCGGGCACCGCATCGAAGAATTCCACCGCCTGGTTGATGGTCATATCGAGAACGTCGGCAATGGACTTGCCCTTGAACTTCACCTCAAGGGTTTCGCGGTTGTATCGCTTGCCACCGCACTCCTCACAGGGGACGAGCACATCGGGCAGGAAATTCATCTCCACAGCTTTGTATCCGTTGCCGTTGCACTTCTCACAACGTCCACCGCTGGTGTTGAACGAGAATCGGCCTGGCTTATATGCACGGATCTTGGACTCGGGCAAGTTGACGAACAAATTGCGGATATCGGTAAACACTCCAGTATAGGTGGCAGCGTTGGAGCGCGGTGTGCGTCCCAAGGGAGTTTGGTCAACAGTGACAACCTTATCTACACACTCCAGTCCCTTGACCGAACCATAGGGCATCGGCGCCGTGTGCGAGCGGTAAAGGCGTTGACTCAGGATGGGCTGCAGCGTGGCATTGACGAGGGTGGACTTGCCGCTGCCACTCACTCCGGTGACACAAATGAAGGTGCCCAGCGGGAACTCGACGTCCACATCCTTGAGGTTGTTGCCATGGCAGCCCGTCAGCCGCAAGAACTTGCCGTTGCCCGGACGGCGCTGAGCAGGCACCTCGATGCGGCGTGTGCCGTTCAGGTAATCGGCTGTGAGAGTGTGCTGCTGCAATAACTCGTCAGGTGTACCGGTAAACACGATGTGACCTCCCTTGCGGCCAGCCATCGGCCCGATGTCGATGACATAGTCGGCCTGCAGCATCATCTCCTTGTCGTGCTCGACCACCAGGATGGTGTTGCCGTCATCGCGCAAGGTCTTCAATGAGTCGATCAGGCGCTGGTTGTCACGCTGGTGCAACCCGATGGAAGGTTCGTCCAGGATGTAGAGCACATTTACCAAGCGGGATCCGATCTGCGTGGCGAGCCTGATGCGCTGGCTCTCGCCACCCGACAGGGATGCGGAATTGCGGTTCAGCGACATGTAATCCAGTCCCACCTCCAAGAGGAAACTCAAGCGTGCGCCGATTTCCTTGACGATTTCGCGGGCAATCTCCCACTGCGTGGGAGTAACGTGGTTGTGCAAGTCTTCAATCCAGTCGCGCAGCTCGCTGATGTCCATGGCCGCCAACTCGGCGATGTTCTTGCCATTGAGCCTGAAGTGCAATGCCTCACGATTGAGACGTGCACCGCCACACTCGGGACATGTCGCGCGCGAGAAGAACTGGCCCGCCCACTTCTGTGCCGCACTGGTCGCTGTGTCGTCCTGCTGCATCTCAATGTACTTTACCAGGCCATCGAAAGACAGGAAATAGTTGCTGGTGCTCAACGTCTCGGTGCGCAGGTTCAGCCGCTCATTGGTGCCGTTGAGGATATCACTCAATGCCTCCTCGGGCAACTCGCCCAGCGGCGTGTCGAGCGTACATCCGTATTTTTCACAGATTGCCTGAATCTGCCAGAAAATCTGCACGTTTTTATATTTGCCCAGCGGCAGGATGCCGCCGTTGCGGATGCTCAACGTCATGTCGGGCATGATTTTGTCCCGATCGATGATATTGACATAGCCCAGACCCTTGCAACGGGGACAGGCTCCCAACGGTGAGTTAAACGAGAAGTTGTGAGGGGCCGGCTCCAGATAGGACAGTCCCGTGGCGGGATCCATGAGCGAACGGCTATAGTACCCCACCTCATCGGTTTCGGCATCGAGAATCATCAACTGTCCGTTGCCCTGCTTGAAGGCAACTTCGGCAGTGTCGGCAAGTCGCTTGACGTCCTTGTCGGCAACCTTGAGGCGGTCCACCACCAGCTCAACGCTATGGTTGACATAGCGGTCGAGTTTCATGCCGAAGGTAATCTCCCGCAACGTGCCGTCCACACGGACGTTGATATAGCCTTTCTTGCGCAGGTTCTCAAACAGGTCCTTGTAATGGCCCTTGCGGTTCTTGACCAGTGGCGCCAGCACATAGATGCGATGCCCCTGGTACCGCTCGAGAATCAGACTCAGTATTTTGTCGATGGTATATTTGACCATGCGCTCGCCCGAAACATAGGAATAGGCATCGGCGGCACGCGCATACAGCAGACGCAGGTAGTCATACACCTCGGTCGTGGTGCCGACGGTACTACGCGGGTTGCGGTTAACTGTCTTCTGGCCAATGGAGATGACGGGACACAGACCCGAAATCTTATCCACATTGGGCCGCTCGAGCATCCCCATCATGTTGCGGGCGTAGGAGGAGAAAGTTTCCAGATAGCGGCGCTGCCCCTCGGCAAACACCGTGTCAAAGGCCAACGACGACTTGCCGCTACCGCTCAAGCCTGTAATGACGCTGAGCTTGTAGTGGGGAATTTCCACATCGATGTTCTTGAGGTTGTGGACCCTTGCGCCCAGCACCTCAACGCTATCTATATCCTGCCCGTTGAATTTCATTAATCAGTTTTCAGTTTTCAGTTGTCAGTTTTTAGTTTTCAGTCGATGACCCAGTCCTTGTTATAGGCCGTGAAGGTGCGCTTGCTGCGGTACAGTTCGCTTGACTTGGGAATGCGCACTTTGTAAGTCTTGCCGCCGGCGTTGGTGAGCTTGGTGGAGCGAATCCACGGATTGGCTTCACGCAACTGGGCATAGGTAATGCCCTTGGATTTCGCCCAATCTATCCAACTGGCGACACTTCCGGTAACATCTACAGTGGTATAAGCCACCGGCTGCCACAGGTTCTTGCGCGAGAAGCGGTAGCCATAACGCTTGGGAGATTCCATCACCAGCTTGTAGGCAATGATGCGGAACACATAACGCGAAGTCTCCTGCACCAGATACAGGTCGAAGGAGTTATCTACCTTTTGCTTGGAGAGTTCTCCCGACAGCTTCTGCATGCCGGCATTATAGCTGGCGGCAACTGTTGGCCAGTGGCCGTATTTCTTGTAGGCTGCTTTCAGGTACTTGCAGGCTGCGACGGTCGATTTCTCGGGGTCATACCGCTCATCAACCTCATCGCCCACTTCCAGGCCAAAGTCCCTAGCTGTTCCTGCCAGCAGTTGCCACATGCCGGCAGCCTTGGCGCTGGAATAGGCATTGTAGTCCATGGAGCTCTCGGTCACTGCCAGATACAGGAAATCCAGGGGAATGCCCTGTTCCTTGAGAATCTTGGCCAACGCAGGGAAATACCGATTGGCGCGCTTGAAACACAGTTCGGTCGTCGTCTGGCCATAAATGATACCTGTCAACTCACGGTCCAGGCGCTCGGCCATGTCTAAGCGGTCAAAGCTCACGGTCTCGCCGGCAAAGTTGACCGTCATCGGTATGTCTGGACTGGCGGTCACGCCAAACACCGGCGAAGACGATGTCGTCTTGCCATATTCCCGCTTGAGCTGCGCTTGAGCCATGACGGCAGTCATCACGAGCAAGCAAGCCATCAGTATGATTCTCTTCATCTTATCTCAATTACATTAATCACTACTTGACAAAGAGGCTATGTCATAATTGGAAACTACATTCATCGCGCTTCGCGCAAGAAATTAAGCAAAATTATTAATAAAATTAAATAAAAATGCCGTCTTGTTTAATTTTTATATTAATTTTTGTTTAATTTCTCGGCCGTTAGACCGATAACAAACTAGTAGAGCAATTATGACACAGTGCCCTGTATTAAAATCCACCGCCGTCTCCCGGCACGCCATTTGAGGTGCCTTCGGCACCACGATTGTAGCGCAGGATGGTGATGTCACCACGCTTCTTGTATTTCACGCCGTCACTGCCTGTTGCAGTCACTACATAATAATAAACGCCAGTGTCAACAAACTTGCCGCGATAAGTGCCGTCCCATCCGCCGCCCGGATCGGTGTATTCATACACCAAGCTGCCCCATCGGTTAAAGATCCAGCAGTGAAACTCGGTAAGGGATTTGTAGCTCACCTTCCAAATGTCGTTAACTTTATCGCCATTAGGCGAGAACACGTTGGGGCACACCAGCTCACTCTCACTCACCAGCACGTTGTAGGTTTCGCCGTAGTACTCACAAGTGCCATCGGCATTGGCCACCCTGTAGCGAATGTAATAGTTACCGGCATCGTAAAAAGTATAATCCCACACATCCTGGTTGTATTGCAGGATAATGTCTTCAAACTCCTGATCAGTAGCCATTTCCCACACACGATAGACGACATTGTCGGACGGATAGCCCGTGAAGATGATGTGCACGGGTGCCGACCCGCCCATACCGCTGTCCAGGTGTTTCTCGTTATCGTTGCCGCGATTCTCTTGAACTGCCTTGGATTCGCAGCTTACGGCATAAGTTTGATAGGTGTCAGTCTTTTTTTCCTTTTTTTCGCCCCACACTTCCAGGAAACGGTCGCCCGTGAGTGTGAATTTCGTGTCACACAACGGCGGCAAAATTTGGAACGCTTGATCGAGAGCGGGAAAAGTATCAACGACTACCTTCTCATCCCAGTAATAGTTGACGCTGTCGACCTCAACCCACACGAGGTTGTTATAACTCAATTTGATCTCGCGATCCAGCACCTGGCGGTTGCCGTTGATATCATAATACGGGATGGCGTCGGCTTGACCGTCCAAGTTGAAGCTCACCAGTGAACAAGAGGTCTCGGAACCCCATGTGAAACCATTAAGCGTCATGGGATAGTCGGCATAATTGACGACCCAGTAGTAGTGACGGTAGGTTCCTTCCTCGATGATGTAGCCTGTGTTGGGCAACACCTGGCGAAGCGTCGTCTCACGGCCGACACGTGTAATGCCGCTGATGGGCTCGGCATAGCCACCGCCACGCGAGTCATAGGAATACCACACCACCGGCCTGTCGGATTTGGCGGTGAAGGTCATGCTCACGCCCTGGGTATTATAGACCACGAAGATACTGTCCAAGCCTGTGAGCGAAGCCTTTATGGGTGCATCCACAATGACATGGTGTATCCCGTCATCGGTAAATGTCACTTGACCGCTTGCCGACAACAAAGCCAGCGCAGCCGCCATGATCGAAATTATTCTCTTGTTCATAGTGCGCACTTGATATCGTTTTTACATTTCTATATATATAACGTGAACACTACCCCGCTTATTGCCCCGACCAGGAAACAATAGTGCCTGGAAATTATCGGTGAGGTTGAGCATTGATGTCGGCGATGTTCACCTCGCCATCACCATTCACGTCACCCGAGAGCGTATTATTTTCCCATTGATTGAAACTGCAAATTCAGTAAAGCGCCCTGTAGTGGCTACAATTTTTAGAGAGGACAATATGATATGACTATATACAATTCTCCCCATTCCACAAGCCAGCATTGTGTTTACTTGTGGAGTGGGAAGACGTTAGTGACGTGATTTATCGGCGACGGGTTCCCCCGCGACGGCCGGATGTGCTAGAGCTGTTATTCTTGTTTTCGTCACCCTCTTTATAGGTACCGTTCAGAACATCCATTTTGGTCGTGTGCGGATAGTCTGTTCTTCCACTATAGGTGCCATTGCCACTTGATGAAGAAGAACTATTACTCGGACGGTTGACCGTATTGCCAGTTGATGGACGGGTAACAGTAGCTGGTGGACGATTAACAGTATTGGTATTGGTATTACCACTTGACGGGCGGTTGATCGTATTGCCAGTTGACGGACGGGTGACTGTGGCCGGTGGGCGATTAACAGTATTGGAATTGTCTGTACGACCCACCTTGTTATACTCATCATTCGAACTTGTGTTTGTCGATGTACTTGATTCCGTGCCCGAAGGAGTATTAACTTGCTCGGTTGTCGTTCCTGTAACCGTTTGACTATTGGAAGAATCCTTGTCAGAACGGCCAAACACCAAAAAGAGAACAGTAACGATCAAGGCGGCTAATAAGGCAATGACAATATAGTTAATTGTCCGGTGCCTGTTTTCCTCATCACGCCTGTTCTTCCTTCTATCATTCATTTCTACATTAGCCATAATTTCAATGTTTTCAGGTTATACTTTCTAAGATTAAGACTGTTGATTTGACAAAAGTACATAAAAACATTTACTATTACGCCTGCCGAATAAAAAAATATGACAAATAATCATTATGTTAAGGGAATGGGTTACCTTTGCAGGAAGAAAATTCACATTATAATATATGAGAATCATGGAAGAGAACGATATGATGAACGGGATGCCGCGCCGAGAGCGGGCGGTGATGTATAAGCGCGAAAATAACTGTTGCCAGGCCGTGCTGCTGGCCTTTGCGCCCGAATTGGGTTTACCCCAGGAGAAGCTGCTGGCGATGGGGGCCTGTTTCGGCAGCGGAATGGGGTGCATGGAAGAGACCTGTGGCGCCCTGTGCGGCGCGCAAATAGCGCAGGGGTTGCTGAAATTTGACAACCGTCGCATGAATCCTCAGGCGAGCCAGTTGCGAGCCGAGTTTGAACAGCGTTGCGGAGCCACCCGATGCAAGGATCTCAAGGGCGTTGGCACCGGACAGGTGTTGTGCTCCTGTGAGGACTGTGTGCGCCATGCTGTTGAGAGTCTCGAAGAGATGCTTTAGTTTCAATCCGTAGAAAAAACTACATTAAATCATAGCGGTTAATTGAAGGGTTTTAAGTAACTTTGCAGTCCAATTTAAACAAGATTTTTTATTAAGCATATATAACTAACTATCTAACATACAGATAACAATCATGGGATGGTTTTCATTCACTCAAGAAATCGCTGTCGATTTAGGAACAGCTAACACCATTATCATCCATAACGACCGCATCGTCATCGACGAACCGTCGGTCGTTGCTCTTGACTCCAAGACCAACAAGCCCATCGCCGTGGGTGAACGAGCACGCGAGATGCACGGCAAGGCTCACGAGGGCATCCGCACCGTGCGCCCGTTGAGCGACGGTGTAATCGCCGACTTCAACGCCGCCGAGCACATGATACGCGGCATGATCAAGAAAGTGAGCGCCAAGAACCACTGGTTCTCTCCCTCGCTGCGCATGGTCGTGTGCGTGCCTTCGGGTTCGACCGAGGTTGAGATCCGTGCCGTGCGTGACTCGGCCGAGCATGCAGGTGGACGTGATGTTTACATGATTTATGAGCCCATGGCTGCCGCTCTGGGTATCGGACTCGATGTGCTGGCTCCCGAGGGCAACATGATCGTGGATATCGGTGGCGGTACGACCGAGATCGCAGTTATCTCGCTGGGCGGTATCGTGAGCAACAAGAGTATCCGCACTGCCGGTGACGACCTCACCGAGGACATCCAGGAGCACATGCGCCGCGCCCACAACGTACGCGTGGGTGAGCGCACCGCCGAGGCCATCAAGATCAACGTGGGCTCAGCCTTGACCGACCTGGGTGCCGAGGCTCCCGAGGACTTCATCATCCATGGCCCCAACCAGGTCAACTCGCTGCCCCTTGAGGTGCCCGTGACCTACCAGGAGGTGTGCCACTGCATCGAGAAATCCATCTCCAAGATCGAAGCCGCCGTGCTGAGCGCCCTGGAGCAGACTCCTCCCGAGCTGTATCAGGACATCGTTCACAACGGCATCTTCCTGACCGGTGGCGGCGCCCTGTTGCGTGGTCTTGACAAGCGCTTGACCGACAAGATCGGCATCGAGTTCCATGTGGCTGAGGATCCCTTGCACGCTGTAGCCAAGGGTACCGGTATTGCTCTGAAGAACATCAAGCACTTCAAGTTCCTCATGCGCTAAAACAAGTTGTGAGTTTTAAGTCGTAAGTTTTAAGTACACTCTCTATCGCCTGAAAACCAGCAATAGTAGTGTTATTACTAAAAACTTAAAACTAAAAAACGATGAACAATCTGCTCAACTTTTTCGTCAAACACAGTGCGTGGTTCATTTTCGCTATCTATGTGATTTTGAGCCTCGTGCTGCTGTTTAAGGATAACCCTTACCAGCAGAACGTCTATCTCACGTCGGCCAATCAACTCAGTGCCGCCGTCTATAAGGCGTTCAATGGCGTCACGTCCTATTTCCACCTGCGGGGCATCAACGAGAGCCTGCAGGAACGTAACGCCGCGCTGGAGATGGAATTGATTGAGCTGCGCAACCAGATGACCGAGATGGCGCTGCTCAAGCCCGACTCGTTGAGGCAACACGCGCTGCGGCAGTATAACTTTGTCATGGCCCATGTCATCAGCAACAGTATCGCCCAGCCCAACAACTACATCACCATCAACCGTGGCTATCTGGATGGTGTAAATCCCGAGATGGGTGTCATCGACCAGAACGGCGTGGTGGGTATCGTCAATGTGGCCGGCCCGCACGCGGCACGCATCATCTCGTTGCTCAATCCTCACATGAGGCTCTCGTGCAAACTGCAGCGCAGTGGATTCTACGGCAGCCTGGTGTGGGACGGCAAGAGCCCGCAATATGCCTTGCTCGAGGAGCTGCCCAAGCACATCACCTATCACAAGGGCGACACCATCGTCACCAGCGGATACTCGGCGGTATTCCCCGAGGGCATTATCGTGGGTACTATCGAAGGACTCGCACGCGACATGAGCGACAGCTTTGTATCGTTGCGCATCAAGCTGACGACCAACTTCAGCCAGTTGAGCAGCGTGCGTGTCATCACCAACAGCATGAAGGAGCAGATAGAAGCACTGCGACGTGCCGAGATGGGTATCGACACCGCAGCCAATATCCAGACCCGCCCCGAACTCAAGCCTGAGATCGTTGATGTCGTGCCCACCGATGACAAGCCCAAGAAACCCGTCCAGCAATCGCAGCCTGTCCAACCGGTCCAGCCCGCCCAACCCACACAACCCGTTGAACCCATCGAACCCGAACAAGGAGGAGAGCAACCATGACCAAGACCGTAATACAATTCATCGTGCTGTTCCTCGCCCTGCTAGTCATGCAGCTGGTGTGCAACAAGATCGTGCTGTTCAACATCGCCATGCCTGTGGTGTTCATCTACCTTATCCTGCGCCTGCCGGTGAACCTGCATGGCGGCTGGGTGCTCACCATTGCCTTCTTCTCGGGACTGATTATCGACATCTTCAACAACACACCGGGCATGAATGCGCTGGCTTGCACCATCATGGCGGCCCTGCGCCGCCCCGTGTTCAACCTGTTTGTCTCCCGCGAGAATGACATGAACATCCCGATTCCCTCGGTGGACTCGATGGGCGTGAGTGACTATTTCAAGTATATGGCGACGCTGGTGACCATCTATTGTACGCTCATCTTCCTCATCCAGGCTTTCTCGCTGCACAATTTGGCGCTCACTGTAGCGCGCATCGTCGGCAGCAGCATTCTCTCGGTAGTTATCATCTTTGGGTTAGACACTTTAGTGAGCACACGCCGTGAGAAAAGATTATAACCTCGAGAAGCGCAAACTGGTTATCGGCGGATTCATCGTGGCGATTGTAATCATCTACATCATCCGCCTGGTGCAGCTCCAAGTCATGGACAGCACCTATAAGGCCAATGCCGACAACAACGCCTTCATGGAGAAGGTGATCTATCCGTCGCGTGGCCTTATCTATGACCGCAACGACTCGCTCGTGGTCTTCAACTCTCCCGAGTACGACCTGATGATGATTCCCAAAGATGTCTTGCCATTTGACACCATCGACTTTTGCAACACGCTGCAAATCAGCCGCGAGGAGTTTGACCACCGTCTGCAGGAGATGAAAAAAGGGCGCAGCTACTCGGCATTCACCCAGCAGGTGTTCATGAACCACCTCTCTCCCGAGGATTACGGGCGACTTCAGGAAAAGTTGTACCGCTTCCCCGGCTTCTTTGTCGTGCAACGCATCCTCAGGCAGTACAATTACCATGTTGCCGCCAACGTGCTGGGCGACATCCGCGAGGTCAACGCCAAGGACATCGAGAACGACACCTACTACCGCCCCGGGGACTACACGGGTGACCTGGGTATCGAGAAGAGCTATGAGGCCTGGCTCAGGGGAGTCAAGGGCAAGGAAATCCTCATCCGCGATGCGACAGGCAAAATCAAGGGACACTATAACGACGGTGCCGATGACGTATCGCCCGTGGCCGGCAACAACCTGAAACTGAGTATCGACATCGGTCTGCAGGCCTATGGAGAGATGCTCATGCAGGGTAAGGTCGGAGCCATCGTGTGCATCGAGCCCAAGACGGGCGAAATCTTGGCCCTAGTATCCAGTCCCACATACGACCCCTCCCTGCTCATGGGTAAGGAGCGTGGCAAGAACTACCGTGACCTGGTCAACAACAGGCTCAAGCCGCTCTATGACCGTTCCATCATGGCGGCTTATCCACCCGGTTCGACCTTCAAGCCCAGCCAGGGCCTGATTTTCCTGGACGAGGGCATCATCAGCACGAGCACCACATTCCCCTGCCATCGCGGCTATATCAATGCCGGACTGCGCGTGGGATGCCACGGTCACGGCTCACCCATTGCGCTGAAACCCGCCTTGCAGACGTCGTGCAACGCCTACTTCTGCTGGGGTTTCAAGTACATGATGGATAAGCGCAGCAAGTACGGCTCGACAGGCAAAGCTTTTGAGGTGTGGAAAAACCACATGGTGTCGATGGGCTACGGTTACAAGCTGGGCATCGACATGCCGGGTGAGAGCCGCGGCTTTATTCCCAACACGGCCTTCTACGACAAGATTTACGGTGAGGGCCGCTGGGTGGGACAAACCATCATCAGTGACGCCATCGGCCAGGGTGAGATCCTTGCCACCCCGCTGCAAATCGCCAACCTGAGCGCCACCATCGCCAACCGTGGCTACTACATCACACCTCACGTGGTCAAGCACATCGAGGGCGTGGGCGTGCTCAAGAAGAACCTGGAGCGGCACGACACCGATATCGACAAGCGTTACTACAACGACATCGTTGAGGGCATGCGCATGGCGGTGCTGGGCGGAACCTGTACCCGCGCCAACATCCCCGGCCTTGACGTGTGCGGAAAGACCGGAACGGCCCAGAACCCGCATGGCCGCGACCACTCGGTGTTCATGGGTTTTGCGCCGATGAATGACCCCAAAATCGCCATCTGCGTCTATGTCGAGAATGCAGGCTTCGGTGCCGCCTTCGGTGTACCTATCGGCGCATTGATGATTCAGCGCTACCTGCGCGGCAATTCTCCAGGCCTGCAGGCACAGGGCCGCGCTATGGCCAGTCGCCATACCATCTCGACCCCCAAAGTGAAAAAAACCGCTACCGGCAATCAGGCCGCCAACAATAAGACCAAGACAACAAAACCCGTTTCGAGCGATGGTAGTCAGGAATGAAGATGAAAATACCAACCTGTTGAGGTCAGTGGACTGGTTCACCATCATCCTCTATCTCATCATGGTCGTGGCCGGCGCAATAAGCATCTATGCCGCCACCTACGACTATGACAAGGCCAGCATGTTTGACCTGAGCGAGTTCTCGGGCAAGCAGTTCCTGTGGGCAGGTCTGTCGTTCCTCATCGGCTTCTCGCTGCTGCTCATCGACCGCCGCATCTATGAGGCCTATGCCTATCCGCTCTACGGGTTCATGATATTACTGCTGATTATAACCAGCTTTGTCGCGCCCGACATCAAGGGGTCGCGCTCATGGCTCGTGCTGGGCCCCGTGAGCCTGCAGCCTGCCGAGTTTGCCAAGACGGCGACTGCACTGGCGCTGGCCAAGCTGTTCAGCACCTACGGGTTCCAGCTCAACGGTTGGCGCAACTATGCAATCGCCATCGGCATTATCGTGTTGCCCATCCTGTGCATCATTCTGGAACGAGAGACCGGCACGGCACTCGTTTACACCTCTCTCATCTTTGTCCTCTATCGCGAGGGCATGTCGGGTTTTGTGCTGTTTGCAGCCTTGATGGCAGTGGTCTATTTTGTCGTGGTACTCAAGTTCGCGGCTGTCACCTTTATGGGCATCCCGTTGGGTATGGTCATTGCCTTTATCCTGGTCATGGCGCTTGTTGTGGCCATGCTGCTCGTCTATTGCCGCTCGTGGATCCTGGGGCGCAACGTGATGCTTGGCTATCTGGTGGCTGGAGCCATTGCCAGCGGACTGGCTCTGGCGGGCGTACATGTCAACGGCTATGCCTTCTTCCTGCCGGTCATCATCCTGTCGCTGCTGTATCTCTTGTGGGGCATGCTGCACGACGACCTGAAGAAAGTGCTCATTAGCGTCTGCTTCGCGGCGGCCTCGCTGGTGTTCCTGTTTACCGTCAGCTTTGCCTTCAACAACATATTGGAGCCCCACCAGCAACAGCGCATCAAGGTGACGCTGGGCATCGAGGAAGACCTGCGCGGTGCGGGCTACAATGTCAACCAGAGCAAAATCGCCATCGGCAGCGGCGGCATCACGGGCAAGGGGTTCCTTAACGGCACCCAGACTAAGCTCAAATACGTCCCCGAGCAGCACACCGACTTCATCTTCTGCACCATCGGCGAGGAGCAAGGTTTTATCGGCAGCGTTGCAGTGCTTGTGCTGTTCCTGGCCTTGATCCTGCGCATCATGACACTTGCCGAAC
>Ga0310694_10002954_pt1 | contig 16879 bp, 12 predicted proteins | sample 174DNAGHGhighgp2_FD_203884 | JGI IMG/M metagenome (GOLD analysis project Ga0310694, IMG submission 203884) | Sheep rumen microbial communities from Palmerston North, Manawatu-Wanganui, New Zealand - 1742 DNA GHGhigh gp2 (v2) (version 2) | ecosystem: Host-associated > Mammals > Digestive system... | reverse complement strand
CATGGGGTATAATGGCAAAAACTGCGCATTTCATCGCAAAATATGGTGTAACTGAGGGGGCATCTTTGCGTGCGTAGTTACCAAACTACTCTAGTGTAGTTGGCCAACTAAGCACGTGTTGTTGTGCGATGACACTGGAGTCGTGAGGCGATTACGCTAAGGAAGTTGGCTCGCGACGCTGGGACTTTTCAAAAACTTGTCAAGGTTTTTTCGGTAACAATACTGGGAGTTGCTGCTGTCTAAGGAGTTTAAGAGGAAAGGAGTGTTCGAACACGAATTGCACGAATAAAGCTGCTACACTCCTTGACTCCTTAACTCCTTAGAGACATTAAATCCGCGGCTAAGAAGATAAGGTCTAAGGAGTTTAGGAGGGAAGGAGTTTCTGAACACGGATTGCACAGATAAAACGGATAACACGGACAGGGGCTGAGGAACTCCTTGACTCCTTAACTCCTTAGAGGCTTAAATCCGCGGCTAAGAAGATAAGGTCTAAGGAGTTTAGGAGGGAAGGAGTTTCTGAACACGAATTGCACGAATGACACGAATAAGGATGCTTCACTCCTTGACTCCTTAGAGACTTTAAATCCGCGGATGGGAAGATATTGTCTAAGGAGTTTAGGAGGAAAGGAGTGTTCGAACACGAATTGCACGGATGACACGAATAAAGCTGCCACACTCCTTGACTCCTTGACTCCTTTGTTGTTTTAATCCGCGGATGGGAAGATATTGTCTAAGGAGTTCAGGAGGAAAGGAGTGTTCGAACACGAATTGCACGGATGACACGAATAAAGCTGCCACACTCCTTGACTCCTTGACTCCTTAGAGGTTTTAATCCGCGGATGGGAAGATGTTGTCTAAGGAGTTTAGGAGGAAAGGAGTTTTCGAACACGGATGCAACGGGGGATGCTTCTACAATCCGTTCTCGGCGAGGAACTTGATGCGGACGAGCTTGATTTCCTCTTCGGTGTATTCGTCTTCGTCGTCGGCGAATTCGTCGAGGGCGTCGTCAATGTTGTTGTCGTCTGCTTCGCGGAAATAGTCGTAGATGTCCTGCATGTGCTCTTCGTCCATGACTTCGCGGATGTAATAGTCGAGGTTGAGTTTGGTTCCGCTGTCCACCATGGAATAGATTTCGTCGAGCAGTTCGGAGAGTGTCAGTCCTTTTGTGCGTGCTATTTCCTCGAGGTCAACCTGTCGGTCGATGGATGTGATGATGCTTATCTTGTCGGCGCTCTTGTTGGGTACGGTGCGGATGCGGAAGTCCTCGAAGCGGTCTATTTCGTTCTCTTCGCAATAGCGTGCGATGAGCTGCACGAACTCGGCTCCGTAGCGGTTTGCCTTGCCTTCGCCCACGCCTTTGATGTTCTTGAGTTCCTCGACTGTTGTGGGATAGGACGTGGCCATATCCTCGAGCGAAGGGTCTTGGAAGATGACGTATGGGGGCAGGTTCTTGCGTCGGGCGACGTCGCGGCGCAGGTCCTTGAGCATGGCGAAGAGTGTCTCGTCGAGCACTGATGTGCCTTCGCCCATCATGTCGTTGTACTCGTCGAACTCGCGGTCTTCCATGACGTAGAACTCTTCGGGTTCTTTCATGTAGGCGCGTCCTTCTGGTGTGATGCTCAGCAGGCCGTAGTTTTCGATGCCTTTCTGGATGTATCCGGATATCATGGCCTGGCGTATGACGGCGTTCCAGTAGGATGCTTCGCGATTGTCGCCGCACCCGAACAGGCTGAGCTGTTCGTGGCGGTGTGCAATGACGTCGTCTGTCTCGTTGCCTACGAGGATGTCGATGACGTGCTGTGTCTTGAAGCCTTCCTTGATGGCGTTGATGACTTTGAGCACTTGCAGGAGTTCGCTGACAGCCTTTACTCTTTCGTGCGGGTGCAGGCAGTTGTCGCACTTGCCGCAGTTGTCGGGTTCGTATTCCTCGCCGAAGTAATGGAGCAGGAACTTGCGTCGGCAGACGGATGTCTCGGCATAGGCTGCTGTCTCCTGCAGGAGCTGGCGCCCGATGTCCTGCTCTGCGACGGGTTTGCCTTGCATGAACTTTTCGAGTTTACGCAGGTCGTGAGGAGAGAAGAAGGTGAGGCAGATGCCTTCGCCACCGTCGCGGCCGGCTCGGCCTGTCTCCTGATAATAGCCTTCGAGGCTCTTGGGTATATCGTAGTGTATGACGTAGCGCACGTCGGGCTTGTCGATGCCCATGCCGAAGGCGATGGTGGCGACGATGACGTCAATGCGCTCCATGAGGAAGTCGTCCTGCGTCTGCGCCCGCTCTGCCGACTCCATGCCGGCATGATAGGCGCGCGCTGCGATGTTATTGGTGCGGAGCATCTCTGCCAGTTCCTCGACGCGACGGCGGCTCAGGCAATATATGATGCCGCTCTTGCCTTTGTTCTGGAGCACGAAACGCGTGATGTCCTTATCGACATCCTTCGTCTTGGGACGTATCTCATAGTAGAGGTTCGGCCGGTTGAAGGAACTCTTGAACTCTGTAGCATCGGGAATGCCGAGGTTCTTCTTGATGTCCGTGCGCACTTTGTCTGTGGCGGTGGCTGTCAAGGCGATAATGGGAGCCTTGCCTATCTGCTCCACCAGAGGCCGTATGTTGCGGTACTCGGGGCGGAAGTCGTGGCCCCATTCGGAGATACAATGTGCCTCGTCAACAGCATAGAAGGATATCTTCGTCTTGGAAAGGAAGCGCATGTTCTCCTCCTTGTTCAGCGACTCGGGTGCTACGTACAGCAGCTTTGTGCGTCCTTTGCTGATGTCCTCCTTCACCATGTCAATCTGCGCCTTGGTGAGCGACGAGTTGAGATAGTGAGCGATGCCGTCGTCGTCCATAAACTGACGGATGGCGTCCACCTGATTCTTCATTAGGGCAATGAGAGGTGAGACAACGATGGCAGTGCCTTCGCTTATCAGCGCGGGCAGTTGGTAGCAGAGTGACTTGCCTCCGCCAGTTGGCATCAGAACAAATGTATCCTTGCCATCAAGAAGATTACGAATGATGGCCTCCTGGTCGCCCTTAAAGGAGTCGAAGCCAAAATAGTGCTTCAGCTGTTCGGTCAGGTTAATCTCTGTCATTTGGGTGGCTATTGAATGAAGCTAAAGGCTTGACGCTGTCAGCCATGTTGCCCGACGTCGTCAAGTGTTTTACAAAGTTACATCTTTTTGCTCAAACCACCAAATGTTTTAGATAAAAATGAAAGAAGAAAAGAAGGAAAAAGGGGAAAAGGGAAAGAACGAAAGAAGGGGGAAACAAAGAAAAACAGGGAAGAAAGCCCCGTCCGTTCCTTCATTTCTTCATTCTTTCATTCTTTTCTACCTGTTGCTCTGCGTACTGGCGCGTGATGACGAGCGTCTTCTCCTGCTTCGACGGTGCCTCGTACTGCGCTTCTATCATGATGGTTTCCATGATGCTTCGCAAGCCTCGGGCGCCGAGCTTGTACTCGACGGCCTTATCGACGATGTAGTCGAGGGCTTCCTCCTCAAAGGAAAGCGTGATGCCGTCCATCTGGAAGAGCTTTATCTGCTGCTTGACGAGCGAGTTCTTCGGTTCTGTCAGTATGTTTCTCAATGCCTCGCGGTCAAGAGGGTCAAGGTAGGTCAAGACTGGCAGACGGCCGATGATTTCCGGTATAAGACCGAAGCTCTTCAAGTCCTGCGGCACGATGTACTTCATCAGGTTCTTCGTATCGATCTTCTGCTGGTTCTGCACGCTGTCATACCCCACGACATGGGTGTTCATGCGTTGTGCTATCTTGCGTTCTATGCCATCGAATGCGCCGCCACAGATAAAGAGGATGTTGCGTGTGTCAACGTGTATGTAGTCCTGATCGGGATGTTTGCGTCCGCCTTTTGGCGGTACATTGACGATAGAGCCCTCAAGCAGTTTGAGCAGTCCTTGCTGCACGCCTTCGCCGCTGACATCGCGTGTGATGCTCGGATTGTCCTGCTTGCGTGCAATCTTGTCTATCTCGTCTATAAAGACGATGCCGCGTTCCGTTGCAGCCACATCGTAGTCGGCGACTTGAAGCAGGCGCGTGAGTATGCTTTCCACATCTTCTCCGACATAGCCCGCTTCGGTGAAGATGGTGGCATCTACAATGGTGAAAGGCACTTTGAGCAACTTGGCGATGGTGCGTGCCAGCAGGGTCTTGCCCGTACCTGTGGAGCCGACCATGATGATGTTGCTCTTTTCTATCTCCACGCCATCGTCGTCGAAGTTCTGTGCAAGACGCTTGTAGTGGTTATAGACGGCAACGGAGAGGTAGAGTTTGGCACTGTCCTGTCCGATGACGTACTGGTCGAGGAAGGCTTTGATTTCGCGAGGCTTGGGGACTTCATTAATGTTGATGCCTGTTTCCTGCCCTTTCTTCGGGCGTACTTCGCTGCCCATGCTCTCGCGGACAATGTGTTCTGCCTGACGAGCACACTCGTCGCAGATGAAGCCGTTCAAGCCTGTCAGCAGCATTGCCACCTCGTCTTCGCTGCGTCCGCAAAAGGAGCAACGGTTTTTGCGCTTTCCTGTCATCGGTAATCTGTTGTCTTAATCTTTAATCCTGCTTGCGCGTCATGACGCGGTCTATCATGCCGTACTCCTGTGCCTCCTGTGCGGTCATCCAGTAGTCACGGTCGCTGTCGGCCCACACCTTATCGAAGTCGGTGTGCGAGTGTTCAGCGATGATGGTGTAGAGTTCCTTTTTGAGTTTCTGTATCTCGCGGGCGGTGATTTCGATGTCGCTGGCCTGTCCCTGTGCTCCGCCCATGGGTTGGTGTATCATGACGCGGCTGTGCTTCAGTGCGCTGCGCTTGCCTTCCTTGCCGGCCACAAGCAGTACTGCGGCCATGCTGGCAGCCATTCCGGTGCAGATGGTGGCCACGTCGCTGGAGACGAACTGCATTGTGTCGTAGATGCCGAGTCCTGCGTGTACGCTTCCGCCTGGGCTGTTGATGTAGATGCTGATGTCTTTCCCCGGGTCGGCGCTGTCCAGATAGAGAAGTTGTGCCTGCAGGGTGTTGGCCGTATAGTCGTCGATCTGAGTTCCGAGGAATATGATGCGGTCCATCATCAGACGGCTGAAGACGTCCATCTGTGTGACGTTCAACTGTCTTTCCTCAAGGATATAGGGGTTGAGATACTGGTTTTGCATGCTGATGACGTCGTCGAGCACCATGCTGTTCATACCCAAATGACGGGTGGCGAACTTGCGGAATTCGTTCTCCATACTATTGTTTTTAACTAAGATACATTATATATAATAATGCGCACGTACGCATACGCGCACGTACGCATTATTGTTTGGCTTTATATTACTTCTTTTCGGAGAGTTTGCGGAACTCTTCCATGGTGACCTGCTGCTGCTTCAGCGTTACGGCCTCCTTGACTTTTGCTGCCATGAGGTTCTCGACGGTGCGTTCTACGAGGCCTTGTGCCTGCTGTTCGTTCTTGAGCATTTCGGCTGCGTAGTTGGTTACGGTTTCCTCTGGAAGGTTCATCATGCCGTACTGTGCGAACTGGATTCGGGTGAAGGTCTTGGCTGTCTCGAGTACATCTTCGTGCTGTACCTTTACCTCGAGCTGGTCGCAGATCTGTTCTTTAGCGAGGTGCCAGAGGAGTTCGGGCAGGCTCTTCTCGAAGTTCTCTTCGACATACTGTTCGTCCTTGTCCTGGTTGCGGAGCTTCATGAAGCGTTTGAGGAGTGCTTCGGGGAACTCTACTTTTCCGATGCGACCCAGGATGTAGTCGCGCAGGTCCTGTGTGAACTGGTATTCCGACTCGCTGTCGAAGTTCTTCTTGATGTCTTTGGCGATGAACTCACGGAATTCTTTCTCGCTCTTCACTACGTCCTTACCGAGTACGTTGTCAAAGAGTTCCTGACTTACCTTAGCCGGCTCGAAGCGTGTAATCTCGCTGATTTGGAAGTTGAAGTTGGACTTCATGTCTTCTGCCTCTTCCTTTGTGATGCGGAGCAGGCTGGCGAGTTCGGTGGCGCTGTCTTTGTATGCTTTTGCGGGATTGAAGGTGATGACGTCGCCCACCTTAGCTCCTTCGAACTTGGCTTTCTCTTTGTCATCCTTCATATACTCGGGTAGCATTACGGCTCCCTCGACGGTGATGCCGTCCTTGAGTGTATTGTTTTTGGTGTTGAGCTGTGTGAGTGTGCCCTTCACCATGTCGCGAGCCTCGTAGCTGTCGGCCTTGACGTGCTGACCTGCGCGCTGGCAGTAGCTCTGCACCTGCTGGTCAACGAGTGCGTCGTCCACCTTGATGTCGTAGTAAGTCAGCTTGTCCTTCTTCGAGAGCTTGGCATCGAATTCGGGAGCGAGTGCGATGTCGAAGGCGAAAGTGAAGTCGTCCTGTGTCTCGAAGTCAATGGCGGGCGTCTTCTCTTCGTTTGGAAGAGGTTCGGCAAGCATGTTGACTTTGTTCTCGCGGATGTACTTGTTGATTTCTTCGCTGAGGAGTTTGTTGATTTCCTCGGCCTTTATTTCTGCACCGAAGCGCTTCTGGATGAGTGATGCGGGCACCTTGCCTGGGCGGAACCCTGGCAGGCTTGCCTTCTTGCTGAAGTCCTTCAGGGCGGTCTTCACCTTTGCTTCGTAGTCAGCTTTCTCGATGTTCAGGGTAAGCAGTGCGCTTACTTTGTCGACGTTTTCAAACGTAATCTTCATTGTCTGTATTTGTGTTTAATGATTGTCCTATTCTTCTAAAGCGGGTGCAAAGGTACGAATAAGCGAGCACAATACAAAAGGAAAACGCAAGTTTTTCTTTTAATTGTCGAGCGAAAGCACTTTCGAGGTTCATCTCAAAGGTACAGCTTTTTCTATTCATAAGGAAATCGGGATATGAGAGGCTCACAGAATCTCCTTACTTCTGTATTGCTGATTCGTTTCGCACCTTGATGGTTTTGTCGTTCTGACAGAGGCAGTTGGATGGGTATGGGAGCGGGCATAAACCGTTGCTCCGAGAGGGAGTCCACCGCCCTGCGCAAGGGTGCTGGGGAATGCAGGCAGCTGCGTCGATTTACGCAGGCAGCTGCATCGCCCTTCGCAGGCAGCTGCATCGGCCTTTGCAGGCAGCTGCGTCGGCCTACGCTCCTGCCTGTGTTTTGCTCTGCTCTCCGCGCTCCTCTTCCATCTGCTGGAAGTCCTTGAGTCTCAGAACGAAGCTGCGCGTGAGATACTTGTCGAGGACGACGGGATTGACGCTGAGTTCCTGCGGTGTTCCATGGAAGAGTATCTGCCCCTCGAACAGGAGGTATGCGCGGTCGGTGATGCAGAGGGTCTCCTCCACATTGTGGTCGGTGATGAGGACACCGATGTTGCGCTGCTTCAGCTTCCACACGATGTACTGTATGTCCTCTACGGCAATCGGATCGACGCCGGCGAAAGGTTCGTCGAGCATGATGAACTTCGGGTCGATGGCAAGGCAGCGGGCTATCTCCGTACGACGGCGTTCGCCGCCGCTCAGCCTGTCGCCCAAATTCTTGCGCACCTTTTCGAGGCGGAACTCGCTGATAAGGCTTTCGAGCTTCTCCCGCTGTTCCTCGCGCGACTTGTTCGTCATCTCCAGGACGCTGGCGATGTTATCCTCCACACTCATCTTGCGGAACACGCTGGCCTCCTGTGCAAGATAACCGATGCCGAGACGGGCTCGCTTATAGACAGGAAGGTTCGTTATCTCCTCATCGCCCAAGTAGATGTGGCCGGCATTGGGTATGACCAAGCCCGTCGTCATGTAGAAAGAGGTTGTCTTGCCCGCACCGTTAGGACCGAGCAAACCCACAATCTCACCCTGATGGACATCGAAAGTGACATTGTTCACCACCGTACGCTTGCCGTAAATCTTGACCAGACCTTCACTTCTGAGCTGCAAACTATCCATTGATGATTGAATATTGAACATTGAACATTACATTCTCCCCTTCGGGGGAGTTAGAGAGGAGCTCTGTTCCTCCTTGACCTTCCTCAGCAAGTCGCTGGCAAAGATGAAGGAGTTGAGCTTCTCGTTGGTAGAACCCATAATCTGATCCTTCGAGCCCTCCCATTCCTTGTGGCCGTCGCAAATGAAAAGAATACTCTCCCCAATGCCGAGGACAGAATTCATGTCGTGCGTATTGATAATGGTCGTCATACCGTACTCGTGCGTAATACTGCTGATGAGGTCGTCGATGACGAGGCTCGTCTTGGGGTCGAGACCTGAATTCGGCTCGTCGCAGAACAGGTACTTCGGGTTCAAGGCAATCGCCCTGGCAATCGCCACACGCTTCTGCATGCCGCCACTAATCTCGCCAGGCATCTTCTCCTCCGCACCTTTCAGGTTTACCCTCTCCAGACAGAAACGGGCACGCTTCACCCTGTCGGGCAAACTCATGTCAGAGAACATGTCCAACGGAAACATGACATTCTCCAGAACCGTCATGGAGTCGAAGAGCGCGGCACTCTGGAAAATCATTCCCATCTCACGCCGCAACATGACACGCTCCCTTTTGTCCATCATCACAAAATCGCGTCCGTCGTAGAGTATCTTGCCCTTCGTGGGTGTAAACAGGCCAACAATGTTCTTCATCAACACCGTCTTGCCGGAACCCGACTGACCGATGATGAGGTTCGTCTGCCCGTCGCGAAACATCATGTTGATGTCCATCAGGATATCCCTGTCGTCAAAACTCTTGTATAAGTGCTGGACTTCTATCACCTTACATCTACCATTTAATCATTTACCATATAGCCGTCTCAATAACTCCAGAAAGGGCTGACGGGTCATTTTGCCAATAGACTCGTCAGGAAAATATCAGAGAAGAGAATCAACATGCTGCTCGAGACAACCGCATTCGTACTGGCTTTGCCCACATCAAAGCTGCCGCCCTCAACGAAATAGCCGTGATAAGAAGCCACGCTACTGATGATGAAGGCAAATACAATACTCTTGATGATGCTCGTCCACACATACCACTGATTGAAACTATGCAGCAGACCGACCGTCAAGTCATCAGGGGTAATGATGCCGGCAATGGAAGTGGCATACGCCCCCACAAAGCCCGCCACAATGCTGAACACGACAAGGAAGGGAATCATCGTCATCATACCAATAACCTTCGGCAGGATAAGGAACGATGCCGAGTTGACACCCATTATCTCCAAAGCATCTATCTGCTGCGTCACACGCATGGTGCCTATCTCAGAAGCAATGTTCGAACCGACCTTCCCCGCCAGAATAAGACACATGATACTTGAGGAGAACTCCAAAAGCATAATCTCTCTGGTGGTGTATCCGGTAGTGAACGTCGGCATCCAAGGACTCTGAATGTTGAGCTTAATCTGTATGCAGATAACCGCACCAATGAAGAAACTTATCAAGAGCACTATGCCGATGGAATCAACACCAAGCGAACCCATCTCACGGACATACTGCCGCATGAACATCCGCCACCTCTCGGGAATGCTCAGCACTCTGCCCATCAGCTGCAAGTACCTGCCAAAAGCAGCCAGCCACCTCGTGATAAACATAGCTTATCTAAACTCTAAACTTTCAACTCTAAACTATTGCTGTGGCGTCTCCATGCCGACAACAAGACGGTTGCCACTGCCGAAGATTTGCTGTGCCAGTTGCTTGATGTCCTCGACCGTCACGCTCTGAACGCAATCCTCATAGCCCTCAACGAACTCCTGGTCGTAGCGCGTCTTCGAAACAAGGCTGTTCATCCAGTAGCCGTTGTCCTTCAGGTCCTCCTGATGCGAACGGAGCATATACTCCTTTATCTTGCCAAGATTCTCCTCAGAGGGTCCCTTCTCCATCATCTCCTTGATGCCGTTGTTGACAATCAGCGTCATAGCCTCGCGCTTCTCGGGAGCTGTGGGCAGAATAATCTGCATCTGCGCAATCTCCTCAGGATAGTCGAGGATGTATCCGCCGACTGGTACGCTGTATGCTCCACCTTCGTCCTCGCGAACGCTCTCGGTGTAGAGCATCGTCATGGCCTGCTGGAGCATATCGACCAGGATGTTGTTCCGCATCGTCTCCTTCATGGGAACATGATAGATGAAGACATTCAAAGAGTTGGGCGTATCCTGCTCTTTCGTGAAATAGCACTCGCGCTCGCCCTTCGTCATGCGCTGGTCGATAACCTTGTACATCTCTTTCTTTCCCTTGACAGGCAGCGCACCGAGGTACTTAGCCAGCAACGGTGCCACCGAGTCGGCATTGACGTCGCCCACGAGATAGAACTCGAAGTCGCCGGCATTGGCAAAGCGTTCGCGGTAAATCTCCAGCAGGCGGTCGTAGCTGATGCGGTCGAGGTCGGCTTCCTTCAGGCGCTTTGCACGAACATGATTATTGTAAACCACACTGATGACGCTGTCCTGCAGAGCAGTCTGAGGATTAAGGTCCTGATTCTTCAAAGCATTGCGCGTGCGTTCCATCGCAGAAGTAAAGGCATCATCATCGCGGCGAGGCGAGGTAAAGTTAAGGTAAACAAGCTGAAGCATGGCCTCTATGTCCTTCTTCACACAACTGCCCTCGATGATTTCCGTACGGACGCCAACGCTTGCCGAAGCACTTGCCTGTATGCCGGCAAGCTTCTTGTTTAGCTCAACAGCAGAGAAGTTACCCAAGCCGCCCTGATGTACGAGGCCAAGGTTACTGGAGTTGATGTACTCCTCGTCGCTGTAGAGGCTGTTGCCGCCCCAAGATGTTGCACGAAAGACAATCCTGTTGGGGCTGTAGTCGGTCTGCTTCACATGAATCTTCATACCATTGCTAAGGGTGATAAGCTTCGCGCCGTAGATGTCGTCGCTTATTGCCTTGACCTTCACTTTGCTCTTGAGTTTTGGCACGAGCGGCTCGCTGCTGACCTCCTCTGTGAAGGCCGTAATGTCTTCTCCATCCACTTCCGATAGAGCTGTCAGCACTTCCTGCTCGGTCGGGCAAACCAGCCCTTCCTTCTCAGGCATTAAGAGGAGGATGGCCCTGTTGTCGTCGGAGAGTTGCGCGATAGCCTGGTTTATCATGCTCAAAGGAATGTTGGGCACAATCTGGTTCATCATTTGGTGACGCCACTCAATGCCTGCTGCCGGAACATTATCTATGAAGTGACGGACGTAGGCACTCACAAGCGAGGTGTTCGTACGCTTGTTGCGAGCCTCGTAAGCAGCATCGATTTGTGACAGATACTCTTGCTTGAAACGGTCGTACTCGCTTTCTGTAAAGCCGCCTCTCGAGGCACGAAGCAATTCGCGATAGGCTGCCTTGATGCCTTCGGCATAACGGTTCTCCTTCATAGAGACGGCAAGTGAGAGCGCGTCTTTCGTCTTGGCGACAAAGAAGGCACCGAAACTGACACCAGCACCTGAGAAGGGAGCATCGGCCTGGCGCGTTATCTCGTTCAGTCTTTCGTTGAGCATGCCTGAGATTGCATCTTGCACGAAGTCGAGCGCAATGTAGGCCATCGTGTTCCTCATCTCGCGAGGTAGCGGGTCGGTCTTGAACATGATTGCGGCCTCCATGCCTGTGAACTCCTTGTCCTTGCCGACGAAGACGAGCGGCTCCTTGTTGTCGGGCACGGGATAGTCCTCACGAACGGCTGCATCGGCAGGAGCGGGGGCGATGTCGGCAAACATCTCCTGCAACTTCTTCTCGACGGCATCGGGGTCAACGTCGCCTACGATGACGAGTGCCTGCAGGTCGGGACGGTACCACTTGCGGTAGTAGCTGCGAAGGGTCTCATAGGGGAAGTTCTTCACTATCTCCATGGTGCCGATGGGCATTCGCTCGGCGTACTTGCTATCCTTGCATATGGTGGGCAGAGCTGCCTCGACGAGTCTCAGCTGTGCGCTGCGACGCATGCGCCACTCTTCCTCGATGACGCCTCGTTCCTTGTCTATCTCCTTGTCCTCAAGCAGCAGGTCGTGGCTCCAGTCGTGCAAGATGAGCAGACAGGAATCGACGGCTCCAGCAATCTCGACATTGACATTGTTGATGTTATAGACGGTCTCGTCGAAGGAGGTATAGGCATTGAGGTTTTCGCCGAACTTCACACCGATGCGCTCCAAATATTGCTTGAGGGCATCGCCAGGGAAGTGCGTTGTGCCATTGAAGCACATGTGCTCGAGGAAGTGAGCGAGGCCTCGCTGGTCGTCTTCTTCCTGCATGGAGCCGACGCGCTGGGCGATGTAGAAGTCGCAACGCTTCTCGGGCCACTCGTTATGACGGATGTAATAAGTGAGTCCGTTCTCCAGTTTGCCTGTCTTGACTGCAGGGTCAAGAGGAATGGGCGGCATCTGCATCTGTGCACTGGCTGTTGATACTGCAACGAGCATCAGCAACAAAGAGATTAGTTTCTTCATTTCCTATTATTTTATTGTCTTACTTCATTTTCCAGCCTTCTTTCATCAGCACCATGGGCAGCTCTATTTGTTCGCTCGTACTGTCGTTGAACTCGAGTCGGAGCATGACATAGGCCGTGCTGTCCTCTAAGAGGGTGTCACTTATGGCGCTGACCGAAACGAGGCTGCGCATTTCGTCTCTTTCCATGAACTGTGCCATGGCATCCTCCAGTTGGCTTCGGAAGTCCTCGGGAAAGGATTCGGCGTTTGCATAGCCATTCACGAAGTCGGCGTAACTGCCATTGATGAGCATGAAATAGTAGTCCTCTGCTGCCTTACGTGCTGCCTCGTGGGTGTATTGGTCCTGGGAGCAAGCAAAGAACAAAAGCAAAAGAATGCCCCACCAGACTCCCTTTAGGGGGAGAAAGCGAATCACTTTACCGTTTTGAATTTTTGATTTATTCATTTTGGATCTCATAGTTCCCCCTAAAGGGGGTTAGGGGGCCTATTTCTGCCTTACGAATATATTTATGGGGCATCCGGAGAAGTCCCAGCGTTCGCGTATCTTGTTCTCGAGGAAGCGCTTGTACGGCTCCTTGACGTACTGCGGCAGATTGGCATAGAAGACGAACGACGGCACGCGTGTGTCGGGAATTTGCATGCAGTACTTTATCTTGATGTACTTGCCCTTCATCGATGGTGGCGGATAGGCCTCAATGAGCGGCAGCAGCTCTTCGTTGAGTTTGTGGGTCGAGACTTTGCGCCGTCTATTGAGGAAGACGTCCTTTGCTGTCTCGAGGACTTTGAAGATGCGCTGCTTGGTGAGGGCCGAGCCGAAGATGACGGGGAAGTCGGTGAAGGGGGCCATGCGGTCGCGGATGGCTTCTTCCATCGTCTTGATGACCTTGTTGTCTTTGTCGGGCACGAGGTCCCATTTGTTGACGACTACCACGAGGCTCTTCTGGTTCTTCTGTATGATTTGGAAGATGTTGAGGTCTTGCGACTCGATTCCTCTGGTGGCGTCGATCATGAGGATGCAGACATCGCTGTTCTCGATGGCGCGGATGGAGCGCATCACGCTATAGAACTCCAGGTCTTCGCTGACTTTATTCTTCCTGCGGATGCCTGCTGTATCAACGAGATAGAAGTCGAAGCCGAACTTGTCGTAGCGGGTGTAGATGCTGTCGCGGGTGGTGCCGGCAATGTCGGTCACGATGTTTCTTTCCTCGCCGATGAAGGCGTTTATGAGGCTCGACTTGCCGGCATTCGGACGGCCTACGACGGCAAACCTTGGAATCTCCTCGTCGGGCAGGGCGTCGCCTTCTTTCGGGAACTTGCTGACCACGAGGTCGAGCAGGTCGCCTGTTCCGCTTCCTGTTGCTGCCGAGATGCATTGGGGCTCACCCAGTCCGAGCGAATAGAACTCTGCCGCCAAGTAGGTCTCGTTGTTGTCCATCTTGTTGCAAACAAGGAAGATGGGCTTCTTCGAACGGCGAAGAATGTCGGCCACGGCCTCATCGAGGTCTGTGACGCCATTATGAATATCGACCAGGAAGAGAATCACATCGGCCTCATCGGTGGCGAGGGCTACTTGTTTGCGTATCTCTTCTTCAAAGATATCATCGCTTCCCACTACCCATCCGCCGGTGTCAATCACCGAAAACTCGCGCTGACCCCATTCACACTTGCCGTACTGACGGTCACGTGTCGTTCCGGCCTCATCGCTGACAATGGCATGACGCGTCTGTGTCAGACGGTTGAAAAGGGTGCTCTTGCCCACATTCGGGCGTCCTACTATTGCTACTATGTTCGACATAACTGTATATTTTGCGCAGCAAAGGTACAAAAAAAATATGAGACTAACCTTATCTATCACTAAATACTTTATTATAAAATACATTTACGCCATGGATTACTGGTTATTTAACCACATTTGCAGAGTATGACAAATTGTAATCAAATACGCCATTCTGCTTACAACCTGATTTTTAGAGGATGCTCAAAATCAGCATAAAATCGTCGCGCGCATTGGTTGGGTCATTTTTTCCTGAATTTTGCGCTTATAACGAAAGTATTTTGGAACAGGCTCTCTTACAGCCTGTTACAGAAGACCTCCATCAGGGAAAGGGGTCCTTGCATAGCCAGTATTGTCAACTCTACATTGCAAAACATCCCCATTTCACCGTAAAATACTGCATTTCTTAGCCAGAGGAATGAAGCCACACATGCAGGGGGATGAGCATACGCAACGTGCTGCATAGGCCAATGCCCCATGCTGTGTTGGGCAACGCAGCGTATTGCATCGACCGACGCTCCATGCTGTATCGATAAATTCAGGCTTTTTTGTCAACGCTTTCGACTATATTGGAAAATGACAAAACGAAAGCAAAACAAATAAATTAGCTGCATATTGACAGTCCGCACAACCTACCCTGTCGCCTCGTGCATCTGCTTCAGCAGCTGCCTGGTCTGCTCGATGAGGGCGAAGACTTCCTCTTTCTTTTCGGCACGAAGCATGGCTATGCGGGTTTCGCGGTAGTTGGGGATGCCTTTGAAGAGTGGCGTGGCGGCCAAATGTCGGCGGACATGACGGATGCCGCAAAGCTCCGGGTCTTTGCCGGACTTTGCCTTGAGGGGGTCGCCTGCCGCGCGCTCTATGCTGATAAGGACTTGCTGTTTGAGAATATCGACCTTTTCATCGAGCGAAAGGGGCTGATCGGGATGGGCAATCTCGTGGAATATCCAGGGCCTTCCGAATGTGGCTCTGCCTATCATCACAGCATCTACTCCGTAGCGCTCGAACGCTTGCTGGGCTTCTTCGGCTGAGGTGATGTCGCCGTTTCCTATGATGGGAATGGTCATACGGGGATTGGCTTTGACCAAGCCGATGTTCGTCCAGTCGGCTTCCCCCGTATACATCTGCGCTCTGGTCCTGCCGTGGATGGTCAATGCCTTGATGCCACAATCCTGAAGCCGCTCGGCAAGATCGACGATGAAGGGTGTCCCGTCGGGCAAAAGGAGATGCTTCTCGTCCCAAGCCAGGCGGGTCTTGACGGTGACAGGCGTGCCTGGAACTGCTTCCACAACGGCCTTCGTGATATCGAGAATGCCGGGGACATTCTGCAGCATGCCTGCTCCTGCTCCTTTGCCGGCGACCTTCTTGACCGGACAACCGAAGTTGATGTCGAGCACGTCGGGATGTGCCTGATCCACCACGATACGGGCGGCCTCGCGCATCGCCTCGGCATCCTTGCCGTAAATCTGTATGGCAACAGGGCGTTCCTCTGGGCAAATCTGCAGTTTCAGCAAGCTCTTGTTGACCATTCGGATGAGGGCGTCGCTCGACACGAACTCCGAATAGACCATTGCCGCCCCCATTTGTCGGCAAAGCAGACGAAAGCCGATGTCGGTCACATCCTCCATCGGTGCCAACAGCACAGGGCGATTCCCAAGGTCTATGGTGCCTATCTTCATGCAGATTCCCGTCCGTCTTCCTCAACGAGGAGAGGAGCTCGATTGTGAATTATGTTCCGCGCATTAAAAGCGCGCCTTTGTGTAGAAAAACATCAAAGAATTAAGAATTATGAATTGTCTTGAATGCCAGGGCATACATCTTCATCTGCTTGAGCATTGCACCCAGTCCGTTGCTACGGGTAGGCGAAAGGTGCTCGCGAAGGCCGATGCGTTCGATGAAGTACAAGTCTGCATCAAGTATCTCTTGTGGCGTGTGGTCAGAAAGCACGCGAACCAGCAAAGCAACGATTCCCTTGACTATCAGTGCATCGCTCTCTGCGCGAAAATGCACCATTCCATCGATTAAATCGGCTTGCAGCCACACCCGGCTCTGACATCCGTCAATAAGGTTTTGCTCGGTTTTGTATTGCTCGTCGAGCGGTTCTTGCTCGCTACCCATATCGATTAGCAATTGGTAGCGGTCCATCCAATCGTCGAAGTCGCTGAACTCGGCGATAATCTCGTCTTGTATTTCGTTAATGCTCATTGTAAATCAATTGTGTAATGGTTTGCCCGACGGCTTCGAGAACATTCGGGTCAATATTGTCGGGGGTGTCCTTGACCGTGTGCCAAGTGGGACCGAAACTGCTCGGGCCTTCATGATAATAAGGAATTATGTCGATGCATGGCACGCCGGCTTCGGCCACATTCACATGGTCGTCGGTAATGTATCCGCCATCCGTCAGCGGGAAAAACTGCCGGTACCCCAGTTGGCCTGCCAGTTGCCAGACGAGCTCCACGATAGGCCGCGCCGTCTGCATACTGTTCCCTTCGCGCGAGAAGGTCGCTCCGCGACCGCCCACCATATCCAGCAGCACACCATAACGGGCTCTATAGTTGTCGGCCACAGCACGACTTGCCCAGTACTGCGAACCAAGGCACCATGTATCGGCAGAGCCTAAACGGTCCTCTGCCCACTGAGGCGTACCCAAGTCCTCTGCATCGAAACAAATCATGTCAATACCTACTTTCACCGGCTGTTGCTGCAGCAGACGGCATATCTCAAGCATGACGGCCACACCGCTGGCTGCATCGT
>Ga0310694_10002953_pt1 | contig 16879 bp, 13 predicted proteins | sample 174DNAGHGhighgp2_FD_203884 | JGI IMG/M metagenome (GOLD analysis project Ga0310694, IMG submission 203884) | Sheep rumen microbial communities from Palmerston North, Manawatu-Wanganui, New Zealand - 1742 DNA GHGhigh gp2 (v2) (version 2) | ecosystem: Host-associated > Mammals > Digestive system... | reverse complement strand
AACGTTAATCTCTGACGATCAAGTAAATGCGTTTATCGAAAGTCTCGGCCGCGCGTACGAAGAGCGTTTCGGCTTGCGTGCGGATTTCTATGTGGCGGAGATCGGCGACGGAGCAAGGGAAGTTAGAAGTTAATAGTATATCAATAGTATATAGTTATGTGGAAAACAGTTATTTACATCGTCCTGCTTTTAATTGGAATGGTAGGCTTTGCCTATTTTCTCTATGTCGAAATCCGCAATAATAAACTTCGGGAAGAGGGCAAAGAAGTCCGGACAAAATCATATCTCACAGCCGTATTTAGCGGTCTTATGGTGGTGCCATGCATGCATTTGACGGAGAAATGGTTCTCGCCGTATATCACCAACGAGACGGCCATGTTCTTTTTTCAGTTGCTTGTACTGATGGTTCTTCTCATAGCCATAGGCATTCCAGTCCGCCGTATCGCCAAGCGTTAGTGTGACAATTCTCTATGAATAAGTATTTTAGTACAATGAAAATAATTAGCATTATCTTGGTGGGGGCGATTTGGCTGCTGACCGCTGCAACGCATCAGATTTCGGCGCAGGAGTTGTTCAACGGCGTGGTCACCTACAAAATGTCAATGAATGGTGCGGCGGCACAGACATATACGGTATATTACCGCGGCCACGACCAGATGACCGACATGCCACACAACAAAATGCGGACGCTCTATCTCTCTGAAGAGAAGAAAATGTATAGCATCATGAGCATGATGGGCAAACCCATTGTAAGCAGTTTCGATTTCGATGCAGAGATTCTGTCAGGTGAAATGTTTGATGAATCGATTCCCACTGAGGATATTGCGGGTCATCATTGTCTTCGCATCACCACTGATAGCGACTACGGGGCAATGGAGGGGAAGGTCACCATTTGGCTTGACACCTCCTATCACATTGCGTCCCAATATGGTCTCGGTTTGCCCGTGCGCACCGTAACGCGGATGGAGATGAAAGGGCGGATGATGGAGACCGTCAGCGAGTTGGTGTCCGTGGTGGCGGGTGAGGTCGATGACGCGCTGTTTGCCGTCCCTGGTAAAGAGGGTTCTATATGGATGAGTATCGATGCCGACGGCAATCCCGTGATTAGCGGCGACACCACAGGACTTTATGCCCCAGTGTATTCCGAACGGATTGACGAGGTGGATTCCGCGGGTTTCCGCAAGGCAATTGCGAAAGGCAAGACTGTCTGCATGTTCACCGCCGTTTGGTGCGGTCCCTGCCGACTGATGTACCCGCGGTTGGAAAACGTGGCCAAACAGCTTGGCAAAGGTTACCGTTTCATTAAGGTGGATATCGACCGCTGTCGCGCCATCGCCCAAGAATACGACTGCATGACCATCCCGGTCGTCATTCTTTTCGAGGACGGCAAGGAGCTACGCCGCATCACCTCGGCTGCTTACGGCGAGGAGGATATCTTGAAGTTTGTGGAAGGCCGGTAGCGCATGAGGAGACTGCTACGTGCCATCATTATAGTTTGTTCCCTTGCATAATCAATCTTGCTTTTGCCATCTAAATGATAAAGAAATGAACAGAAACATATTTCCGTATCGAATCGCATTCATGATACTGTGCTTTTTTGTCTTGATGCCCATCGTGAAGGCTGCGGGACCGAAGATGCCGCTCAAGTGTGTGGCTCCTGCCTACTTGAAACCGGGTGACAAAGTGGCGCTCATCTCCCCATCGTACTACTGTTCAATGGAGACGGCTTGCCAAGCGGCAGACACACTGCGCTGTTGGGGGTATGTGCCGGTCATCGGGCCGAATGTCGGTAAACAGTATTTGGAACACTATGCCGGAACCGTGGACGAGCGACTCGCCGACCTCCGCTGGGCACTCGCTGACCCCGACATCAAGGCCATCCTCTGTTTGCGCGGCGGTTATGGCACCTTGCAGTTGGTGGAAGATTTGTCATTAAAGGAATTTGCAGCTTCCCCGAAATGGCTGATTGGCTATAGTGATATTACCACGCTTCTCAGTATGGATGCTTGCGCGGGTGTGATGGGTATTCACGGTGTGATGGGTTGCAACATTGCTAAGCCTGACAGTACAGGACAATCTTGCTCGTTGCTGCGCGATTTGCTCAAAGGTCAGGCGCCGCGCTACGAATTGCCCGCCCATAAAGAGAACATCCTTGGTATGGCGACAGGCACCCTCGTGGGCGGTAATCTTGCCACACTCGTCCCACTGATCGGCACTCAGGCCGATGCTATAGGAAAGTCTGATATCATCCTCTTCGTGGAGGAAGTGGAGGAGACTCACCATAACATCGACCGCCTTTTCAACATTCTGAAAATGAGCGGTGTGCTTGCCCACTGCAAGGGTGTTGTCCTGGGTGACTTCACTGATTGTGAAAATGATGTCGGCTATGAGAGCACGGAAGCGATGCTGCGCGAGTTCATTGCACCGTACAACATCCCATTGCTTTGCGGCTTCCCTGCCGGACACGAAAAGTTGAACCTGCCGCTCGTGATAGGCGCGCCCGTCATCATGGATGTGCGTGCGGATGGCGCCACCCTTACTTTCGACATTCCGGGTGAACAACAAATGGTGCGAACTGAAAGACTGTCTGTTCCGATGACAGATGAAATGGCACATAACATCAGCAATGTTTTCCTAAAGCACCCATTTTTAATGATTTTCCTGATTCTTGGAATCATTTCAGGAATGGCATGTTTTTCAGAAAAAAAATCAAAATCCGCCAAAGGTCAATATTAGATCATAAAAGGGAGCGCGTGAGCCGTGGTCTATTTCCTTTTGCCAATTGTCTATTGCTTAAAAAATCGTACTTTTGCCCCAAATTTAAAATCGTCAAAGAATGAACCCCGCATTTCATACCTTAGACATCATTATCTTCGCCGCGTATATAGTGATTATTGTTGGATTAGGCATCTGGATTTCCCATCGGAAGAAGAATAAGGACAAGACCGCAGAGGACTATTTTCTCGCGGGCAAGTCGCTGCCTTGGTGGACGATAGGTGCATCGCTGATTGCCGCCAACATCTCGGCGGAGCAGTTCATCGGGATGTCCGGGTCGGGCTTCGCGGGTGGTTTCGCGGTGGCCTCCTACGAGTTCATGGCCGCGCTTACCCTCATTATCGTGGCTAAGTTCTTCATGCCCGTGTTTGTGAAACAAGGCATCTACACTATCCCCGAATTTGTTGAAAAACGGTTTTCCCAGAACCTTAAAACCATTCTCGCTGTTTTTTGGCTTGGTCTGTTCATCTTCGTGAACCTCACCTCCGTGCTCTACCTCGGTGCCGAAGCCATTGATACCATCATTGGCACCGGCGATGACTCGCTCATCATCCCCGCTATCATTGGATTGGGTCTTATCGCCGCCCTCTACTCCATCACCGGCGGCCTCTCTTCCGTAGCGTGGACCGACATTCTGCAAGTCATCCTGCTCGTACTCGGCGGCCTTATCACCACGGTGGTCGCGCTGCAGCTCATCAGTCCCGACGGCACTATCATGCAGGGTATCCAGCATCTCACCAACGCAGCAGGCGACCGTATGCATCTGATTCTGCCCAAAGACAACCCCGAATACCACAATTTGCCCGGCATTGCCATGCTCATCGGTGGACTGTGGGTCGCCAACCTCTACTATTGGGGGTTCAATCAGTACATCATCCAGCGGGCGTTTGCCGCCAAGTCGCTGCCCGAAGCGCAGAAGGGTCTGGCTTTTGCGGCGTTCTTGAAGCTGCTCATCCCCTTCATCGTGGTTATCCCCGGCATCGTCGCCTACGTGATGTACACCGAGGGCAACTTTGGTGCGGTGGAGGCTCTCACCAAGACCAACGGCGCCCTTAACAACGACAATGCCTATCCATGGCTGATCAGCACCTTCATTCCGACTGGACTCAAAGGGCTGGTACTTGCTGCGTTAGCCGCTGCCATCATCTCTTCGTTAGCCTCTATGCTCAACTCCGCTTCCACCATTTACACGATGGACATTTATAAGCCCTACATTGCCCCCAAGGTGAAGGAAAAGACGGGCAAAGATGTCAGTTTAGTGCTGGTTGGCCAAATTTCCGCCGGACTTTTCCTCATTATCGCCATATTGATTGCCCCGCTACTCGGCAGTGTGGGTCAGATGTTCCAGTACATTCAGGAATACACGGGATTGGTGAGTCCTGGCATCCTCGCGCTCTTCTTGTTAGGACTTTTCTGGAAGAAGACTACCAACAAAGGCGCCATTACGGGCGTGATTCTTTCCATCCCTATCGCACTGGCACTCAAGTTTCTGCCTATCGATATGCCGTTCATCGACCAGATGTTTTACACCTGTCTGCTCACAATAGCCATCATCGTGATGGTGAGCTTGTGCACTTGCGAGAACGAAGATGATCCAAAAGGCATAGCATTGACTGGCAGCATGTTCAAGACGAAGCCTGATTTTCACATTGCCGCGTATGCCATTTTAGTGCTGTTAGTGGTGGTTTATGCGGTGTTCTGGTAAAAAACTTTAGTTTCAAGATTCAGGTTTCAAGTTTCACATAAGTTACAAGACCTGAATCTTGAAACCTGAAACCCGAAATTTTCTCTATTTAGGGGAAAAATAACTGTTTATTTCCCAATCACCGACCCGATGGTCAGCGGGAAATGTTGATGTTCCAATTGGTGGATTTTCGTTTCGATGGTCTCTAATGTGTCGTTTTCCTCCACATGGAAGGAGAATTGGTCGATGATTTTGCCAGTATCAACCCCCTCATCGACAAAATGTATGGTGATGCCGAAGACTTTCACCCCATAGTTGTAAGCATCAGCGATGCCGTGCGCACCTGGAAACGAGGGCAGCAGGGCGGGGTGCAGGTTGATGATGTGCATGGGATAGGCTTCTAACAGAGTCTTCCCTATGATGCGCATATAGCCAGCCAGCACGATGTAGTCAATTTTGCGTTTACGCAGTTCGTCTAATATGGCCTGTTCGTATGCGGCCTTGTCTGCATACTCCTTCGCACAAAAAGTGAACGCGTCAATGCCATGGGCACTGGCGCGTTCTACTGCTTTGCATGAAGGTTTGTCGGACACCAGCAGGGCTATTTCAGCGTTCAGCTTTCGACTCTCAACAGCCTCGATAATGGCTTGGAAATTAGAGCCGAAGCCACTGGCGAATACGGCAATCTTCTTCATGGATTACTTTTTGTCAGGACAACCGCCTTCTTTCTTGCAGCCGTGGCCTTCGCCTTTTTGGCAACCTTTTTTGTCGCCTTTGCAGCAACCTTTGCCTTCGCCTTTCTTGCAGCCACCACAGCAGCCCATTTCGTCGAAAGCAGCCTTTCTGTCATCGAGGGAAAGTTTGTCCCAGTTAAGCATGGCAGCCTCGAATTTGGCTTTCTTTTCTTCCTGAGCTTTCTTCATAGCTTGCATTTCATCGTATTTGGCTTTGCGTTGGTCAAGCAACTCGGCTTTGCGCTCGTCGGTGATGTTTTCCCAATTTTGCCAATCTTCAGCAGCCTTTTTGCAAGCTTCCATCTCGGCTTTCTGCTCTTCGGTCATTTCCTTGCAGCATGGTCCTTCGGCCTGCATTTCAGTGCATTCAGCCGGTTTCTCAGCGGGCTTGTTGTTGTTGCAAGCGGTGAATGTCAGACAGCAAGCAGCTGCCACTAAGATCATAAGTTTCTTCATTTTTTCTTTTTTTAATTTGTTTCTAATTTGAAAAATTGTGGCGCAAAAATAGTCTTTTTTTTAAAACATAAAATGTTTAAAATTCTTAAAAATTCAAATCGTAAACAGCTTTGAAGCGCAGACCGAATCCTTGCATCGGGTAGTTACGGATGATTTCGTAGTTTTGGTTGGAAATGTTTAGTAATTCGAGTTTGAGGCTGAGGGTCGATTTGCTGAAGTTGAAGTCGTGTCCCAAAGTGATGCTGTGGTCGGAGTAACCTTTCACCAAGTTGGCGGGAATATTCTGCGAAAGCGAATAGCGGTCGCTACAACCAAACATAGAATAAGTGACTGTAATCCAAGGTGTTTGAAAACTCAAACTGACGGAACCTGACCACAACGGTGTATAGGGAATCTGGTGGTTGAAGGTTTTGCTTTCTGGGTCGGTGCGATCAACAGCCTTCTGATAGGTGACGTTGCCGTTCAGTCGCAGGATGTATTGACGGGTGATGCGGTATTGCCAGTAGGAGTTGAGTTCCACGCCGGCTACATAAACTTTGCCGTAGTTCAGCATTGTCCATGAGAAGAGATTGTGCGACGGAAATGCCACTATTTTGTCCTTCACGATGTTGAAGTAACCGTCCAACGTGTTGGAAACGGTAATTCTCCCCGCTGCGAGATGTGCCTCTTTCATCACCAATCCGAGGTCCCATTGGTGCGTTTTTTCGGGGTTGAGGTTCACATTTCCGACTTCGCGATAGTATAAATCATTGAATGTCGGCATCCGGAAAATGTTCTTGTAGAATAAACGCAAATGCAGGATTTTGGCGAGCTCCCATGAACCGCCGATAGCGGGCGAGAGGTGTATATAATCTTGCATATCAGGGTTTTCTGTGATGATATTGTCAACGTAAGTGAGCAACAGGTTGGCGTTGACTTTCCATCGGTTTCCGGTGAGAATGGCAGACAGGGAGGTGAGTGAAGTGAACCTTTCGGGGTGGGCGTATTCTAACGAGTTGGCTTTCATCTGCTGGAAGAAGACATCCTGCGCCAATGCAAATTGCAACAGTCTCACTTTCTGCAGGGAATCTTTTTCGGCAACAGGTGTAAACATCACAGTGTTAGAGAGATAGCTCTCGTGCTGATGGTAGCGGTTGTCCAGGAATCCTGCCGCGTTCAGGTAATCGGGGTCGAGGTAACGGGTGTAGTCGTAGTTGAACTTCGCATTGGCCTGATACGCCCACTTGTCGTTGAAGTACTTGTGATAATGCACCTGTCCGAAGGCGTTTTGGTTCCACAGTTTCTGATGTGACTCGGAGTTGTAGAGGATGGTGGCGGATGGCAGTTCCCGTGCGGAGTTGTAATAATAGAGTTTCACGTTGAGCCGCTGTGTGCGGTCAATTTGCCATACAGCGTTGAACTCGGTGTTAAATGTCTGAGTTTTGGCGTTTTTTCGGATTTCATGTGATATACTGTCGTTCACTCCGCCATAGTGTAGGATGTAAGGGTAGTCGCCCTTCGAACGCAGGGCATCGGCCGACAGACTCCAGTAAAACAGGCGGTCTTCGCGCTTTTTCGAACGGATCAAATGGGTGAATCCTCCCTGAAGTTCGTAAAGTCCGTACATTCCCACGGTGCCGCCGACACGCAGATGAATCGGTTTCTCAGGAATGATGTTTATTGTGTTAATTTTCAGCAAACTACTGTAAGAAAAAAGTCGTGCGGGAACGAAAAGCTTGTCATCTAAACCGACAATCAGCGAGAGCGAGGCGACGTTTTCGAGGGAGAGTTTTCCGAGGTCGATCTGACCGGTTTGGCAGTCGGTGATGGCGATATCGTCGTAAGCCACGCCTGTGTGCTGGGTGCCAAGTCCGCGCACGGAGACGGTTTTCATTCCGCCGGTGCCGCCGTAGTCACGGACTACCACACCGGACATATATTTCAGAGCGTCAGAGAGTTGCAGAGTAGGAAGTTCCTTAATTTGCTGTGCCGAAATCTGTTGCACGGAAGCAGGTCCTGTAAACACTTTTTGGGGACCGTCAGCGCTGATCCTCACCTCTTCAAGTCGCTGAGTGCGAGTGCTGTCGCGTTGGTTTTGCGCGTGGGTGTTATCGCAGCAAAGCACCAGGAACGACCATATTATATATATATAGAAGTTTTTTTTCATTGCAAATCGGCGGCAAAAGTACAAATATTCTACATGCAATCTTACGGTATCAATCTCGCCAAAAATTTGTATCTTTGCCCCGTTTTTCGAAAGACTGAAAATATGAAAATGGACATTCTGCTCGGCCTGCAATGGGGCGATGAAGGTAAAGGAAAAATTGTGGATGTTTTGACACCCAAGTATGATGTGATTGCGCGTTTCCAGGGCGGTCCCAATGCGGGGCATTCCTTAGAATTCAACGGACATCGGCATGTGTTGCACATCATACCATCAGGCATTTTCCACAAAAGCAAAATCAACATCATCGGTAACGGTGTGGTTATTGACCCGATTATCTTCGAGGAAGAGATAAATGCGTTGATAGAGATGGGTTTAACACCGACCGACAACCTCTATATCTCCCGTAAGGCACACCTCATACTGCCTACGCACAAGCTCCTCGACGCCGCGCAGGAAGCTCATAAGGGCAACATGAAGATCGGCTCCACGCTGAAGGGCATCGGACCGACCTATACCGACAAGATCGCCCGCACGGGTTTGCGTGTCTGCGATCTCGAATCCCCTGATTTCGAGACCAAATACCGGCAGAAAATCGACGAGCATATCGAGATTTTGCAGAATTTCCACTTCGACTATGAAGCGAAGCTCGCCGAGTTGGACGCCCAATGGCGCAAGTCGTTGGAGACCATTCGCAAATTCCAGTTTATTGACAGTGAATATGTTGTAAATCAATATCTTACGGAAGAGAAATCCGTGCTGGCAGAAGGTGCGCAGGGCACGCTGTTGGACGTGGAGTTCGGTGCATATCCTTTTGTGACCTCTTCCAATACCATCGCCGCCGGTGCGTTCACCGGTTTGGGACTGGCCCCACACTACGCCGGCCGTGTCTTCGGCATTGTGAAGGCCTACTGCACCCGCGTGGGCAGCGGACCATTCCCGACCGAACTCTTCGACGAGACGGGCGAATTTCTCCGTAAAGAAGGCAACGAATACGGCGCAACAACAGGAAGACCAAGACGTTGCGGATGGCTCGACCTCGTGGCACTCCAGTATGCGCTGATGATCAACGGCGTGACCGACATCGCGCTCACCAAAGCCGACGTGCTGGATAAATTGGACGAAATCAAGGTCTGCACCGCCTACCGCGTGAATGGCGAGCTGACCGACCGCATGCCCTCCGCCACCGATGTGGAGATTGAGCCGGTCTATACCACTCTGCCTGGTTGGAGAGAGGACATTTCCGACTGCAAGACCTACGAATCACTGCCACAAACCTTTAAGGACTACATTCAATTTATTGAGGATAAGACAAATACGAAAGTCTCTATCGTTTCGGTTAGCCCCGATCGCGAAGGTACGATTTTCAGGTAGTTTCAGGTTTCAAGTTTCAGGTTTCATGTCTTCTTACCCAAAAGTTTGGCTATTGCGGCTTCTTTGCTGCGCGCTGTTTTGGGCGGGTGGCATGGCCGTTTTTGCGCAAACGAAGCCAGAGGACGATGATTTTCTGCAGCTTTTGAGAGAAGAACTGCAATTGCAGTATGATTCGTTGCAACATACGGAACATCCTCCATATTTTATGGCTTATCGTGTGAAAGAGAGCACAGAATATAGTGTTTCAGCCTATTTTGGAAAAATTTACGACAATTCCATTGCGAAAACGGTGTTTTTGACGATTGAAATGCGTGTTGGAACACAAGAAACGGACAATTATCACTATCTCACTAACAAAAATACATACGTTTCGCAGATTCCGTTGCCGTTGGAAGATAATCCGGTATTGGTCAGAAAAATACTTCAGAAAGAAACCCGAAAAGCATATCAAGATGCTGTAATTCGGTCTATTGAGAATAAATTGGCCACCACCTATTTTGATGCGGAAGAAGATATTGAGAAGTTCCTCTATATGCATAGCGACAAGGATGGTTACTACGAAGCACCTGTTTCTATTGAGTCGCATTGGAACGAAGAGCTCTGGGAGTCCAATTTGCGCCATTGTACTTCAAATTTACAGTCTTCAGCGGAATTACGTTGTCTTTTTTCTCGTAAATATTTGGTTAACAGCGAAAACAGTTACTTTGTACAAAATGAGAATTCCGCTTTCTTAACCCTAAGAATGGAGTTTCAGACCGCTCAGGATCATATTCCTGAATGTGTTGAACGACAGTATTTTGGACAATTTCCTGACCAATTGCCTGATGCTTCTACGTTGAGATTGGAAATGACAGAAATGGAGACGTTATTGTCGAACGTGCTGCTCGCGGAGAGATGCGACATTTCCCATTGTCCTGTTTTACTTTCTCCAAAAGCTTCTTCTGTACTGATGCACAGTTTGTTAGGTCACGATTTTGAGGATTCAGATAACGGCTGGTTAAGTGACAATTTTTTGCGTCAAGTGATGCCTGAGTCATTTTCGGTATATAGCAATCCTACTGTTTCCAAGGTTGGAGGTTTTTATTGTGCAGGGGCTTATGTTTTTGATGATGAGGGCGTTAAAAGCCATAAAGTCCAACATATTGACCATGGCGTAATCCAGCAATTTCTCTCCACGCGAATGCAACGGTCGAATGCTTTCAAATCCAATGGTAGTGCTCGAGGAAACTGTCTGCTGCCTTCCGCTCGCCAGTCCAATCTTTTTGTTGAATCCGATAAAACATTGGATAAGAGTAAGTTGTTTGAATTATTAGTGCAAGAAGCAAGAAGACAGTCGCTTGAGAAAGCTTTGTATGTGGAAGAAGTAGAGGTTCGTTGTGACACAAATGGTATAATAAGCCTTTATCCAACAGTCTGTTATGAGATTTGTGCGAATCATCGAAAGCCTGATGAAATCGTACGCGATGTAGTGTTGATTGGCACTAAGTGGCAGTGGCTCAGCAATTTATTAGCTTCTGGAGGTGAAAATATTTGTGTAACAATAACTTGTCATAATCAGCACGACGATTTGCTGACCAGCTGTTCGGCACCTTCGTTGTTATTCCGCGATGTTGAGGTTCGGCAGCGAGTGAAGGAGCCAAAACCCCCAAGAATCAAGAAGGATGGGAGCATCGGTACGGCCTCCAGTACGCCGATCTCCACAGCGGAACTTTTCCGGCTTTCGGCGCAGAGTGAGTGGGAGGCGGATGTGAATCATTTGAAGATTGGAGATGAAACCGCACCCTATTACGAAGAATTTTTGATGACCGATGCGCGGATTTTTACGGTTGAAACATCTGAAGGAAGTGTGTTTTATGCTAACGAAAAGCCTGTCAGACAACTTGTTCCGAAGGTGTTGTTGGGCAGTGACCGTTTCAACAACGAGAACTTATCAGTGACCGCGGTACCGCCTGCAAGTTACCCATTGCCTTTTGAAAACCGTTCCACTTTTGACATGGATTTCCGAAAAGCGGCTGAGACGGAGTATAATAAATCACTCAAGCAGTGGAAGACCAAACAGGCCTTGGTTCCTGTAGAATCCCGCAATAATCCTGATCGTTCTATTTCATTGCCGACACAAGCCCATGACGAGTGCGTTTTCGAGTACCCTACGTTGAACAATTTGGAACATTTTGCCCGCGAAGCCTCTGCGCAGCTCGCTAAGCACGACTTCCTGAGCCACTCTGGAGTCAACATTTACATTATGTTGGGTAATACCTACTTCTGGAACAGCGAGACTACGACCTACAGCCGCCCGATTTCCGTCATCAGTGTTCAAATTTGGGGTGGTGTGGAACGGAACGATAAGGAGTATATGGACACCAAGACCATATTCCTTCCATCCACAGATTCTCTCTTCTCTTCACAAACAGTTCAAAATGAGATTGATAGATTAGTGTCGCATTTGCGGAATGTGAAACAGTTGGGCGAAGAGAAAAAGGGATTTTTTTCTGGACCCGTGTTGATTGAAGGCGATGCTGTCGGGCAGTTGCTGGTCTCTGCGCTATTGGAATCGAATCATAATTTGCTGGCCTACAGAGAACCGCTGATGGCTCCAAATCCTCTGTATCCTTTCAAAAAGCAACTTTTTGAAGATCAATTAGATAATATTATCACTTCGAAGAATATTTCAGTGACGGCGAACAAAACCGGTGACAAATTCGACAAATCCACTTTCGTTCGTCATGAGAAAACGGATGCGGAAGGAGTGGAAATCCAGGAGACAGAAATTATCAGAAAAGGTGAGCTGATCACGCTGATGGGTAACCGAAATGTCACTAAAGCAACCCCTTACAGCAACGGCTTTCAGCAATTGGCCATCCATAACGAGGGTTGTTTTGCCACACGAGGAGCCGCTCGCATTGATTTTGAACACAAGAAAAAACTGCCACACGCAAAACTCAAGCAGGGGCTCATCAAGGAGGCCAAAAAGCAGGGTTGCCGATATGCGTTCATTCTCCGACAGGTTTCTGATCCCACCATGCAAAACGTGCAGGAATCCACAACATACCCTATGGATCTTTTGCAACTTTATCGTGTCGATGTGCGTACCGGGCAGGAGGTTCCGCTCATAGATTGTATTCATTTGCCTTACACAATTCGTCATCTGCAAGGTATTCTGTATGTGTCTGATACACAAGTTTCTTTCCCTGTTATGATGCGAGTTTCTGGTGCAACCGGCACCCGCGATTTCCCCTTTTCTGGTATCCCAACCTGCATTGTCGCTCCAAAGAGTATTTTGTTGAAACAACTGCATATTGAGGATTAATATGTTTTGTCAATAGCAAATATCCGACAGCTAAAGTCATTGTCAAAGTATTTTTTTGGGGAGCTGTCGCTGTGCGAGTGTAATATAACCATGCAACCGTGTCCAAAAAAAGCGTACCTTTGCGCCCTTAATTTCCGACTATGTTAAAAATTGAAAATTTACACGTATCCATCAAGGATCGAGAGATATTGAAAGGCGTGAATTTGGAGGTGAACGCGGGGGAAGTGCACGCCATTATGGGCCCGAACGGCACCGGAAAAAGCACGTTGGCTTCCGCCATTGCCGGCAAGAGTGGCTACGAAGTGACGCAGGGAAATGTCTGGTTCAAAGGCAAAAACCTGCTGGATTTGTCCATTGAGGACCGCGCCCGCGAAGGCGTCTTCATCGGTTTCCAATACCCGGTGGAGATCCCCGGCGTGAGCATCGCCAACTTCATGCGCACCGCCCTCAACGAGGTGCGCAAATACCGCGGTCTCGACCCGCTCAACGGCGCCCAGTTCCTCAAACTGATGGCCGAGAAACAGAAAGTGGTCGAACTCACCGACAAGCTCAGCAACCGCTCCGTGAACGAAGGCTTCTCCGGCGGCGAGAAAAAGCGCAACGAAATCTTCCAGATGGCGCTCCTTGACCCCTACCTCGCCATCCTCGACGAGACCGACTCCGGCCTCGACATCGACGCGCTCCGCGTGGTCGCCAACGGCATCAACCACCTCCGCGGTGAGGACAAGGCCATCGTCGTCATCACCCACTACCAGAGACTGTTGGACTACATCGTCCCCGATGTGGTGCATGTGCTTTTCGATGGCAAAATCGTGAAATCGGGTCCGAAAGAGCTGGCTCTCGAATTGGAAGAGCGCGGTTACGACTGGATCAAGGAAGAATATGAACAGGGCAAGTTATGAGAGCGTTCACACAATTCATCCAGGAACTTTTCAACGAAAACCAGGTACAATATCCTGACGGCGGACAGGCGGCTATCCGCGACCTCCGTCGGAAAGCGATGGACCTTTTCTTGCAGAAAGAGCTGCCCGACAAGCGTTTGCAAGGCTGGCAACAGTCGGTGCTGAACAAAAAGGTGAAAACCGACTACATCCAAAAGCTGCAACCCGACCCGTATCGCCCGTTGGCGGAGTATTTCCAGTGCCGCGTGCAGGATTTGCACCCCACGGTACTGCCTGTCAGCAATGGTTGGTATATTCCTGAGAAGCAGGAAGTTACTGTTGACGAACAAGGCGTGATCACAGGCAGTCTGTTCGCAGCCATCCGTCAATATCCCGACTTGGTGCTGCCGCTGTTGGCACATGCCAATTTGGAGAAAGAAAACGGTTTGGTGGCCCTCAACGAAGCCCTCTTCAATGACGGTGTTTTCATCTATATTCCTGACAATGTGAAGGTTGAAAAGCCTATGCAGATTGTCTCGTTGATGAACACCGCTGATCCGTTGTTAGTCAACAACCGTCACCTCATTGTGATGGGAAAGAACACAGAACTCTCTGTCATCCAGTGCGATGATTCCATCCAAAAGGAATCTTCCTTCTCGAATATCGTTTCCGAGATTTATTTGGGCGAGAACGCGCATCTGCATTACTACAAAACCGAGAACAAGGATGCCGCTTCCATGCTGCTGAACCACGTGTTCGTGCATCAGCAGAGCTTTTCGACCTTCACCTCCACGGCCATCACTTTCAATGCGGGCTACATCTGCAACACCTTCCACGTCAACCTCAACGAGCCGATGGCGGAAGCGAAGCTGTACGGTTTGTATCTTGTTGACAAAGAACAGGTTTGCGACAACCACATCTTCGTCAACCATGCCGCGCCCGACTGCAAGAGCTACCAGCTCTACAAGGGCATCATGGATGACGAGGCATCGGCGAACTTCCACGGACACATCCTCGTGGCGCAAGATTCGCAGCGCACGGCGGCCTTCCAGACCAACAAGAACCTGCTGCTGACCGACAAGGCACACGTCACCACGAAGCCGTTTTTGGAAATCTACGCCGACGATGTGCAGTGCAGTCACGGCGCGACGGTGGGACAGTTGGACGAGGAGGCGTTGTACTACCTGCGTACCCGCGGCATCGGCGAGGCGGCGGCCAACCGTCTGCTCATGTTCGCCTTCGCCAACGAAATCGTGCAGAACGTGACCATCGAAGCCCTCCGCGACCGTCTCAGCAACATGGTGCAGCACCGTCTGCACGGAGAATTGAACGTTTGCGCGCAATGTATGCTGAACAACAACATTGTGTTCCCGATAACGTTGGAGGAATAACGTTACTGAACCATCCCCGCGCTACCGAGCTCTTGCCCCTCCGGGGCTGTTCAAGGAAATGATATAATACAGTTCACTCTTCACTAATCACTGATCACTATGAAGATAAAACTGATATGGATCGGCAAACCCGACGGCGACATCTTCGATGAGGCCATCAAGTACTATGCGGGCAGGATTTCCGCCTATTTTCCGTACGAGATGGTGGCGATTCCTTATTTGAAGAATGCCAAGTCGATGCCGGTGGAGGAGCAGAAAAAGCGCGAGGGAGAGCTGATTCTCAAGAAGATAGAATCGGACGAATACGTGGTGTTGTGGGACGAGCGCGGCAAGGAGAAGACATCCGTGCAGTTCGCGGAGTTCATCCAGCAGCGTGCCAACTCGGGCTTGAAGACGCTCACATTTGTCATCGGCGGCGCGTACGGTTTCTCCGAAGCCGTCTATGCCCGCCAGAACGCGCAGTTGGCCCTTTCGAAGCTCACCTTCCCGCACATCATGGTGCGCCTGATCTTCGCCGAGCAGCTCTACCGGGCGTGCACGATTCTGAAGGGGGAGCCGTATCATCATTAATGGTTATTGGTTATTGAAGCTGGGGTGGTTGAAAAATTGTTTGGCCAATCAATAATGAGCATTATTGGTCGAAGCGGATAAGCATAAATGCGAATCAAAGCCTCTTGTAAAAGCAATTTCATTGTTCTCACCGATAACACCTGCAAGCACAATGTGTCTTTTGGTCCTACTTCCCAAGTATTTGGCAAGGGTTAACCAATAGTCAGAATTATTTTTTGCCATATAAGAAAATAGTCGTATCTTTGCAGCTGAAAAACAGGAGCGTCTTTAATCCGTCTTTTTCGACAATAATCTATAAAAACCAACAATTATGCTTAACAAAAAAGTAGCCGATCTGCTTAACGATCAAATCAACAAGGAGCTTTACAGCGCCTATCTCTATCTTGATATGTCCAACTATTTCGAGCGCCGCGGTCTGAACGGTTTCGCCAACTGGTATATGATCCAGGCCCAGGAGGAGCGCGACCACGCTATGCTGTTCTACCGCTATATGCAGAACAACGACTGCCCCGTGACGCTGGGTGCCATCGCCAAGCCCGACAAGGTGTTCAAGAAAGATATGGACGTGCTGAAGGCCGGTCTGGAGCACGAGGAGTATGTGACCGCCTCGATCCACACTATCTATGACGCCGCCAACAAGGTCAAGGATTTCCGCACTATGCAGTTCCTCGACTGGTTCGTCAAAGAGCAAGGCGAAGAGGAGACCAACGCCCGCGATATGATTTCGAAGATGGAACTCTTCGGCAGCGACCCCCGCAGCCTCTATATGCTCAACCAGGAGCTCGCCGCCCGTGCCTACAGCGCCCCCAGCCTGGTGCTCGACTAAGACATTGAAAAGCAATGAATAAACAGGGGTGCGCGACATCGTCACGCACCCCTGTTTTTTACACTAATTCATGGAAAACACCGTGTGCAACGAACACCTTGAAATCAAGCCTGAATAGTTAAATTTGTTTTTCAACTTATTGATTGTCAGGAGTGAAAAAAAATTTCTCCGCGAGTGTTACCTTTTGCTATTTTTGCGTCATCATCATGTACAAGGCGAAAAAATGGAGAATGCAGCATTTTGGGAAAGGATGTATGCGGCCAACATCGGACGGATGATCGGCGCTTGCCACCGCTATGTCAATGACTTGGCGTTGGCGGAGGATTTGGCGCACGAGGCGTTCCTCAAAGCGATGGAGCGCGCAGACACCTACCGCGCCACCGGCCGCTTCGAGGCCTGGCTGATGCGCATCACCGTGAACCACGCCATCCAGCACCTGCGACAAAGCATGGATACTGTGCCGATTGTGGAGGAGGAGACCCCCGATGTCGCCTCCGAGGAGACATCCATTTGGGAAACGGACTTCACGCGGGAGGAACTGCTCGAAGCGGTGCAACAGCTGCCGGTTCCGCAGCGTACCGTCTTCAACCTTTATGCCATTGACAACCAGTCACATGCCTACATTGCCGACCTGCTGAACATCTCCATCGCCAGCTCCAAGGAGACGCTCTACCGCGCCCGCAAACGGCTGCGGCAGCTGCTCACCCAAATGGCGCACGAGAAAGAAAAACGCAAAAA
>Ga0310694_10002949_pt1 | contig 16892 bp, 12 predicted proteins | sample 174DNAGHGhighgp2_FD_203884 | JGI IMG/M metagenome (GOLD analysis project Ga0310694, IMG submission 203884) | Sheep rumen microbial communities from Palmerston North, Manawatu-Wanganui, New Zealand - 1742 DNA GHGhigh gp2 (v2) (version 2) | ecosystem: Host-associated > Mammals > Digestive system... | reverse complement strand
AGCCTACGAAACGGATTTTTGGAGGCCAGTCAGATATTCAATCACCGACACCTTGGGTATCCGATACCGCTTCCCGATCCAGTAGCTCTGTATCGCGCCCTCCTTCAGCAGACGATACACGCTTTTGGCGCTGGGCCCGCCCAGCATCTCACAGAGCTGCTCCACGTTGACCACGTCGGGGTACTCCGTGAACATCACCTTGTAGTATTCCTGCAATTCCCGCTTTCGCATGGGCCTCACCTCACCGTTCCGCCTCGTGGGTCGGACGCTCCTGCTGGGCTTCTGTGCGCTCCTCCAGCATCCGCAGGATGGACTGCTCCATGTCCTGGGCCGTGTACGCCGGGGGAAAGAAGCGCCTGAGGTCCTGAGCGGACAGGCTAATCCGCTCCCTCTGATTGGCCTTGGGCTCGGCCATGATCTCCCCAATGGCCTTTTCATCCAGATCACCGCAGCGGAACAGGTTCCGCATCCGCACGGCCTGGGAGTAAGAGGGGGTGCAATCCTCCGCCGCCATGGCGTCCAGCAGGGCGTATTGGGCTTCCTCACTCAGGTACGACAGCTCCACCCCCACAGACAGAGCCATCTCGCCCCGGTCCATGTAGCCAAGGAGCTCCGGGATCAGGTGCGTCAGACGGATGTACCGTTGGACGGTGCGACCGCTTTCTTCATCAGAAACACAATCCCGGGACGTATGGCCAAGTTGTCCACAGATTGTCTCCGATCGTTTCCCCTGGTGCTTCAAGGCATCCATCTTCATCTTATAGGCGAAGGCTTTCTCGCTGGGGAGCAGATGCTCCCGGTGCAGATTGCTGTCCACCAGCAGGATAGCGGCCTCGTCCCGGCTCAGGTCGCAGACAATGGCCGGGACATAGCCCAGCCCCACGGCCTTGGCCGCATGGCAGCGCCTGTGGCCGGAGATGATCTCATAGCCGGTCTCCCCACGCCGTACCAGCACCGGTGACAGGACGCCGTAGGCGTCGATGCTATCCATGAGGGCGAACATGGCGTCGTCGTCCCTGACCTGGTAGGGGTGGTTGGGAAAGGGCCGCAGCATTCGGATGGGCAGGGCCACAGGTCTAAGTTCATCGGTCTTGCTCATACCGCGTCCTCCTGCCCAGCTTATCCAACATCTCCGGCGGCACCCGGTCCAGAATCTCCCGGGCCCGCTGCTGCCATTCGAGCAGGTCCTCGATCTGCTCCTGGGCCTCCTCCAGCTGAGCCTGGAGGATCGTCTGATCCAGCCCCCGCTCCACCAGGGCGTCGGCCTGCTGCTGGGTCTCCGCCTCCAGCTTCTTCCGAGCCTCCTCCAGCTCCCGGATATAGTCTTCGGTGCTGTGCAGTTGTCCGGCCAGCTTGTAGCAGGCGGGCAGCAGCTCCCCGATGATCCCCAGGGCCTCCTCCCGCTTCTTCCCGGCGTTGAACACCGTCACCGTCCGCAGCGCCTCCTCCAGCCGACCGTAGCTCTTGGAGAGGTCCTTCGCCATGCGGAACTGGTAGGGCGGGATGTGCTTGCGGTGGGTGACGTAGCTGGGAATGCCCCGGGACAGGGCCGGATAGGCCTGGGCCATCCAGGCAAAGAAGTCGTCCTGCCATTTGGATAAAGCCTGTTTGTTGCCCAGGATGTCCTTGGCGGACAGTCGCCTGTCCTTGGTGATGGGGCAGAAGCACAGGTGCATGTGGGGCGTTTTTTCGTCCATGTGGACCACGGCGGAGATCACGTTCTCTTTCCCGATCCGCTCGTAGAGGAAGGCCGCCGCCCGCTCAAAAAACTGTCGCTGCTCCTTGGGAGTCATCCGGTTCAGCAGCTCCGGCGAAGCGGTGACTAAGGTCTCCACCAGGACCGTGCTGTTGGACCGGACTTTGCACCCGGCTTTGCCGATCATCCTCGTATAGGCATCCTTGTACCGGCCATGGGGTTCGATCAGGTGATAGTTGTCCCTGGACCGAGTGAGGTCAATGTTGGGGTTGCTCTTATATTCCACCTTCTTTCTCTCGTTGTGTCGGTCACGGCAGGCGACGCCGCCGGCCTTGCACTTCTGAAAGCGCAGGATCGCATACAATGGCATAAGAATCATGCCACCTCCTTTTTATTCTTGAATTTTGTTTGGTTGTGAATTGGATCATGTGTTTCATAGCATCATTTTCCTTTCTTTGGTTTGGTTGTGTGGGCAAGGAAGAACGCCGCCTTGTGTCGATATGAGTTTTGCGGGCTTCCTTGCCAAAATAGATTCACAAGAACACGGTTTGGCTGTCCGGGGGACCCCCTTGGGATCGCCTCCGGCGCTCCTGCCGCAGGCCCTCAAGAGGACCCACGGCGGGCCAGCCAAGCCGTATAACACACTACACCTACTTCGTAGGTAGTGTGCCCTTGCAGGGGGCTGGCGGATGGCCTCGAACCGCTCCACGCGCTTCTTCCATCCGTGGGGATGTCAGCAGCGGGAACCTGCGCCCGGGCACAGGACCCCGTTTCTGCCGCCACAGTGGGGTGCCGGAAGACCGCAGGAGCCCCACTTATTCCTGCGGCGTACTTCCTTCCTTGCACCCCTGAGGACGGCGGCCTATCCCTGCCGACGCAGAGGCCGCAGATCGAAATACCAGGCGGAGCCCCGCTTGACAGACTTGAGCCCCAGCTCCTGCTTGGCGTTCTCCACCGTCTTGCGCTTGAAGCCCCGCTGGGCAAACAGGGCGAAGGCCTCGTTGGAGGGCACCTCCTCCTGCCGGGCGGCCAATTCCGCGAACACCTCCTCCGCCTGCATGACCTTGGTGGGGACCTGGTCGCCCTCGCTCTCCCCGCCCCGGAGCAGCTCCTCCGCAGTCATGTCGCTGGCCCCCAGGTACGACACCTGCCCGTCGGCCACCTCGAAGGACAGGGTCTGGCCCAAAGGTGCCAGGTTCGATTTGATGTGGGCCATGTGCAGCACGTCCGGGGCGTCCTTCTCCCGGCGCACCAGCAGGATGCTCCGGGCCGCACCGGCGATGTCGATGGACCCCAGGCCCCGGTAGAGGCCGCCCTGGCCCTTGGTCTTGTTCATGTGCCCCACCAGCACGATGGCGCAGCCGGTCCGCTGGGCGATGCCCGCCAGGGCGTGGAAGGCGGGGCGTACCTCGTTGGCCCGGTGCATATCCACCTGGGCCCCGAGATAGGCCTGCAGGGGGTCCAGGATCAGGAGCTTTGCGCCGGTAGCCGTGATGGCGTCCTCAATCCGGGCGTCGGTGAAGGTCAGCGCCGCCTTATCCTCGTTCACCACGAACACCCGGCTGCAATCCGCCCCCGCGTCCTCCAGCCGGGGCTTGATGGTGTCCCCCAGGCCGTCCTCCGCCGTCTGGTAGATGCAGGCCATGGGCTCCCGGCCGAACGCTTCGCTGAACAAAGGCTCGCCTCGGGACAGCCGGGCGATGATGGCCATCATGAGCAGGGTCTTCCCCTCGCCCGGGTCCCCCTGGACGATGGAGATCTTGCCGAAGGGCAAATAGGGATAATAGAGCCAATCCACCTCCTGCCGGGCCACCTCGCCCATGTTGATGAGTTCCAGTTGGCTCATTGCGATCAAGGTACAAGCTTGATAAACGTACCCATGGAGGCCAGGGCTTCCTCCAACGCGGGATCGGGCGCTGCGTCCTTCCGCGAGAAAACGTAAAACATCTGTACGTCGTCACCGGCGTCAGCCTTCGCCTGTTCCATGTACCGACATACATCGGCATAGTTGACGACGGTCAGGCTTCCCTTGTTCTGGTTTTTGTTCCTGTTGTGCATGATTCTTTCTCCTTCTGTTTTTCTTTCGGGAAGGCAAACCCGTTTCTGAAGAACGCCTGCCCCTGGTTCTTGCTCGGCCCGTTCTCATGACCGCCTGTGTTCCTGTGCTGCTTTGCACCACGTTGTCGCAGCGGGCTGTGCCCGCGACCTTGCCTTTCGGCCCGGTTGTCTGCCATATCCTGGGCGGTAGAACGGTATGAAGTTGTCAAGGTGCCCGATCCTGTAAAAAATCTCATCCGTCTCTAAATTCGGTAATTTAGATTCGCGATTCGATTTTCTAAACAGACTATAGCAGGTATATTGACATAACGCAATAGGTAATTTATAATGTGATAAACATTATCTAAAATGTAAAAAACGATCTTCTAATTCATGGAGGTAATGTATATGGTGCCTTTTACAGTTCGGGAACGGGATCAGCAGATTTGGCTGAAAGGCGCGGATGCCTCACCCTTGGAACGGGGAGAGGTACTCACGTACTATCTAAATATGGATATGCGGCAGTTGCGGAAATGGAGCAATGACATTCGACATGCTGCTGTAGGCTTGGAAGCCTTTCACCCTAACGTAGGCAAATATGAAGAACACATCCATACGATGTATCGCTTACAGCACGAAGTCCTCTCCTTTCTAAAGCAGCAGCCTGTGTATGCCGGTGTTCCAGAGGATGACATCTATTATGTAGAATATGAGCTTCAAATGATCTTGAGCCAGTATGAATCTCTGCTTCGAGGATGCTGCGATTCCATTGAAGAAGATCCAAACGATCCGTCGCTCCAAGAGGATTGGGATGCTTTGTATGAAGAAATGATGCGAAAGTTCGCTGAGTTTCAGCAAAAAAGCAAAAGTCAAGACGATGTGAACAAACCAAAACACAGGACTGCTGCCAAGAATAAAAAGAAGGAAATGAGCGAAATAGCGATTGCAAAGGCACTTGTCCCCTCTCCTCCATGTTTTGAGTTGTCAGAAGCAGTCTTTGATCGTCAGTATCAATTAAAACATGAAGATAGGATACACGATTTTAATAGTGCTATTATGAGTAACGCTCAACAGTTTGAAGTACTGTTAGACGATTTGATTCGAGTAAAAGAAGTATATTTGCCCTTTTTGAAGGAGTATCAAAGCGGAGACAAGCAGAAAGCTCTACAACAGCTCTTCGAGCAGTATTATTCGTTTGATAATCGGTTTCAGCTGAATAGTGGTGGGCAGATGAAGGCGATTTATTCCTTGGGCGAGGACGGCAAGATCTATCGGGAGACAGAGTATAGCTCCCTCGGATCGTTTCTCTATACGGAACTCATGACCTGCCTACAGGAAAACAAGGTGCCCCGCTGCTGCGCCAACTGCGGCAGGTTCTTCATGCCCCGCGGTGGGTATGACGTGGAATACTGTGATAATCCGGCTCCCGGCGAAACGGACAAAACCTGTAAAGAGGTTGGCGCTCGCAACACCTTTGCCCGCCGGGTCAAAGACAGTCCCGCCCTGCAAATCTTCCAGCGGGCCTACAAGACCCACCACGCCCGCATCCGCAGCGGCCACATGACCAAAGAATCCTTCGCCATCTGGTCCGCTCGCGCCATGGACCTCCGCGACGCCTGCCTTGATGGCAAGATCACCCTGGAGGAGCTGGAAGCGGAACTGACGAAGGATCTGATGTACAAGAAGGGGTAAAATATTTTCATGGTTTTATGGGTAAAAAGAGAGCCAAGTCTGCAAACTTGGCTCTCTTGCCATTTAGGCTAAGTACAGTTCATCTAAATCATTGTCCGTCATTGTTTGTCCACTACAAACCGCAGCTAGATAGTCATGGTATTCACCGAAGATATCAACGTGCTCATTGATATACTCATCTACATACCGAGAATAACCGCCGTCTTCATCTTTTGGGATCTGCGCTTTGAGCTCCTTCTTGGTTTTTCCATAATGCTCATTGCCCTTTTCGTCCATATAACGCGTTTTCTCTTGTTCCCTTGATAGAATCGCATGCTGCAGAAAATGTCCGGTACTTGTTATCAAACGCTTTCGAACAATCTGCTTAGGGACAAGAAGAAGCAACTTTCCGTTATATGTCGGTAAGACAAACTTGTCTGTTTTCCAGCAACAAACGTCAGGATCCCAATGGGTCAATGCCTGATCCGTGAATAGATCTTGATGATACAGTCTACATTGCTCTTGAGTGAATTCAGCTAAGGGCTTAGCGAGAATATGGGCTAGCCAATCGCTCATTCCATCCTCTGCAAAATCTTTTACGAGGATCGACACATCAACTGCGTGAAGCGGACCTATTTTCTTTGCCCAATCGCTCAGTCCATTGAACTTTTGAACCAAGCCCGAATCTGTATTGCCGTGGCCATTATTGCCGTTGCTTCCGTATCCGAGTTTAATAGCATTCTGCTCACGAGCTTCCGAAAGCAAATACCGCTTCATATTCCGATCATCTGAACGAAGTGCTTCGTTCAAACAGTCCATGAAGGATTGAAGACAGCGATTCGCTTCCTTCGACCATTCATCGGAGTTGTTTTCCACTAACACAGGGTCAATAAAGACCCGGTTGTCGCTGCAAAGATTCACGTCGACAAAGGCAAAGTTTTCATGGCCTTGTGAAGGACACATGAAATACTCCGACACATGAAAGTGTCTTTTCATAGGTTTTCCCCCCTTTCTGACAGCAGATTTTTTTGACAACTTGGGATTGATGTGATACAATCCACTTAACCCTTATCAATGCGAGATGCTGTCAACTCTCGCCTCAAGTAGCAGTTCCTACCTGCTACTTTTTTATTATAGCACAGAATCCAAACGCTGTCAATACGATCATTCAATAAATTGAATTTCAATTTAGACGTACAATAATGCATTCTATTTATTGACAGATTATAGCATATATGCTATAATTCAGGTGTACTATTGGAGGATATAACCATGGCTAAAGTAATTGTAACGAGCGAGTTAGTTGACTTGATTCGATCTATCAGAATCGAGAAAAAGCTTACTGCGAAAAAGATTTCGCAGACGCTTAAGAAAAGTGATTCATATATCGCAAAATTAGAAGCGGGAAAAATCAAATCATTATCTATGGAAGATCTCGAATCCATCATTGCTATGATCTCTGATGGCGATAAGGATATCGAGTCTGTTTTGGAAGTCGCATACAATCGCTTAAAGGTCAAGTATAGTTCTACTGAAATTGAGAACCAGCTTTGGTTCTACAATTTTGATACAGTGGGAAGGATTATTCCTGTTCCTGAGTCTTTCTGCAAAGAAATCAATGATGCTTTGGCAACCCAAAACATCAGTATCGATACGTTGGTCACGCATATCAACGCTAACGAATTTATGCCTCAGGAAATAGCGAATGACAACGACTATCCTTTCAATGAATGGTTCAGTTATCGTCACACGGACGGTACATCCGACGTGTATATTAAGATGAAGGTTGAAACGGACGATATTAAAGATATTCTTCAACGCAAGATTATTGCAGCTCCATACGCTGTTTTTCTCGCTATTGCTTTATATACGTTACGGTATACAAACAGTAATAGTTCTATTGATGAGAAAGAAAACGATCAGTTAACTGATGAAGCACGCGCATTATTAAGGAAGCACAGGATATATCGGTTTGTAGAAAAGCAAGAGATTCGAGAAAGCGTATCCGATAATCAAAAGTCGGAGCTGTTGTCACCTGATGATCTAGAGGTAATTCGAGAGCTCAATGAGATAAAAGATTTGCTATACTTATATTCTGACTTGGACGTTAATCGAGCAAAGAAACAATTGCATATTATGAAAGAAAATTTAGAATGGGATGCTCCTTTCGTTGTAAGCTTAATGGCAACAGAGTTCTCGAGCTTGGGAAATCAATGTAGTTATACAGTTAAAAAAGAAATGATTAAAGATATAAGAGCAGTATTTCAGAAATATCTTGATATGCCTGAAAAACAGAGAAAAATCGAAAGTTACTCTGATTGATCCGTTTTTTTGCTGTAATAGGACACTGAGACGTTGGAGGAGAAGCTATGCCGACGCTGGAATGGATCGGAAAGGATAAGGTTATCAATCATCATCTGGATGTACCGTATCGGGTGCTGGAACGGAAGTACAGCTATGATGAAGGCGGCCAGCATGAGGAGGACAACGGCAGCGAGAACATGATTATCCATGGGGATAATCTGGACGCGCTGAAATCGCTGCTGCCCCGGTATGAAGGCCGGGTCAAGTGTATCTATATCGATCCTCCGTATAACACCGGCAACGAAGGATGGGTTTACAACGACAATGTCAATGATCCAAGAATCAAAAAGTGGCTCGGCGAAGTTGTCGGAAAAGAGGGCGAAGACCTTTCCCGCCATGACAAATGGCTTTGCATGATGTATCCGCGGCTGAAGCTGCTGCAACGGCTTCTTTCTGACGATGGTGTGATTTTTATCAGCATTGATGATACCGAATACGCCAATCTGAAATGCATTTGCGATGAAATTTTCGGTTCAAACTGCTTTGTCTCTAATATTTCCTGGCAACGCACCTATTCTACCCGAAATGATTCTAAGGGCATAGTCAATGAGGTAGAACACATCATTTGCTATTCTAAACAACCAAATTGGCAGCCACAAAAGCTTCCGCGTACTGCGGAAATGGACTCCATATATAAAAACCCAGATAATGACATAATGCCTTGGGCAAGTGATAATCCTTTTGCGCCGGGAGCGGCAACGCATCAAGGTATGGTATATGCTATACAGCATCCTTTTACAGGGAAATATCTATACCCAAGTAATGGTGCTTGCTGGCGATATCAGCAGGATACGATGCTGGAAATCATGAATGGCTGGACGGATTATATCCTTCAAGATATTGAAGATGCAGAAGAAAGAGCTAAGGTGTGCGGAGTTTCAAAGGATAGCGTTCGCACGGATGTAAAAGCAATTATTCTTGCAAAGCCATTAGATTTGGCAAGGGAAGATGCGCAAAATGTACTGCAGCGCGGGCAATGGCCTCGCTTCTACTTTACACAAAATGGAAAAGGCGGCATCCGTAGAAAAACATATTTAAGTAATGTTGGAGGAAAGCCTCCTACAAATTATTGGCCATATACAGAAACAGGTCACACAGATGAGGCAAAAAAGGAAATGCTTGCCATCTTTGATGGGAGGGCAACCTTCGATACACCAAAACCAGAAAGATTGATAGAGTTTGTTCTCAAAATTGCAGGTTCTAAAGATGCTATTGTTCTGGATACCTTCGCGGGATCCGGCACCACCGCTCATGCGGTTTTGAATATGAACAAAGCCGACGGTGGCAACCGTCAGTTTATTCTGGTTGAAATGATGGATTATGCCGACAGCATCACCGCAGAGCGTGTGAAGCGGGTCATCCAGGGCTATGGCGCCGGAAAGCAGGCGGTTGCAGGCACCGGCGGTAGCTTCAGCTACTATGAGCTGGGCGAGCCGCTGATGATCGGTGAAAACCTGAATGAAGCGGTTGGCGTTGATAAGATTCGAGAATACGTGTTCTTCACAGATACGAAGTGTCGCTTGCCGGAAGCTCACGGGGACGAGCCCTATTATCTGGGAGAGCACGCCAACAATGCCTATTATTTCTACTATGAACAGTCCCAGATCACCACGCTGAACCGTGACATTTTGCGGACGGTCAAAACGAAAGCCGACGGATACGTTATCTATGCTGATCTCTGCACGCTCAGCGAGGAAGAACGGGAGCGGCATCATATCACGTTCAAGAAGATCCCGCGGGATATTACAAAGCTGTAAGGGAGAGACAAGTAATGGCGTTTACATATTGGTTGCCAGATGAACATGGATCTGCACAGAATCATGAAACCAACTCCAATTCTGTCATCATAATTGGTGCAAACGGTGCAGGAAAAAGTAAGCTTGGGGCCTGGATAGAGCAGCAAGACTTTGAAAAGGTGCATAGAATTAGTGGACAAAGAAGTCTGAACTTTAGCGAAAATATTCCATTGAAAAGGTATTCTCAAGCAGAAGATCTTGTTTTCTATGGAGATGATTCCGATACGGGGCCTTATAAAAACCAAAAGGGTCAGCGATGGGGTTGGGGAAGCTCTCGTAGATATACCACCCAGTTGCTTAGCGATTTCGATGATGTTCTTGCTGCGTTGTTTGCGCTAAAAAACAATGAGCATGATGCTTTTATCGCTTTATGTCGTAAAGCAGAGAATGAAGGAGGCTCTTTGCCACATACACCAGTAACGGTATTAGATAAGCTAAAAGACATATTTTCTTCTGTGCTATCAGAGCGCAGTATTATAGATGAGGATTCGAAGCTTTTTGCAGTGCTAGATAATCATGATTATTCGAGCAAGTATTCTGCCACTCAGATGAGTGACGGCGAACGTGCCGTACTGTATTTAGCGGCGCAAGTTCTTTGCGTTCCTCCGGACAAGATTCTCATAGTGGATGAACCGGAGCTTCACTTGCATCGGTCAATAATGAATCGTCTATGGAAAGCATTGGAGCAGGGACGCCCGGATTGTCTTTTCATCTATATTACGCATGACACACAATTTGCTGCCGCTCACGGTCAAGCAGATAAAATCTGGGTAAAAGGTTTTGACGGACAAAACTGGATTCTTGAAAAGATAGAAAACGACACTCTTCCTGACGAATTGCTGCTGGATATCTTGGGTAGTCGTAAAAATGTCCTGTTTGTCGAGGGTGAACGGAATAGTTATGATACGCAGTTATATTCGGAGCTTTATCCCAATTACTTAATCATTCCCTGCGGGAGCTGTATCCAAGTCATTGCAAGAACAAAGGCTTTTCGCAACAATCCTTCCCTTCATGATTGTGAGGTCTATGGTATTATAGACAGAGATTACCGTTCGGATTACGAGATCGAGAGGCTTACGGACGATCATGTTTATACTATAAACGTGGCCGAAGTTGAGAATCTGTTCATAGTCGAAGAATTGATACGCTTGATGGCAAGACACATGGGAAAGGATGAAGATGCCGTTTTTGCCGATGTAAAGAGATACGTTCTCAATAACCGTTTCGCCAACCAAATCAACGGCCAGGTTTGTGAGAGTACGGTCGCTGAAATAAAGTATAAGCTTATGTGTGCAGAGATTTCAAAGAAGAGCGAAGCAGAAGCGAAGAACAGTTTGGACGCGGCAATCGCTGGCATTGATTATGATAGTATCAAAAGTGAGCAGGAGAGTAAGTTCCAGGCTGTGCTGGACAGAAACGATTATGCCGAAACGATAAAGACATTTAATCAAAAGAATCTATCACGCTCAATAGGACACTTCGTGGGGATAAACGATAAAGAATACTGCCAAACCGTTATTGCACTTTTGCATGGCGGAAAGCATGATGAGATCGTTAACACTATTGTACCTTATCTTCCAGTAGATATTCCAAGGTGACAAGGGGGCAAAGGGATGGAGCTGAACAGGTATCAGAATCAGGTCATGAGAGACCTTTCCGCCTATATGCGGTGCGTCATGGAACGGACGAACCTAACCTCTGCTTGGCAGGAGTATTGGTTTTCCAAAGATATAGCCGTGGGGTCAGGCGGTGTGCCCGCCTATAAAAACACCATAGCCGGAGTGCCCCATGTATGCATGAAGGTGCCCACCGGCGGCGGCAAGACCTTTATGGCCTGCGCTGCCGTGCGCAGGATCTTCGACGCCCTGCCCATTGGCCGGCAAAAGGTTGTTGTTTGGCTGGTGCCCAGCGATTCCATCCTGAAGCAGACGATCAAAAACCTGTCCAATGTGGACCATCCCTATCGGCAGCGGCTGGACCGGGACTTCTCGGGCCGGGTGGGTGTCTACACCAAGGATGAACTGCTCATCGGTCAGAATTTCAGCCCGGACACCGTGCGGGAGATGCTGACGATCTGCATTTTGAGCTACAGCTCCCTGCGGATCAACAGCCGGAACAGGGATGTGCGGAAGATCTATCAGGAGAACGGGAACCTGTTTCGCTTTGCAGAGTATTTCAGGGACGACAGCGTGTTGCTGGCCGACACACCGGACACGGCGCTGATACAGGTGCTGCGGCACATGGAACCGGTGGTGATCGTGGACGAGAGCCACAACGCCAGCTCGGATCTGAGCGTGGAGATGCTGAACAACCTGAACCCCTCCTTTGTGCTGGATCTCACGGCCACGCCGCGAAGCAACAGCAATATCATTTCCTATGTGGATGCGCGAGAGCTGAAGAAGGAGCATATGGTGAAGCTGCCGGTGATCGTATACAACCGCACCTCCCGGCAAAGCGTGATCCAGGATGCTATCCAGCTTCGGGGCAGCATCGAACGCGACGCTATCGCGGCAGAGGAAGCTGGCGGCAAATATATTCGGCCCATTGTGCTTTTCCAGGCACAGCCTCGCAGTGGAGCCAACCAGGACACCTTTGACCGGATAAAAAACATCTTGGTGGACATGGGCATCCCGGCGGAACAGATTGCGGTGAAGACGGCGGATATAGACGATCTCAAGGATAAGGACCTGATGAGCAGGAGCTGTCCGATCCGGTACATCATCACCGTCAACGCTTTGAAGGAGGGCTGGGATTGTCCATTTGCGTATATCCTGGCTTCATTGGCCAACCGGACGTCCGCCGTGGATGTGGAGCAGATCGTGGGGCGTATCCTGCGTCAGCCCTATGCCACGCAGCACGGCGCTCCCCTTTTGAATGCTTCCTATGTGTTGACCAATTCAGTCGATTTCCGCAACACGTTGGATAGGATCGTTGCAGGCTTAAACAACGCGGGGTTCAGCCGGAAGGATTATCGTCTCGGCGATACAGAACCAGCAGCAGAGCCTACTCAGACAGCGGTGCCCATCCCGCTTCCAGTGGACGAGCCACCCGTACCGGCAGAGGATGTGTTTGCAGACATCAATCCTGTGGCGGTCAGAGAGGCTTTGTCCAACGGCACTGCCAATTCGTCGAGCGTTGCAGAGATGGTGCAGGCAGCCGAAGCGCAGTCCCAGAGCTATGCGGAGGCGGTCAACGAAACGAGTCAAAACGGGTTTATGGGAGGAGAGCTGGGAAATATGCTGACACAGAACGCTATTCAACCTCAATTTGCGCAAAGCGTCGCTGGCCTTCGGATACCGCAGTTTTGTCAAAGCTCGGTTCCCGACCTTTTTGGAGGCGGAGAGTATGAGCTGCTCGAACCCGTACACCTTTCGGATGGCTTCTCTCTTGCCGGGCAGGATGCCCAAATGCGGTTTGAGTTGTCGACCGGGGAGATATATCATGTAGACATAGAGGAAAAGGGCGAGGCCGTGCCGAAGCTCAAGCGGGCAAATGCGGAGCAAAGCGCATACCTTCGTAATCGGTTGGCGCGACTTGCACCGGAGGAAAAGATCGAGGCTTGCACAATCGAAATGTGCGGGTTGCTCAACCGGAATGACCGATATGCCACATCGGAGATCAGCGCATATGTTCGCCGGATCGTGAGCGGTATGACTCAGGACGAACTGGATGCCATGGAGACCGCCTATCCTGTGTACGCCCAGAAGATCGAACAAAAGATCAGATCGCTGGAGGAGGCATACCGGGAGGAGAAATTCAGACTTTGGCTGGACAGCGGCAGGATCTCCTGCCAGGAGCTGTACGCTTTCCCACAGGTGATCACGCCCGCTGACACGATTGATTCCATTCCGAAGTCCCTGTATGAGGCGGAGAAGAACGATATGAACGACGAGGAGCGGGATCTGCTGGACGCCGTCGTCGCTTTGGACAACGTAAAATGGTGGCATCGGATCATTGAGCGCAACGATTTTTGCATCAATGGCTATTTCAAGCATTACCCTGACTTTATCGTGATGACGCAGTCAGGCAAGATCGTTCTGATCGAGTATAAAGGAGACAATCTGGATAACAGCAACAGTATGCGCAAGGTGAAGCTGGGAAGGAATTGGCAGGCGAAAGCCAACGCCTACGGCAGCGGGGATAAGTATCGCTACTTCATGGTGTTCAAAAACCGTGACTTTGGCATCGAAGGCGCAGTCAATATGGAGCAGTTCATGCAGATCATGCGGGAGCTGTGAGGTAGCGTTTCGCAACTTAAAACCACCTATTCGGCAAATCAAAATGAGGTAAAATCCATGTCAAATATTACCAAGCTATATGCGGCATATAAAGCAGGATATTTAGGCGATAATATTCTCGATACCTATTTCTCATTTATTGCGAATATAATATCTGAGAGTCAGTTATCGGTAGTCGAGGATAACGATATAGCGGCAAAGTTTAAGGAACGGTACTCAATTGAACTTCCGCTGCCATTCGTTAGGCAAGTGTTGGGGGTTGGTGTGCAAAACAAATGCTTTGTTGAGGATCATGGGAAGTATAGTGTAGTCGTTGAAGAGTTACAAAAATACCGCTTCAACGATACAAGTTTTAATGACATGTGGGACCTTTTAATAGAAGGGTTTATATCATACTGCAAAAAAGTTGATATTGACATTACATCGCTTGATCTAGAGAAATTCGTTTTAGGCATTCTGGACACTTCTGACGAGAGATTGTTGGCTGGCGAAAAAGCGGACGACCAAAAGGGGCTTTCTCCTGCGGAGTTTGCATGGTATAGCTTTGCAAAAGAACAAGCCGAATACTCGACGGATTTGTATTCTTTTATTGCCGCTCTATCAGCAAGTAATATCACTAAGCAAGCACTTTTCTACTTTGGCGAAGGTTTAGCGGATTATTCTGGCCTTCATGTTTACCTAGACTCTCCTATTATTTTTGCTTTACTTGGTATGGATGAAGAATCCAGAACAGAATCATATAAGACTCTTGTCTCTGATATGATAAAAGCAAACTGCTGTGTTCATATACTTGATCATAACTTTCAAGAAGTGGACAGCATCCTTGCACGAGCGGCGTCTTGGGCTAAAAGCACCCACTACAATATGGCGAGAGCAAACAATGCTGCACGTTTCTTCCATGACACGCAAATGGGTGATTCCGAGATCTCCGAGTTCTGCGAAGGCATTGAAACAAAACTCAATGAGCTAGGTATCACTGTAAAGAAGACCAGTTATGACGTTTTCCAGGATAAATTCCAGGAAGATGAAAATTGTCTATTCCGTATGATACAAGACCGATACCAGGAAAACGGTTATGAACTAACGGATGAAAAGATTCGAAGTATTCGGATTGATGTGCGTTCCATTATAATAATCTATCGAGAGCGTCAGGGCCAAACAGCAACCAGATTACAAAGCGCTGGGCATATCTTGCTGACATCAAATAATGCGATTGCTAATGTAAGCAAACTCTATGAAAGCAATCAAAGCACACAAGCTGGACATATTCCCGCATGCGTTTCAGCAGACTTATTCGGCTCTATTCTTTGGCTAAATAGCCCTTTACAGATGTTGGAATATCAAAAGCGAAAGCTGCTAGCAGACTGTTATGCTTATTTGAAACCAACCAAATCTCTACTTAACAAGTATATTCAGTCCTTAGATGATGCAAGAAACGCGGATGAAATAGATGAAAAAAAGTACTTGTTTTTACGAACCCATAAAGTGGTGCTGGATTCTTTAATGAACGTAACAAAGGGAGATTATGCAAGGTTTAATTCTAAAACTTATCTTGAAGTATTTGATGATATACAAGCAAAAGCGATGAAACGATATAATGATGAAGCAGCTGCGCATAGCATAACGCGTAATGAACTCAAAGAACTTCACGAAAAGACAGAGGGCGAGAAGAAAAAGAGTGAAGAAAAAATAGCATCATTGGAACAACGTGTCCTTGAAATGGAAACAGAAGAGAAAAAACGTAAAAAGGAGGCATTCGAAAAAAGGGTAACCCTCTGGGGGTGGGCTGCAACAATCGTTCTTGTGGGTATTCCTTACTTCTTGTTAGTTATATGTTTAGAAGTGCTTAAAACACAGTTTTCTGATGTTTCATGGCGCTCAGTATATGGGATAGCTGGCACCGCTATAGCGACGATTATCGCTGGAACTCTATTCGGAATTGGTAAAAAAACGTGTTTTCAAAAAGTCCGATCCATTTTGGAAAAACATAAATAGGTAATGTGGGTTTCGGAACGCTTATACTCCGGTTGACAGCGAGAAAAAGTTAGGCTAAAATATAGTAGACTTTATTTTAGCCTAAAAGGAGCAGGAGTATGGTCTATATCAGACGAGAGCTGGAACGCAAGTTTTTACGGATGAGCGAGGCGTTCAAAGCGGTGATGGTCGTTGGCGCAAGGCAGGTGGGCAAGTCCACCATGCTCAAGCAGCTGGCGAAAGATCAGAACCGAACCTATGTGACGATGGACGATGCACAACTGCGGCAGTTTGCGCAAACGGACCCGAAGCTGTTTTTGCAGACCTATCGGCCGCCCATCCTGATCGACGAGGTCCAGAAAGCACCGGAGCTGTTCGAGCGAATCAAGATCCTCTGCGACGAGAGCGAAGAAAAGGGGCTGTTCTGGCTGACCGGGTCCCAGAGCAAAAAACTGATGAAGAAGGCCGGCGACTCCCTGGCTGGTCGGCTGTGCGTGCTGAAAATGTACAGCCTTTCCCAGCATGAGCTCTTGGGCATCTATCCGGAGAATGAGATCGACTTCTCCTTTTCCGGATGGGCAGAGCGAAAACGACTATTCCCGGAAAACAATATCGTTGATACGTTCGAGCGGATCTGGCGGGGCGGTATGCCGGATGTGCAGGCGCTGGATCAGGAGCAGATGCAGGAGTATTTCAACTCCTACATTGAGACCTATCTCATGCGCGACGCCGTAGACGACAATGGCATCAACGACACCGAGGGCTTCCGCAAGTTTTTGCGAGCCTGTGCGGCCTTCGCCGGGCAGCTGCTGAATTACAACGATCTGGCTGCTTCCGCCGGAGTGACCGGCGTGACCGCAAAGGAGTGGGTAAAGGTCCTGCAATCCATGGGTATCATCACCCTTCTGGAGCCCTATGCATCCAACGAATTGAAACGGCTGGTCAAGACGCCCAAGCTGTATTTCTGCGACACCGGTCTCTGCGCCTATCTGTCTTCCTGGACATCCCGGGATGTGCTGATGAACGGGGCCGTTAACGGTCATTACTATGAAAACCATGTGGTCGGCGAGTTCATCCGGAATGTTGCCTATGGCAAGAGCAAGGTCAATCTTAACA
>Ga0310694_10002947_pt1 | contig 16904 bp, 2 predicted proteins | sample 174DNAGHGhighgp2_FD_203884 | JGI IMG/M metagenome (GOLD analysis project Ga0310694, IMG submission 203884) | Sheep rumen microbial communities from Palmerston North, Manawatu-Wanganui, New Zealand - 1742 DNA GHGhigh gp2 (v2) (version 2) | ecosystem: Host-associated > Mammals > Digestive system >... | reverse complement strand
AGAAATCCTCGATGTCGGCATTATCGATAATCCAGGTGATGTTGCCCTTGCCGTCGGAGGTCCCGAGGCCGTCCAAGCCGGTGCCCGCCACCACGCCAAAACGTCCGCCGGAAATGTAGCATTCGGCATTGTCGTCACGGGTAGTTGCATTAGCGGTGTAGAGACCTGTGAGGTGGAACTGGTCGAAGTCACCGCCCGTAACCGACACTGGAGAATGATTGGCGTCGTAGTTCTGGTCTTGGTGCGTTCCGCGATGGAACTCCTTGAACCAGACGTTGCCTCCCACATGGAAATAGGTGGTCAAATTAGCATGGCCGCCACTCTGCCCATTCACCCACTGCTCCATCACGCCACCCTGCAGGATATAAGGAGCCGCAATTCTATCTTTGTAGTCGTATTCGAACTGCGTCTCGCGGAAGAGCGACGTGTTGGTGCTCTCAAACCAACCTTTAGGCTGCATAATACCGAAGTTGTAGGAGCCTGAGCCGCCAGTGGATTTCTGCGCCATGCCGAGGCCAGGAATATTGATAAAGTCAACCCTCGCGGGATGGACAGCTTTACGACTGTCAAAACGCAGGATATAGGAATAGTCGGGTTCATTGTCGCCGTCAAGGTCAACAGAGGTAACCGTATAGGGCTTGTCCATTGATGCTTCCATGCTATTGTAATTATGATAATTACCCACAAGCACCACGGCATAATCATAAACGGTATGATTTTTCGCACCACTTGTCCCCTGATAAAGTCCCGAGTTCGAAGATGAGGTAGCGTTGTCCTTGGTGGTGAAAACTTTTTGGCTCTCTCCGGCGATGGGATAGCTATTGCCGTTGGTGTATATCTGTCCACCGCCCACGTTGGGGACATTGGTTGGTGAAGTCATAGCCTGATTGTACACCACATCGGCGTAGGCGTCGGCCAGATAGGTGCATTTGGCCCAGTAGGGTTCGATGGTGATGGCGGTGACACCGTAGGGAACATCCCAGTAGGCACCCTGGTTGAAGACGCGTTTGCTAACTGAATAGAGGTCCTTGTTAGTGCAGTTGCGGTCGGCAAAATTATATGGGGTTGCTGTCAACTCTCCGTCAGTATAGGTTACATCTTCGCCAGTGCTATAAGTGCCCGCCGTGCCACCTGTGATGCTTACAATCTTCCAACCTGTTACCACACGATTGCCCGTGTAGTTCTTGGTGCCCACGTCGTTGTAATAAGGCAACTGTACCTTGTAGTAGTTGAAGTTGAAGTGATCGGGGTCTTTGTCGGTGATGTTGAGGGTGAGTTGCGGGGTGGTGATTTTTGCCTCGGTGTCCCCGGTGCCAGGATGGTTATACACAGCACCGTTGCCCATCTGGATATTCACCGTCAACGTACCCAGTTTGCCTCCTTTGTTACGCTCGGTTTGTGTAGTAGCATGTTTTGCATCTATATTCACCACCGATGGATACTTGCCAAACTCCTTCAGAATAGGATAAGGTGTGTCGCCATCTAATTGTGACGGTTCCAACACCCACTTGAGCATCTCACTGCTGCTAAAGGTACCCGTAGCCCACCAACCTGCTAACTCACGGTGACCATTAAGCAAATGGCGATAGAACTCGAAACGTTTCAAGAAGCGATCCTCAGCACCAAGGGTACCATTGTAGGTGACATTCGTGGGCTTCACGTATGGAGCCTCAAGACGGAAATAGCAAAAGTTGCTTACACCATTAGCATCTTTATTCACTATTTCTGTGCCATTATAAATGGGAGCGATCTTTCTTGATTTACCAGTATCATAATCGATATCACCATAGAACATACAGGCGAACACCATAGTCCCGAGATTGTTGCTGGCAGTAGCCACTTTGTTATAACCCACTATGCCTCCCACATAGTTCCCGTCCGTGATATCAGCATAACTATAGCAATTAATAACGCGCGCCGTACCATCCAATTCTCCAACCAAACCGCCACAACAATCATTACTATTATTAGTTGTTGACGTGCCTGTACTCCCTACAGAACCACTAAGAATTCCTACATTATAGATACGGGCAGCACCATTGGCAGTACAAGCAATTGACCCCACCTTACCACTTTGGCTGATGCTAACATCTTCCAGCACAAGGTTCTTCACCGTGCCGGTGAGGGTGGTGAACAGAGGGGCAGAGAGACCGGTGATTTTGTAGGGCATCTTAGTTGTAGAGTTGATATTGGCCTCCAGCGTTCCATTAAATGTGGCAACACCAGGTGTGCCACCCGTTATGTCCTGTGTAATAACATAGTGTCCATCAGGATCTATAATCTGGCTTAATGCGGTGATATTCCTCTGCCCCCACGCCGTTCCGGTTCCTAAGGTAAGTATCAGGAACAGGACTATCAGCTTGGCTTGTTCAAGGACATATGTTCCCTTTCCAGTATGTAATATCGTATCCTTCTTCATATCTTGTGTCATATTCAATCTGTGTTATCTGTGGCTTATTTCACTGCGAGTTTCTTGGTGTAACGGGTATCATCGGTCTGGACGATGTAGACACCAGCATTGTTGATGCGGGTCTCGACGGTCTCACCCGGCTCGACGGAGAACGTGTTAATGGTGATACCAGCTGTATTCACGATGCGCACATCGGTGAGATAGTTGAGTGCAGACTCCACTATAATCTTATGCTTCTTGGCATAGATATTGAGCGTGCCTGTCGCCTCGTTACTTCCGGGATCACCCTTCTCCTCGACACCTTTCAGTTCAGTGTCTGCATTGTTGAAGATGATGCTGCGGGTGACAGGCCGTGCTCCAGAGCCACTCGTTGTCATGAAGTACGGACGGAAGGCCACTGGGCTGACGGCACCCTCGGCAGATGCCAGTTGATACTTGCCGCCATCGGTACTGAGGGTATAGATGGTATAGACATTCGTACCCTCTGTCAACTTACCAGCCGTCAACTTCTCATTCAGATAACTCGGCCTGAAGGTATAGTTTTTCCCATCAACGGCGTGCGTCACACCCGTCTTTTCACCATCGCTCACATAAATCCTGACATTTCCGTCAGCCTTCGATGCGAAGGTGATGGTCTGTCCGGGTAACTCATCGGGATTCGGAGAGTCTGTTGTGGTAGGATCAAACGCACCACTCAGGTCGAACTCGTAGAAGGTTTCGCCTGGGAAACCGATAATATAAGGCACGGCCCTGGTCAGGAGGGTGTAATTTTCAAACGAGTTTACGACACCAGAGCCATTTGGCTTATAGTAGGTTCGATACACATCTTTATTTGCATCCAGATGGTTGTGACCCGACGGGGCATTGTAATAGTAGTCCCAAAGGAAGGAGTTCGTCACGACCTTAGAAGGACTCATTTTTTCTTCCCAATCATCAGCAGAATTAGGATAAGTGAAGAGCGCCTCAGCCCGAGCCCCGGCCAGAGCCTCAGCATTCAAGGCTGCTATTTCCTCTTCAGTAGCCCCTTCAGGTATATCTGTCGCTGTAGCCGTTATCGTGCTGATGTCACGATATTCGCGCAACCAGTACTCGTGCCCTAACTTCGAATCGCTATTACTTGCTGTCTCGCTACCGCTGTAGAAGTGAGTGATCTCACCCTTGTTGACAGTAGTGACGAATTCGGCAGTGAATGGCAGGCTCACGCTTTCCCAGCCCGTGGTGGTTCTCTTGCCGCCACTCCAAACCGGCGTGACATATTTCTCTGGCACACGCTGATACCACATCCGATAACCATTGCCCATCGTGTAAGAGATAGGACAATTGAAGTCCTGTTTATCTACCAGCAGATGGTCGCTGGTGGCAATACCTTCGCCCTCGGCAACATAGTGCACCAAGTGGCCGAAGACTGTCGATGTCGATGCTGCAGCCACACAGCGGTAGTCGTCAGGACGACTGTAATAATCAGTAAACTTCGGCTCTGAGTTGAAAAGGTTGACCTTAGCATCCTTGCTAACCAAGACATTGTATGTCTTCTGGTTGGCATAACCAGAGGCAGCCTCTTGCAACGGGGCATATACCAGCAGGTTGCGTGTCTCGTCGCGGTTGAAAATGCTCATCAGCCCGTCATCGTCGAGCAACGGCGGGTAGAATCTGTTACTTACAACGCTCTCGTCATTGATATCATCAACGAAGCCACCATTAGCATTTACACCCTTAAGACCTAACTGATAACCCTTCGACAGGTCATAATGTCCTGCAAAGTCGATGGCCGTCATATTGGGATAGGCATCCTTCATATTCGTGTCCAAAGCATTCGCCGGCTTCGACTGGGCAACCAGATTGACGTTGGGATTGAAGTGGGCCACGCCCATCGTTGCGTTACGATAATAGGCCGGGGCACGATAGACACGGTTGTTTGTTTTGTCTTCCGGCAGCCTACCGCCATTGCCTTCATTATCATTCAAAGGTTTCTTCACGATAGGCGACGGCACATCCTGATGCTGATTAGCATCGTCGTAGTCGTATGTCAGCATCTGTCCGAAGAAGAGATAATCGTCGGGCCAGATGGGATAGAACGACGGACTTCTACCGTTTCCTGGGTCGTAGATGCGGGCATCGGTAATCTCCGGTATTCCATTGACATAGCGGTAGTCGCCATCGGCATAGCGGTCCTCAACATATTTCTCACCATTGTATCCCGAAGAGCAATAGGCGAGGTTGGCAATATCGTTTTTATAATACTCCGTCTGGGGTGCCGACAAATTGCCGTTATCGGGATTGATGGTGTAATAGTTGTATTCCGTATATCCATCGCCTGAACCAGCAGTTTGGTCATAGTAGCGCTTGTAGAGGTAGAAGCCATTGAGGTCATAGGCCACAGTACCGTTATAGAAGTCCTTGTCGGGCATAGCCCTTGCCGGACCGTCGGCGTAGTAAGGTGTGACAGTAGCCGCAGGCTCCGGGTAGTAGCAGTTCACCACATGGACACGCTCAATCTTCTCGAAGTAATTGCTGCCATCAGAAACTTCTGTTCCGTCTGACACGAAGTCACCTTCACCAGCAGCACTCGTATAATAGGTATTTCCTAAGGTAAGCGTAGTGCCGGATGAAACAGGAGCATAGTCACCGGGATTGCCAAACACTGCTTTGACGCTACTATTAAATCCCGTGGTGGCCGTCGGCTTCACCCAACAGTTCTCCACGAAACCGCTACCAGTATTTGCCACACCGGCTTCAGTAAAGTTACCCATCACACCGAGGTTATAGACATTGCCGCAGAGTTTATCAAACAGCGAGTGGTCGAGTCCGGTGATATAGTGTCCGTCACCGTGCAGATTGCCCGCGAAGCATGGCTGACCACTTCCACCGATGGACGTCCAATCACCCTCGTGGTAGACATTCGTACGCATGATAAACTCCAGGTTCTCTCCCTGCTTGACGTGGCTGTCGAGCAAGGCATGTCCGTTGAGGTCGCCTTCAGCCGTCACCTTTCCGCCAGAAACGCCAGAAGATGTACTATTCAACAGGCTCAGGTCGAAGAAGTTCTTCAACTGGGTAGCGCCATCTGGAGTACCATCGCCACTGTCTGCTTTGGTGATATAGATCTTGCTCGGGCGCTTCACACCGGGATTGTCCACATAGTAGTGGTGCTCCTTGTCGGCCATCACCGCCGTCAGGTCGTGGGAATTAGCCACCCTCACAGGTACATAGTTCGAATAACTCTTTCCGCCGGCAACAGTGAGCACATAATAGCGCACAAAGTAGCCGTCCTGATACCAGTAGAGTGGGTCTTTGTTCGGTGAGAACGGCATGGCGTTCGTACGGCTCTCGGCATCCGCCACTCTCTCATACATTTCCCATCCGCCGCCGATGACGTCCTCGGCAGGTATGGCGTTGGGATCACGCAGACCGACGTGCTCATTCGGCATCACAATCTGCGGAGCCGTGATATCCTCCACCTCAGGCAATCCGCTCTTGAACGTGATATGGATATTCAGCACATGCCGCTCACTAACCGGCGTGATGTGCTCTCCCAAAGCGTCGCTCTCCTCATAGGAGTACTCATAGACGACAGTGATAATTTTCTCAGTCGAGAGATCGTTGATGTCGGAGAAACGGCTGACATAGAGCGTCGAAGTCTCTGTCGGGGCCTTGCCATGAATAGTGAAGCCCTTCTGCTTGTTGACCAGACTCTTGTAGCCATATTTATAACTATTATCACTGCCAAGGCCATCTGCGCTGATAACCAGACCGATGGGGACTACGGCACCGATATCATATTCATCACTACTAATTGTCACATCAGCGCCCTCGTCATCATAGCCAGCCATTCCTGTAACATTCGCGTTCGCCTGCACAGGTTGACCCGCTGTTTTCTCATTCACAGTGTAACTTTCGCGGCAATAGTAGTAAGTTCCCGCAGTTGTGAACTCGAGTACTGTCACATAGTCGCTATAACTGCTGCTATAGTCACTTGACGGGATGGTTTGGCCGATGGCGTATGGCGTATTATCAATAATCAGTCCCTCTTTGTGAACCACATAGACTGGTTTGTTGGTATCATCATTCCCAATATTGATGGGTGCGTAGTGGCGCTGTTCGTTTGGCAGACTTTCGTACTCAGCGCGTGTGTATTCTCTTCTACCACTTTCCGAATTAGCGGGATCATTGTATAGTTGTATCGTCACGCCATTGTATTCATTACCAACTTCATTGTTATCACCATTATACGTTGCCGTGTAGTCCAAAGGCGTAATAAGCGAATATTGTGCTTCATTTGCCACTGCTGCCGCTTTAGCCTCCACTTCCGTTTTACCCTTTACGTCGGCATCATACTGGTATTTCCTTCCCTCCTCTCTTGAGTAATCTGGATCGACGAGCACGTCAAGGGCATCGTAGTTGAAGAGGAACTTATCCTTACGGTCTTCCTCCGACATGGAACTCCATACTTCCAAAGCGCGGTAGTTGAAGCCACTCTCGTAATAATTTCCACCATAATCGCCAGGGCTGGTGCAGTAGTGGGCCGCAACAATATTCTTCTTAATACCCTCTTTTGCTGCCAACAGTATCGTCAGGTTCGTCTTATCCTCTTGCGTTAACGTTAAGCCCGATATATCAGATTCGAGCAAGTCAGTAAATTTCGTAATCTCGCTGTCAGCCATTATCGCCGCAAGCCTTGTTGGAGATATTCCCGTCAGTATCGCCCCAATACCACCGCTTACCTGATTCGTATAATTTGTTTTTTCCGATTCAGATATCCTATTATTGACGTAGATGAATTCTGATTTGCTGAGTTGGATGGTACCAGTACAGATATAGGCATTTTCCACTTTACCGGTTAAGCCGAGCGTACTTACATCGGCATTCGACACGACATGCCCTTTATAGAGGTGGTATGTATTGTCTCCACTTGTCACGGTCACCTGCGGCACATTCAGGATCTGTGCCACATCCTCTTCAAATATGGCCTGGTCAGCGAGGGTTACACCAGCAGCCACCGCTTTTACTTTTGCTGCTTTGTAAGTGGTATATACCTCGTCAGAGATGAGGTCGCCTTCCTTATATGAACGCTGTCCGAGCAGTTGTCCTGTTCCGTTAAGCCGGTAAGTCGGACCATTATGTGCGTCCTCCAAAGCACCCGTACCCTTCTCAATCTGGTTCTTCTCCCTAGCCTTGTCTGAGATGTTGTCACCATCATGGTATTCGGTATACCAGGTATCCCAAATGGCAGGATTATCCACCTTATAGGTCAGGATATAGCCCTTGTCGTGACTCATATTGTTGGATGAGCGGATCACAGAGTCCGCATTGACGTAATAGCCCTTCTCCACATCCCATAATTGATAAATAGGATTATTATTTTCGTCCTTTAATTCAATTCCATTCTTATCTGTTTTATGGTGCGCATGAGTCAAAATGTCTGCATAGTCAGTTGGCAGCATCACCTGTCCAGCAGGGAACGGATTACCCGTATCATCCTTGTCATACTTATAATCCACGATGCTGACCATGGTCTCTTCCTTAAACAATGCCTTTTCCGAGGCGGTCAGTTTGTTCCACTCCCACCAAGTGATGGGTTGGTTCAGCGTATAGGTGTTACCGTTGATTTCCAGTTTCTGGTCGTCTCCGAGTCGTGCACCACTGGTATTGTAATAGGCATATAGGTTGGGCTGGATGTTGAGCAGTTTCATTTTGCCATTCGAGGCGGCGGTGATGGTCAGCGGAATATTCACCGTCTCACTATAGGCATTGGGCACACCGGTATAGGCAGAGATATACTGGTCGTAGACATAGACAGAGCCCTTGATGAACCAGTAGTGAGCAGGCACCTTGTCAGTACCCACATATTTGCCACTCACATTGTAGCAGTCGTCGATGATAATCTGTGTGCTGTGAACAAAGTTGCCCGAAGTCTGCCATTCCTTTTGGCTAGCCGGGGCATCATCCGGATCATCATATGTGAAATCCCTTCTGGTGACGGCACCCGTATTCAGGGCTGTCAGGGTAACGTGATGCTGATCCGTAATTGTTGTGCGATTACCGTGTACATTCTTGGCATAGACGAAGCCGCCGCCCATGCCTGTCTGCACATTGATAAGGTCGAGTTCAACCACACCGGTGATATATCCCCAGTCCTTCTCATTCAGATCCTTGCCCGTACTCTTTTCGGTAGTCAGTTCCAGATAGACACCTGAAGCCAGTGCCACCTTGTTATGGCTGTTACCATTGTTACGAGCCTGATAAAATCCCATATCACTATATGCATTCTTTTTCCAATTGTAGAATGTATATGCCGAATTACCATAAGGAATGTCACCGATAGCAGATTTATATAATGGATTTGTTTTATTTGTGGTGGTACGGATGTCGCCTCCGGTCTCAGATCCGAAGTCGAAGTCACTGGTCAGTGCACCAAGGTAGTTCACCACACTATAGATGCCGAAATAGTTGCCATGGAATACTTCCGCATTTTCTTCCTCTGCTGCCGTTGGTGATACACCAACTTTAGCATAATCATCATCACACAGCGAATGCTTTTTGTTCAGTGAAACCTCGCGTACACGGTTGATGGTATAGTTGGTATGGTCAATCACCTCAGGCACACGGTCCTCCGCTCCCTGCATCACCATGCGGCTACCAAACACGCCGCAGAAGTCTGCTCGCTGGATGGTGTTCAGAATACGGCCTGCATAGATGGAGCAGACACCGTTTTCTACCCAATAGGCGCCCGAACCTGTGTTGATAGTTCCGTCGCTATTAAACAGGGTTGCAGGGACTGTATATAAGCCTTCGTTTTTAAACAGCGTTATGATGTCGTCCTCCGTCAAGGTAGAGGCATTAGGATGCTCAGGGTCTGTTCCGTCATAATAGACAGTGCCGTCCTTATCCTGACACTCCTTTACACATTTATATCTTCTTTCATAATAGCCCTGCTCGCGTTCAAGAAGTTCATCCAACTCGTCAAAACGAAGAACTGCGCCCTTCGTATTGTGGAGATAATAATAGTCTGTACCGTAGTTGGTGATGTTCAGGCCTCGGTAACCATCGACGAAGGTCAGGTTGCCGTCGCCATAGAGTCCACCCATGTGACCGGTACCGATGGTGATCAGGTCACGGTGATAGACATCATGGATGGAGGCTGTGGCATTACCGAATACAGAAGTGGTATTGGCATGGGCTGAAGAATTCAGCGATGTGTTTCCACCCGCAAACACAGCATTATGAATGACGATACCATCCGCATTTAATTCTCCCCATTCTGTGGAACTCCTGTCTTGCAAGGTGTTCAGTGCAAAGGTAGGAACATATTCGCCTTGGGCAAATGAAAGCGTAATCGAAATTTCGTCCTGTACCTCGCCCTTGTTATCTATTGCTGCAGCTATCGCATCCAAATCGACAGAAACCGGGGTATAAACATAGGGGCTTGCGTCAGTGCCTTCACCACTGCGAGTGTAGTAGAGCCTCACGTTAGTGAGAGTACCTGTTACCTCACTATATTCTCCCGTACCGGAATCTTTGGCGTAGTAGGTCGTATTTTCTACTGGAGGAACTACAGAATGATTTTCTACATATTCTGTTAAGTACTCAATGTCAGCAGTTGTGATGACATTACCTGGTCTATAATTAATAGTGAAATCCGCACCATTTGGGTCTGTCACCTTACAATACGGCTCCACAAGCACCTTACAGTCCTCGGTGAGGATGAACTCGTCGCCATCCTTAATCCATTTTGGATCTTCATCGTCCGGCTTGGAACCAGGATTATATGCTCCTGTTCCGACTTCGTATTTATAATAGTAGCCTTCCCACTCGTCATCATAGCGTGCACCATCCTTAATGCCTACATATAATTTGTCTTTATCATCGCCGTATGAATTCTTGCCAAGACCTTCGTATGCACTATAGACATAGCCGATGTCACCGCCACCGAACACATTACCGTTTTTCGTCTCCAGATTTTCCGACGTACCTACTTCACCGCCATGGATACGTACCTCGGTCTTTCCGAACACATAACCCTCAGAATAGAGAATATTCGGACGTTCAATGGTGATGGCAGCATAGCCTCGCCCACCGCCGAACACATTGCGGAGGACATGACCGCCAAACAACTCCACGCGGGTCTTACCAGCCTTATAGATGCCAGTCAGTGTACGAACAGAATTTTCCTCGCCAGAAGCATGGATCTTTCCGCGTCCAACGGCTGAAAGTTCACCGCCTCCAAAGAGGGCATTGCGCACATAGCCGCCGTACATCTTCACCTCAGTGTTGTCCACACTACTGTCATCGACATAGCCACCACCGAAGACGCAACCACTTTCCTCAAGGTTTTTATTAGGAATGAAATTACCTGATGCGTCCTTTACAGTCTCATCTTCAATCAATGGATTATAATTACCATTGTTGTATCTGTAGCCAATGTAGCCATTGTTTACGGTGATATGGGCAGTACCCCAAACAGGGCCGCCTTCGCCACCGCCATAGGCATTACGCTCAACAGCAGGGATACCGTCAGTGAAACGTGTACCATCAAGTTTACCAATGATGACATGGGTCTCACCGGGGATATCAACATTATAATAAGGAGCACCGAGGTAGTCCCACTTTCCATTATCTCCCGGAATACCATTATGTTGCCCCACGGTACCAGCCCATCCGCCACCATAGACGTTACGCACCTTGCCGCCTTCGATATAGGCTGTGGAACTGGCGATGAAACCCGGATAATCAACCTCGCCTACGGTGAAGCCGGTCTTGACACCCAGACTGTCTTTTACAGAACCAGAAGTACCGGCGGCATAGAGGTCATAATCAACCGTACCGCCCAAGAGGTCGATGTAGGTCATACCATACACATTACCACTATGCTCGATATTACCGGAACCCAGACCACCGCCATAGCAGTAGCGTCTCACTCTGGCTCCTTCATTGATGTGAACGTTTGTATTGTAATACTTCGGACGAGTGGGATCCACCGTATGCAACTGGTTGCTGCTGGCCGGTGTACCATCGGCAAGGCCCAGATCTGTATAGCCCTCCAAATCCGTATACAGGTCGGTTTGCGTAAGTTTCCACTTGGCAACTGACTCTCTGTTGACCACCTGACCGTTCTCACCGCCGCCATAGACCTCCTGCACCTCAGCACCTCTATTAAGATTCACTTCCGTATATTGCGACCAGGTATTCTCACCATAACCGGCACCATAGACATTGACCAGTCCCGTCCAGTGAGTGCCGCCCTTAACCGGAGCATCGATGTTCACCTTGCCGTAAAGTGTACGGCGATAGGAATTGTTACCGCCGTAAATGGCTGGCTTATATACTATTGCCGGAGTGACTGTATTATCCGTAAAATTAACGAAAGAGGCATCCTCACTCTTATAGTTGACAATAGCCTCATAGACATCACAAGCCACATCGTTCTGAATACCGTATGCGCCACCGAAGATTTTATGGACGATGATAGGAGAATCCTCAGGCACATTCACCACCGTGCGTCGGGTGATACCCTCCTTATAACTGCCACCATAGACGGCCTTAACCTGTCCGCTCACCAGGTCGATGATGGCAGAGGCCTTATCATAATCTGGAGTATCTCCGCTCAAATCCACATGCATACCTACACCACCACATTCACCAGCGCCGAAAATCTCAGTTCCCTCAAATTGTGGGGAATTCTCCGCATCGAAATAAATGTAACTGCTGTTCTGCAACTTGTTCTCCTCCGGTTCACCGAAGTAGCCCTGACCTGCGCCATAAATCTGACGGATGGCATTATCGCCATTGGCGACGGGTCGGAAATTGATAAAGGCATGAGCCAGCCATGGCTTACTATAACCCTTGTCCGTACGAGCCTGACCAAGATTATCACTCGTTGTATCCGTACTTCCTGTTGCATAGAAATAATCGCCATACAACGGGTTGGTATAGTCGTACACACCATAGCAACCACCAAAGATCTTCTCTGCACGGCCCTGAAGATACTCGATATATGCAGAAGCAGTAAGTAAATCATTGCTATAAACCATACCTGAATGGTCGGTCGGAATACGGCTACTGAAATCGCAGTCATTTCCACCAGTTCCCGGATTAGCAAGAATCTTTCCACCCAGGTCGTTACCGCCATAGACATAGTCGCGCACGTATGGGAATCCGTTAGCACCGATGATGGTCTCGGTATGTCCCTGGATGTCAGCATTACAAGAGCCTGCAAAGGAATTGAAGATACGTCCGTTATCGAGATTGATCCGGGTATTTCCGGCTATCGGACCGGCAAAGCCGCCGCCATAGAGGAACTCCGCCTCAGCCATCGTAGAACTATTGAGGGCCTCCGCCGCAACCATATCCTCAACCGAATAAGCCACTTTGGACTGTCCTGGAAACTCGTTACCGCCAGTAAGATTGACATAGGTGCTGTACTGAGGATTATAGGTGTAGATGTATTTGCCCGTTTCTTGATCTACACCACTATTCTTACCGATGGCTCCTTCTTCGCTGCCACCGAAAATCTGGAACACGTAGCCACTCTTCAGGTTGATGGTGGCACTGCCCCATATCTCGGTTTCCTGACCCTTTCCTCCGCCAAAGACGTTGAGTGCCGAACCGAGCACATCCATACCCTGCTGGCCGAGGATAACACCGGAAACAAGACCAGACGCTTCATCATTATTAGCAAAGACATAAGAATCATTATAGAGTTTATCTTCGCCAGTCTCATCATCAGTCGGCAGAATATCAAACACGCCGTGTTCGCCTGTACGGTCCACTATCGTCTTTTCGATATTAATGACCACATTACCATTTACCACGCCGCTATTACAACAACCACCGTAGATATTACCGTCTGTAAAGCGACGATTGACTCTGGAATTATATGTTACACTATGACCGTCTTTGGCTTCAGCCCATGAGTTGTTATTCCAGGCCACCGGAACAGGCACCTGCTTGCCGTCGACTGTTTGCCGCTCGCCTAATTTGATGGTATTCCATACCAAAGGAATATGAGATGCGATGGATGGTGTTTTATTTTCATCGTCATCATAATTCTCGCCAGTATAATCCACATCTGCTATCGGCATGCGCAATGGCATGATCTTCAGACCTTTGAAGTTCAGTACCAAACGATCCTGGATTTTGCCGTCTTTTGTAAATCGCGGAGCCCCCCCCAGTGTTGCCGGACGCTGATCTTCCGAGCCGATGATACCACCCTGATAGGCTGCATTGTAGCCAGCATGTGCTTCTACATAAGCATCGTTGCATCCACCAACCACCTTGCTATATACAATCACTGGTTCGTTGAAATTGATCGTACTCTTTTCAGCCATCGTCATGCTACCCACGTTACCGCCGCAGAAGAAAGAACCGAAGTAGGTGGAATATGGCACATAGTTGTCTTCGAAATCGACAGAAACCGGCAAATCCAATGCACAGCCATCCATATATTTGGAAAAGACGGCAGTGTTGGTCAGATCCATGGAGTTAAACTTCTTAGCAGTACCAACGCCCTTTGGGTCAGTGATTGACTGAGTATAGAGTTTCAGAACATCATTGTCATCCTCATATTTGATCATGTCAGCACCGTTGTTCCCGAGAAACACGTTTTCGGCAATGACATGAGAACCGATCACCAGTTCCATGAGCGGATTCCTCTTTTTCTTCTTCAGAGTGGCACTGTTGCCGCCACAGTAGATGGCACCGCCAATGATGGTAGGTGTCCCCGCTACACCACGGACATAAACAGACACCTGCTCGGCATTGGGGCGCAACAGGTTAAGAGCCGTCACGGATTCAAAGCCTGTCGCTGCAGTGACTCCAGCATTGCTCAATACTTCTGTGGGATTATAGTAGAAGTCGCCATAGTGCGCGTCATTTTTCAGATATTCATTGTCAGTATAGGGATAGTTTCCATTGCCACCGCCATAGATGTTGCCAAGGATACTGGTATAGACGCCTACGGCATTGCCACCATAGACACGCCCCGTCACATCATTGCCACCATAGACATTTGTGACTGTACCACCCTTGACGAGCACACGGGCGGCTAAGCCTGCGGGGAAGTTGTACATCTGGTTGCCACTGGCATCAAACAACTGTATATCCTCTTCATTGGCATCACCGTTCAAGCCATCTAACGGACGAACATCGGCTTTACGGCAGCCACCATAGACATTCGTCACTACAATGTGGGAGGTTTCCTCTATATTCAGCAACAGGCCACGAATATGTGTCATCATGCCTTCATTGCCGCCGCTGTAAAGATTCTGGATGCTTCCGTCCATCAGATGCCACGAAGGACGGATACTCATTTCTGCCCTGTTGTTACCGCCGAAGACACGGGAGAAGTTGTATGTCCCAGTCTGGTCGAAATACTCAGGCATGGTGTTGATGCCCATGGCTTGCAGTTCGGAATCGGAAATCGCATCATCATCAGGATCACCAGCATCCTCTCCAGCCAGTTTCCAAGGTATACTCGTATTTTTGATGCAGATGTCCGTATTGCTTGTCACCGTCACAGCGTCGCCACCTCCATAGGCGTAGCCAAAGGTACCGCCCTTCAGTTCCAGATATGTCCTTGCCAAGTTGGGTTTGCTGTCAATATCTCTCGCCACGTAAACCCTATTTTCCGGATGCAACGGATCATCATTTGTACCATGTATTACAACATCGTACTTTATCTTGCCATTAACCCTCTTTTCAATATATTCATAGTTGCCGTAGCCTCCACCGAACAGTTGACCAATGAAGAGGTTGTGATCTTGAGTGGTGGCAGACTCTGTTGTAGTTGTCTTTTCACGATTGGTGCGGATGAATGCGTTATAAGTGGCATTGATGGTGTTCACCTCCGGAGTAATCGGCATAGAAGACGACCGTCCTATCGTTCCGGCAATATCGTTTCCGCCATAGACTGCACTGATGACAACATCATGGTTGTCGGCACCGATATCAACAAAGGTATGGCCACCGACATTAGCCTGTCGGGCACCACCGAACACTTTACCCTGTATATGGATCTTAAGATCCACATCACCCTGCGCCTGTACCGTCAAGGCGGACAGAAGCATCCATGCACTTACTATGATATCTTTCGTTTTCAACTTTCCTATTCCTCTTTTTTATTCGATTATCAGTGTCGGGTTATCCACATCCGGCTCTGAGAGCACATACAGATAGGTGGGTTCCACAATCAGGTTAATGGAATACCTGTGTCCTCGCAAGAGAGATTCATCATCAAATAATCCATCACGCTCTCCATCTTTTATGAGAAGTATGTTGTTCTCTGCCTGACACTTCTCACGGATAAGGTTGCCTTTCTTGTCGAAGACGTCGTAGGTAGTACGGAGCACAAACTCCTTTGATTCAATTGTGGTCTCGCCAGGCATAAAACAGCCCATAAAACTGGAATACGCACCATTCTCCAATATCACATCTTTTTCTTTTGACAATGCATTTACACGGTCATTATAATCCGTATCTCCCTCTTTAACCCCCCAATCATAAAGCGTCACATAATTAGGATTGGAGGTGCCATTCTTGGTGAATACGATATCCTCTATCGGAGATGCCTTCGTTTCATTTTTCTTAAGTGTAACCTTGGCGTTGTAACTGGCCGCAATACCTGATCCCTTGGCTTTGAGTTCCACCCCACGAATCCTAATGGTACGCAGATAGTCATACTTCTCGCCAACAGTAAAACGGAATTGGATGGCAGCATAGATATGCTCGAAGAGCAGGAACACATAATGATTAGCCCCTCCGCTGCCCTGAGCCGAGAAATCAAACAGTCCTCTGACCAGCCCGTTGTCTTCAATCAGGCTTTTTCCATCTTTGGCACCCACCACCACACAGACATCAGAAGGTGTGACCGAATCCAGACCCTTGAGCGTCAGCACAGCACCCTCGCTATAGGAGTCGTCAGGAGCGCTTTCATCATATCCACTGATAAGAGTCGAAAGTTCAGTTGATTCTGTTATTTCATCCGCTGCTTCATATGGGATATAGCCATACAACTGGTAAGGCCTTCCGCTTTCCACCTTGAGTTCCTCATCGTCCTGAAGATCCGGTATCCAATACGAATCGGCTTCAGTATCTTCTGGAACATAATATTTGAAACAATTATTGAAGGTCGGCTTTCCGTCTCGGGTGAAGAAGACGACAATGGTGTTTTTGATCAAATCTTTCTGCAAATCAATTCTGCTATAAGGAACGTAGCCCTCAGGGGGAGTCCATGAACTACGGGTAGCACCAGATTTGACAGGCCACTCCTCGACATACGACAAGGCGCAGGGCTGCAACATGAAATTTGTGGCTGTATTTGGTTTGGGCTGGGGCTGTGGTGCTTTGTCCGGCTCCGAATCATTGGAGCAGGATGCCAGACATGCCACTACTACTGCCATCACCAAGTGCGGCAGCCATCTCATTGCTCTATGGTCAAAACTTCTCACTTCTTCAGTCCTCACTTTTCGGTTATCACATCACCAGTTATATATAGGATGAT
>Ga0310694_10002945_pt1 | contig 16910 bp, 13 predicted proteins | sample 174DNAGHGhighgp2_FD_203884 | JGI IMG/M metagenome (GOLD analysis project Ga0310694, IMG submission 203884) | Sheep rumen microbial communities from Palmerston North, Manawatu-Wanganui, New Zealand - 1742 DNA GHGhigh gp2 (v2) (version 2) | ecosystem: Host-associated > Mammals > Digestive system... | reverse complement strand
AGGTCATTTTCATGATGGTGCGGCTCCCTGAATAAGTTCCGCCGAAAGCAAGAAAGGTGTTTTCGTCGATGCTTCTAACGGTAACGACATACACACTGTCGGATTTGTAAATCACTTCAAGGTCTTGGGGATACTCTTGCGCCTGCACCGTCACCCCTCCCGCCATCAGCAGGAGCGCAAGCAGGGTGTAAAACTTTACTTTTTTCATTGCAAAAACATTTTAAAATTGGTTTACGCAAATTTAAATGAAAAACCAGCCATCACCCCTAACGAGACATGGAAGTACACAAAATACACTTTTGTTAGAATTACACTAAATTGATATTCAATAAAATAAAAAAAACAAAATACACATTTTTTCTACCCACCCAAGGTGGAAAATGCATCGGAATCCAGCTTTTTCCTGAGGTTGGAACGGTATTTTCGGACGGTGTTTTCGCTTAGGCCAAGCAAGTCAGCCTCTTCCTTCGAGCGGAAACGGAGGAGATTGAGCAAGGCAAGTTGGCGTTCCGTCTCGCTCAGGTCGGGATGGTCTTTTTTCAGGTTATCCACGGCTTGCGGATAGGCGGAATCGAATGCGTCGAGAATACGTTTCAGTTTGTCGTCTTGGTCAGATTGGTAAATGGCCAATGCTCGTTGCTGTAACAATTGCATGGATTGCTGTGCGGCATGATCCAACTCCAATTGCAGTTTTTGCTGTGCCTCGCGCGACCTCAGGACTTCCAACTCCTTGGCTTTCCGATAGCGAAACACCAAGACGACCACCGCAAGCAGGACAGCCAGCAGCAAAGCTATCCATAGGTAAAGCTTATACCGCCTTATTTGTTGTTCGGCTTGCACTTTGTTGATCTCTATTTGCTTCTCGTACTCACCTTTCACCTCGGCGACAGATTGTTGATTTTCATTCTCTTCTTGTTGTGCCACAATCAGTTTTTCCGCAAAGAAACTGGCTTTGTCGTTGTCGCCCAATGCCCTGTAGGAGTAGAACAGCCATTTGTACAGCAAACCACCTTGTTCGTGGAGGTCGGGCATTTCATAGGCTTGTGTCCCAAAATAGATACACGAATCGTATTGATGGAGTTCGTAATAGGCTTCGGCCAAGTTTTCAACCAGCCCCTTTTTATAATTGCTTTCGATGGTATCGCCCAAAAGCGCCAATCCCTTGCGACTTTCCGCTATCATTCGACGCAACAGGCCTTCGCGTTCTTCTTCGTTTGAAAAAGCTTGTTTCTCAACCCGTTGCATACAATAAATGGAAAGACAACTATAATAAAAGGCACAGTCGTTGATGCTACCATAGATTTGGGCATCGTGCAAACCGTTTTGGAAATACACAAGGCAGCTGTCGTATTCCTCCAAAGCAAGATAAGACATGCCTAAAGGAAACGTGCACACCATATATTGCTTATGATTCTGTGTTTCAGCATAATACTTTTGCGCCGCTTTCATATGCTCAATGGATTCCTTGTGATATCCGGTGCTCCCGTATGACATGCCTAGTTTCTGATGGATGGCATATTTAACCTTGTCGATTTTCTCTTGTTCGCTAATCGGCGGCTCCGAATAGCGCAACAAACGCTCATCAACATGCTGGCAGAGTTCTATGCTTTGCATGGCTTTCTGCCTATAGTCGAGAACGGTTTGTCGGGTTCCACCTTTAAATAGGTTCAGTCTGGCAAGCGACAGCAAAGTCATGGTCTCATAATACTTGTCATGACTTCCAACAAAGTAATTCTCAGCCACTTGCAATAAAGAATCGACTTCCGAGTCATATTGATTCTTCAATTCTTTCACCCACATCCGCACCAAGCAATAATGCGCCCGTTCCTTCTCTGATAGCACCGAAAGGTTCATCGTGTCAAGGATTTGCAGAGCGCTGTCAGGATTGTTTGGGCAGAAGCATTCTACGCGATAAAGCATGTCCTCCTCGGGCGGAGGAGGCGTTACGTGCTTGGAGCAGGCGGACATCAACACGACAAAAAGCAAAAGTCCTATGAAAAACAAGCGTTTCATGGTCGCAAAGCATAAAAACCAAAGGCCGTGTAGCTTATCCGTGTTTTCCATGATTACCCCACCACCACGAGGTAATAGTTCTTCTTGCCCTTCTGCACAAGGATGTACTTGCCGTCGATGAGGTCGTCGGTGGTCATCACCTTGTCCAAAGTGACCTTTTCCTTGTTGACGCTCACGCCGTTGGCTTGGGTCATCTTGCGGGCCTCGCCCTTTGAGGGGAAGATCTGCGTGTTGACGGCCATGAAGTCGACGATTGGGATGCCGGCTTCGAGGTTGGTGCGGGCGATGTGCTCCTGCGGCACGCCGTCGAAGATGTCCAAGAAGGTGGCTTCGTCGAGCTTCTCCAGGCCTTCCTTGGTCGACTTGCCGAAGAGAATGTTGGAGGCCTCAATGGCGGCATCCAAGGCTTCCTGCGAATGCACCAACACGGTGACCTCTTGGGCCAAACGCTTTTGCAACACACGCATGCCTGGGTCTTTCTTGTGCTCTTCAATCAGGGCATCGATGGTTTCTTTATCTAACGAGGTGAATATCTTGATGTATTTCTCGGCATCCTCGTCGCTGACATTGAGCCAGAACTGGTAGAACTTGTAAGGCGTGGTGCGCTTCGGGTCGAGCCAGATGTTGCCGCTCTCGGTCTTGCCGAACTTCTTTCCGTCGGCCTTGGTGATGAGCGGACAAGTCAGGGCAAAGGCCTCGTTCTCAAAGCCCAAGGTACGGCGAATCAGTTCCGTGCCCGTGGTGATGTTGCCCCATTGGTCGTTGCCACCTAATTGCAGCTTGCAGTTCTTGTGCTGGTAGAGCCACAGGAAGTCGTAGCCTTGCAGGAGCTGGTAGGTGAACTCGGTGAAGCTGAGGCCGTCGCGAGCGGTACCGTTGAGGCGTTGCTGCACGCTATCCTTGGCCATCATGTAGTTCACGGTGATGTGCTTGCCCACCTCGCGGGCGAAGTCGAGGAAGGTGAAGTCCTTCATCCAGTCGTAGTTGTTCACCATCTCGGCGGCGTTGGGTTCCTTCGATTCGAAGTCCAAGAACTTGGCTACCTGGGCCTTGATGCACTCTTGGTTGTGACGCAAGGTCTCTTCGTTGAGCAAGTTACGCTCTTGGCTCTTGCCCGAGGGGTCGCCAATCATACCCGTGGCACCACCCACCAGGATGATGGGCTTGTGGCCGCAGTGTTGCAGATGGCGCAGCATCATGATGCCGCAAAGGTGTCCGATATGTAAGGAGTCGGCAGTCGGGTCGGTGCCGAGGTAAGCCGTTACCATTTCTTTCTGGAGGAGTTCTTCCGTGCCTGGCATGATCTGTGCCAGCATTCCGCGCCAGCGGAGTTCTTCAACAAAATTCTTCATCGTTGGGTTTGTTTTGAGGTGCAAAAATACGAAGAATTTCAGCTTTCCCGTTTTTTTTCATAAAAATTCAAAATTTGCACTATTTTTGCGGTCATTTAAAAGTATATGTTCAAAAACTACGCATTATTAAACCTTTAAATCTCAGTAAAATGAAGACACGCATGCTTTTTTTAACCTCTGTAACAATGATTCTCATAGCCATCATCCCCAATGTAGCAAAAGCGCAAGATCCTTTCAAGAACCTAACGAAGAACGAAGCCGTCCGCACCTTTAAAGTGCCCGACATCGTTGATTTTGTCACGGTCTATTTGAGCGATACAGAAGACGAATTAAGGGGAAGCATCGCGCCTGAATGGCAAAAATACCTGAAAAACGAGAAACTGAGCAAGGGCGTCACCTTCACCGTGGACAAAAAGAACGGTTATGTCCGCTACGAAATGGACTATGACATCGCCTACCCTGAAGACAAGACAGGCGAAAAAAGTTGCGTGGAGTTCTGTTACTGGAACTGCGCCGATGGTCTTCACAAACTCTTCGCCGAAAATGTGTATCTCACCCAAAAAGGGAAAACCATTTTCACCGAGTTCTCTGGCCTCTACATCTATGCCTACGACAATGCCACCCAAAAGCTCTATATGATCGACCAGGATTTGCTCGGCTTGGGTGAAGAGACCCATGGAATGGTCACCTTCGGCCTGCCTCGTCAGGGCAAAGACATCGACCTGACCTTAAGTGACGGCTCAAAGAAAAAGCTTGCTTGGAACGGCAAAGGCTTCACACTGAAATAAATCACACAAAAAATATGAAAAAACTTAAGAAAAGCTGTTTTGCCAAACTTGCACGGTTAGTTTTCGGCTTCAGCATTGCCATCTGTCTTGCAGCCCTCACTTGTGCTTGCGGTCCTGCTTCCGACTCATTCGGTAAAGACCATCCCATACCTCAGGGCATGACCTACGAAATTCCTCTGCCGGAAGAGGCACCGACGCCTGCCATCGACAGCATGTCGGACGACAGCTACCTGCAACTCTGGAACGGCGTTCAGGGCGGCGTATACAATTACAGCCTGTATTATCCAGCCTTGCCCGACGGTGAAGTGTTTCTGCGTTGCTTCGAGGTCACGGAGAACATCGAATTGTCGGCCTCACGCCTTCGCGGAGCTTCAACAGTGGAAGTCAATAACCACACTGGTTTCGGCATGGTTGCCGACAAGCAGCAATTCTCCATCTACGAAGGCGACTGGGATGACTATTATGTCGCCCGCATTGAGGTGTGGCACAAGGATGCCAGCACCGGTGTAGAAACCAAACTGTTGGAAAAGGTTTATCGCGTTGAAGGCTGGATGCGATAAAAAGCCTCCAACCTGCATCTCATATTCTCCACTACGTTGCCTCCAAACAACCAGGAGTCAGCGAAGTGGAGATTTCCTTTTGGAAACATCTGCTCATAGGCAGGAATAAAGACCATCTCGGGATCAAGGTCAGGACAGACCGTGTTATGCTTGTAGAGATAAGTTCTCGTCGGGCAGGGCACAATAAGGACGCTGTCTCGGGTCTCGTTGTATTTGGCCATGCCTAAATGGAGCTCGGCGGGAACTGTGTCTTCAGCCATCGCCCAAGTCGTAGGATTGACACCAACCACATCACCTCGTGAAACCCTGCCAATAGCCGTTGTATCGGTCACTGAATTGAAGACGACTAAACCTCGCATCGTGCTATCTGTGGCGGGTTGTAAAGCCTCGGGATAGGCAGCCAATTCTTCTGCACTAACGTGATATCCAATGCAATAGGCAGCCACCATCAGTTTTCTTTGTTCATCGGTCATGCCATGTTTCAACAATTCGATGAGCATCTGTGAGCCTTGGCTGTGACCCATCAGGAAAAAGGGGCGACCATGGTTGTAATGCTCCATATAGTATTGAAAGGCATCGTTGACATCCTTCGCCGCGATTTGTACCAACGAGTCCAACACAGGGGTAGGCTGACTATACGCCTCGAAAATCATTTGTCGATAGTAGGGCGCATAAAAGTTGTATTCGCCATAAAGCATCTTGTTGAAGCGCTGATTGCCGTTGGCTTCTTCCCTTACTTCGGCCACAGTGATGTCGGCAAACCATGACGAGTCGTTATCGGCAAAAGAAATCGTTGATACGGTGGGATAGACATAAAACACATCGGCGGCACGGGTGGTGTCGCCGCAACTGTACCAATAAGTGGGGGCGGAGTAGTCTAGGTTTGTCTCAACCTCTTGCATCGGTTGGTTGCATGAGTAGAAAAAGACCGAAATAAAAGCCATTAGAAAAAAGAAAGATACGTTTTTCATCTGAAAGATAGTTTTTGTGTTCTTGGGTGACAAAAGTAAAATAATTTTTGGCACATATCACCACTTGAGGCAAGCCAACGGGATAACTTTAACCCCATCTTCACGGGTATAGGCCATTTCTCCTCCAGTGATAACCATCAGCAAATCAGGCTCTCGCAGGGGGACTTGCTTTTCTTTCATATTATGTTCACGAATCAAACTTACGATTTCTTTTAGATGTGATGCACCCATCTCAATTTCGGCGCTGCCCAATTTGAACTCCATCAAGGCAAAACGACCATCTTCCAAGTGCAATACTCCATCGGCCTCCAAATCATAACGGTCGTGATAATACGAAATTTCTCCACCCATATACTGGGAATAGGCTCTGATATCGCGGATGCACATGTTTTCAAAAATGAAGCCAAATGTCTTCAAATCGGTGTGAAGTCGTTTCGGAGAAAGGCCTTGGGCGACAATGGCTATTGAAGGGTCGCAAAATCCTCGCTTGTCCTTGCTTCTAATTGCGGTTTTAGAGCGAATGGCAGGATTCCATGCGGGCACATCCATGATGACAAACAATTTTTCCAACACATTCACATATTTGTCGAAAGTGCTTCGTGCCAAGGTGTCATTATTGGCGATGACATCTTTTAAGATGTTGCTTTTGTCGGCCAAAGTTGAAAGGTTTCTCCCGTATGAACGCAAAATGGCTTTGCCAATCTTTGGATCTAGTTTTTCCTTGGCCACTTTGGAAAGATCTTTTTCACAAACGGTATTCAGATAGCTTTTGGCAACGAGGAGTCGACCATTTTCGGTTTTTGGACGAAGCGAAGCCGGCCATCCACCTCGACAAGCGGCATAGATAAGGTCTTCTATCTCCATTTCGGATTTCAGTCCGTCAATATCCATAGTCGGATTATCGAATAATTCTTCAAGTGAAATGGCTCCCGTTGACTCGCCCGATTCGTAAAGGCTCATGGGAAACATCTTAATCGTGGCGATTCTCCCCGTGCCAGAATGCGCTGTGCTATCCGTGTCGGCGGTGGCGGATCCTGTCAAAATGAATTGCCCTGTGTCGGACCTTCTGTCAACGGCAACACGAACAGCGTCCCATAAAGCAGGAGCGTCTTGCCATTCGTCAATCAGCCTTGGCGTTTCGCCTTCCAATAATAAGGATGGCTTGGTTCTGGCGGTAGCCAAATACCCATCCCGTTTGTCGGTGTCCTGCAATTCAAGGCAACTGGCGGAAAATTGTTTTGCTGTAGTGGTTTTTCCACACCATTTTGGTCCCTCAATGCAGACCGCTCCGAAAGCATCCAGATATTCGGTCAATGCCTTGTCTATTGCACGATTCAAATACTCCATGTCCGAAACCTTTTTAAAACACTGCAAAAATACACAAAAACAATGATGTAATCATAATATTTTGATAAAAACCATCAAATTTAACGGTAACTTTTGTAGTTTTTTAACGGTAACTTTTGTGATAATTTGGCAGTAACTCTTGCGATGTTGTTGATAGACGAGCAAAAATATGTCCCCTTTTTTTTCATTACCTCAATAAATTTTCGCAACTTTGCAGCGGAATTAGCCTCTGGCAATCCTACCATAGACGTCATAGCGGACTTGATCCGCTATCTCCCAAGCATAAAGAGGTATCCCTTTCGCGTGGGAGATTGCGGGTCTGCGCCCGCAATGACGGCAAACAGTAGGGCGGTCAAAAAACAACAATTAAACGACTCAACAATCAACAATTCAACCATACAATAATGAAAAGAGACGAAAAAATCTTTGATCTGATTCGCCAAGAGAAAGAGCGTCAGATGCACGGAATCGAGCTCATCGCTTCTGAAAACTTTGTCAGCGAGCAAGTGCTGGAAGCCATGGGTTCTGTCATGACCAACAAATACGCCGAGGGTTATCCTGGCAAACGTTACTACGGCGGCTGCCAAATCGTCGACCAGAGCGAGCAAATCGCCATCGACCGCGCCTGCCAACTGTTCAACGCCACTTTCGCCAACGTGCAGCCCCACTCGGGCGCACAGGCCAACATGGCTGTGATGCAAGCCCTGCTTGAACCCGGCGACACCTTCATGGGCCTCGACCTCTCGCACGGTGGTCACCTCTCACACGGCAGCCCGGTCAACGCTTCGGGTATACTCTACAAGCCCGTCGCCTACCACGTTTCGAAGGAAACCGGTCGCGTCGACTACGACGAGATGGAGAAGATCGCCCTCGAGTGCAAGCCCAAACTCATGATCGCCGGTGCTTCGGCCTACAGCCGCGACTGGGACTACAAGCGTATGCGCGAAATCGCCGACAAGGTGGGCGCCGTCCTCATGGCCGACGTCAGCCACCCCGCTGGCCTCATCGCCAAGGGCTTGCTGAACGACCCGCTTGAGTACTGCCACCTCATCACTACCACCACCCACAAGACCCTGCGTGGACCTCGCGGCGGCATGATCCTCATCCGTCACGACTTCGAAGACCCGCGTGGCCGCAAGACCCCGAAGGGTGAAACCAAGATGATGTCGGCCCTCATTAACAGCGCCGTGTTCCCGGGCATCCAAGGCGGACCGCTTGAGCACGTCATCGCCTCCAAAGCCGTTGCTTTCGGCGAAGCCCTCAGCGACGAGTACATGGAGTACATCCAACAGGTGAGAAAGAACGCCGCCTTCATGGCCCGCGCTTTCATGGACAAAGGTTACGACGTCATCAGCGGTGGCACCGACAACCACTCGATGCTCATCGACCTCCGCGGCAAGTTCCCGGAAATCACCGGTAAGATGGTCGAAAACACCTTAGTCCTTGCCGACATCACCGTCAACAAGAACATGGTGCCCTTCGACACCCGTTCGCCTTTCCTGACCTCTGGTCTGCGCGTTGGCACGCCTGCCATCACCACCCGTGGCCTGAAGCAAGACAAGATGGCCGTCATCGTCGACCTGATTGACGACGTCATCAGCGCCATCGACCCCGCCACGAAGACCGCCCCCGAGGCCAAGATCAACACAGTCAAGGCCGAGGTCAACAAGATGATGAAGGACTATCCGCTCTTCGCTTGGTAAACCCAAATAAGTCTAAAAACGTCAAAAAGTCGCTCCAGTGGGGCGACTTTTTTTCGTAAAAATCACTTTTTTTCGTTTGCTTTTTTGAAAAATGCGTAACTTTGCATCCCGTATTTTTAATTCCAAGCACTATGAAAACCACTAAAAAATACGGGTTCGACAACGAGAAATACCTCAAAATCCAGTCAGAACACATCAAAGACCGCATCGCCAAGTTTGGCGACAAACTTTACCTTGAATTTGGCGGCAAACTCTTTGACGACTTCCATGCCAGCCGCGTGCTGCCCGGATTCCAGCCCGACAGTAAGCTGAAAATGCTCTCTCAACTGATTGACGTGGCTGAAATCATTATCGTCATCAGCGCCGTCGACATCGAGAAGAACAAGGTGCGCGGCGACTTGGGCATTACCTACGATGTGGATGTGCTTCGCCTGCGCGAGGAATTCATGAACCGTGGTTTCATGGTAAGTTCAGTGGTGGTCACCCACTACAACGGACAGGCTAGCACCGACGCCTATCGCAAGCGTTTGGAGCGTATGGGCATCAAAGTTTATTACCACCGCATTATTGAAGGCTACCCAAACAATGTTGCCCTCATCGACTCGGAGGAAGGCTTTGGCCGCAACGATTATGTGGAGACCACGCGCCCGTTGGTGGTGGTCACCGCCCCAGGTCCTGGCAGCGGTAAGATGGCCGTCTGCCTCAGCCAGCTCTATCACGAGAACAAGCGCGGCATCAAGGCGGGTTATGCCAAGTTTGAAACCTTCCCCGTGTGGAACCTGCCGCTGAAACACCCCGTCAACGTGGCCTACGAAGCCGCCACCGCCGACCTCAGCGACGTCAACATGATTGACCCGTTCCATCTTGAAGCTTACGGCAAGACCTCTGTCAACTACAACCGCGACATCGAGATCTTCCCCGTGCTGAATGCCATTTTCGAAAGCATTTACGGGGAGAATCCCTACAAGTCACCAACCGATATGGGCGTCAACATGGTGGGTTACTGTCTGAGCGACGACGAGGTGTGCTGTGAAGCCTCCAAGCAGGAGATCATCCGTCGTTACTATACCGCCTTGTGTAACCTGGCCAAAGGCAAAGGCACCGAGAGCGAGGTGAACAAGATTGCCCTGCTGATGAAACAGGCCAAGATCACCACCGCCTTGCGCAAGACCACCATTGCAGCCAAGGAGAGGAAGGAAAAGGAAGGTGTGGCCTCTGCCGCCATCGAGTTGGAAGACGGCACCCTTATCACTGCCCACACCAGCGACCTGCTCGGCCCCAGCGCCGCATTGATCCTGAATGCCACCAAACACATTGCTGGCATACCTCATGAGGTGAAACTCATCCCGCAAGCCATGATCGAGCCCATCCAGACCACCAAGGTGAACTATCTGCACGGCAACAACCCACGCCTGCATACCGATGAAGTGCTTGTGGCCCTATCGATGCTCAGCCTTTGGGACGAGAACTGCAAGAAAGCCTTGGAATGCCTACCTCAACTTAATGGTTGTCAAGTGCATAGCACAGTGATGCTCAGCGAAGTGGACCAAAAGATCTTCAAGAAACTGGGTATCGGTCTGACTTGCGACCCTGTGGCTAAGAAATAGTTTCAGAAATTCCGAATCGCCCGCACGTAGAACTCCAGCGTCTTCAATGAGTCGCTGATGACGACTTCACCGTTTTGCAACCTTACAGCTGCTGCTCCGCGTGTACCCGTTTCTGTGCTCGACCAATAGGTCTTGCCTTCCAAAGTCGGATACCCCATAGAGGCTAAAGTGGCGTTCACAGCCTCTTGGTTTTGCAAGAGGTAGCGCATCTCCGTCGTCGAAGGAACGTACCACTGCTTGTTGATGATTTTCCTATGGGGATAGTTCACCAAATGCCAGGTGTTTTTGAGGTAACTCCATTGAATGGCTGGATAATGACTCATGTCATAAACATCCATTAAGATATTGGTGTTGTTCCATCCTTCGTAGGGATTGGTGGCACCGGTCTCGCAGTTGATATTGCCTGGCTCACACCACGTCAGATAAGCCTCATCAAGGCTGACCATCAGCCCATTATGGTCACCAAAAGTCCAAAACACAACCCCTTCCAAGGTGTCATTATGGTAATACTCCCCAATCTCGTAAGTATGCTGATGGGGCATATCAGGCTCCCCTCCTTGAGGACCATCTTCTGTCTTTTGGCAAGAGGCCAAAACAAAAGACAAAACGAAAAGGATATAGGACAGCTTTTTCATGGGGCTCAATAGAAGGAGGAGGTTCTAGCCCCCTTGCCCCTCAAGAGGGGGACGGTTTTTCCCTAAGTTAAAACCGTCCCCCTTTTAAGGAGGTTAGGAGGATTAAACAAGACTCAAATACCAAGAGAAATATTCAGTCCCTTGGCCGTGTTCACCAAGTCGCTGTCGATGGTGACGAGGTTGGGCTTTGAGATGGCTTCCTTAAGTGAGACAGCCACCACATCGGGATGATGGTAAGCCACCATCTGGCCGAACTGTCCGTTGAGCACCATCTCGAAGGCCTTCACGCCAAACTCGGCAGAGAGCACACGGTCGTAGGCAATCGGCACGCCACCGCGCTGCAGGTGACCCAAGGTGGTCTCACGCATGTCGTGGGTGAAGCCCGCTGCTTTCATCTCCTCGATGAACCGGCGACCAATGCCGCCCAATTTCTTGTTCTCGTAACCGACCTCGGTACTGATTTCGTACACTTGTTGACCATCTTTGGGACGCGCACCTTCGGAGGCCACCACCACGGCAAAGCCGCGATCGTGGTTGAAACGGCGTTCCAAGCGTTCCTTCACGATGTTGATGTCGTAAGGGAACTCAGGCAACAGACATACCTCTGCACCACCTGCAATGGCGCTGTGCAAGGCGATCCAACCCGCATCGCGACCCATCACTTCGAGTACGAACACACGGTTATGCGAAGCTGCCGTGGTAACGAGTTTGTCGACGGCCTCGGTGGCAATCTGCACAGCGGTCTGGAAGCCGAAGGTGCATTCCGTCGACGAGAGGTCGTTGTCGATGGTCTTGGGCACGCCGATGATGTTTAAGCCCTTCTCGTAGAGTTTCTGCGAGATGCGCTGCGATCCGTCGCCGCCGATGCTGATGACCGCGTCGATGCCCATATATTGCAGCTTGCGAAGCATCTCATCAGAGCGGTCGACCGAAGTCCAGGTGCCGTCGGCGTTCTTGACGGGCCAGTTGAACGGGCCGCCCTTGTTTGTGGTCTCAATGATGGTGCCACCACGGAAGTGGATGCCACGCACCACCTCTGGTGTCAGCCTGACGACCTCGGTGGGTTCCCACAGGATGCCGTTGTAGGCTTGTATGCTACCGAGCACTTCCCAATCTTTCTCTTGGGCGGCTCTCTTGACGATGGCGCGAATCACGGCATTCAAGCCTGGGCAATCGCCGCCACCGGTAAGGACTAATAGTCTTTTCATATTTAAAGTGTTATTATTTAAAATCTCAAAAACCGAACATCTTGTTCATTGCTTGCATGCTAACAGTAATATTGAAGTACATGGATTTCAACCCATATTTATTCTCCTTCAGTTCCATCACATCGTAAGATTGGCCTTTGTCCTCCACCAACGATTGCATCGTGGGCGAAAAGCCAAAGATCTCCATGATACCATACTCATCAGAGACGTTTATAACATGATAGGCGGATTCCTTAGAGCTCCCGTCACCTGTTGATGTCACAGCTGAAAGGAGCATAACAACTTGGTTATGGGCAGCGGCAGCTTTTTCTGAATCCTGCCCATACAAGTTACTATAGATAATGTGTTTATATAGGTGAAACCTGATAATCGTCGGGTCTGTTTCCAGCTCCTTATCAATTTCATTGGCAGCTTTTTCCCAATCTTCCTTACTGGGGGTATCCTTTTCAAAGGCTTGGCGCAAAGCATCGATTTTGGCCATCTTATAGGGGTCATACTCCGAACGAGTGGCGGTCCCATAATAAAAATGCCATAATTGATCAAGGTTCAATGTAGTATCCGCAGCCTGGAAGCGTCTCAACAATTCAGGATAATAGAATTCGCTTCCTTTTGTGTTGATTTCTTTCTTTATCCTCTTATAATCGGGAGCATTTGTGGCAATGCTTGCATCACCTTTTCGGGTGGCTGTCTTTTTGCTTGTGGAACAAGAATCAAAGACCAACAAGGCCGCCATTGACAGAAATGCTACCAACACAATGGATTTCAAATATCTCATTTTCATATTATTAATTGTTTTGTATTCTGTCCTAGATGATGTAGAGACGGTGCATGCACCGTCTCTACAATTAAAATCTAATCATTTCAAATTCAACGCAATCTGCAGTTCGTCCAACTGCTCTTGGGCAATCGGGGCGGGCGAACCGCTCATCACGTCGCGACCGGCGTTGTTCTTCGGGAAGGCGATGAAGTCACGGATGCTGTCGGCGCCGCCGAAGAGCGAGCAGAGACGATCGAAGCCGAAGGCCAGACCAGCGTGAGGCGGTGCGCCATACTCGAAGGCACCCATCAAGAAGCCGAACTGCTCCTGCGCTTTCTCGTCAGTGAAGCCCAAGGTGTGGAACATCTTGTTCTGCAAGGTGCGGTCGTGGATACGGATGGAACCACCGCCGACCTCCACACCATTCATCACGATGTCGTAGGCGTTGGCACGGATGTCGCCCCACTTCGTCGGGTCATCGAGCAAAGCCTCATCTTCAGGCTTGGGTGCGGTGAAAGGATGGTGCATGGCGTAGTAGCGCTGCGTTTCCTCATCCCATTCGAGCAACGGGAAGTCGATGACCCAAAGCGGTGCATATTCGTTGGGATTACGCAGGCCGAGTTGGTTACCCATCTCAAGACGCAAGGCGTTCAGCTGCACGCGGGTCTTCATGGCATCGCCACAGAGGATGAGCATCAGGTCGCCAGGCTTGGCACCGAACTTGTCGGCAATGACCTTCAGGTCTTCGGGCGTGTAGAACTTATCAACGGACGACTTGAAAGTGCCATCGGTGTTGTATTTGATGTAGACCATACCGCCAGCACCCACTTGCGGACGCTTCACGAACTCGGTGAGCGCGTCAAGTTGCTTGCGAGTGTATTCCGAGCAGCCCTCGGCACAGATACCTACCACGAGGTCGGCGTTGTCGAAGAGGCCGAAGCCCTTGCCTTTGGCAACATCGTTGAGTTCCACGAACTTCATCCCGAAGCGGATGTCGGGCTTGTCGGAACCGTAGTATTTCATGGCGTCGTGCCAGGTCATGCGCGGGAATTGATCAAATTCAAGACCTTTCATCTCCTTGAAGAGGTGCTTGGCCAAGCCTTCGAAGGTGTTCAAAACATCCTCTTGCTCCACAAACGACATCTCGCAGTCGATTTGTGTGAATTCGGGCTGACGGTCGGCGCGAAGGTCTTCGTCGCGGAAACAACGCACGATTTGGAAGTAGCGGTCCATGCCAGCCACCATCAGCAGCTGCTTGTACTGCTGCGGGCTTTGCGGCAGGGCGTAGAACTCGCCAGGGTTCATACGGCTCGGCACCACGAAGTCGCGGGCGCCTTCGGGCGTGCTCTTGATGAGCATCGGGGTCTCAATTTCGAGGAAGTTGAGGTTGCTCAAATAGTTGCGCACGAGCATGGCCATGCGGTGACGCAGTTCGAGGTTCTGGCGAACGGGGTTACGACGGATGTCCAGATAGCGGTATTTCATGCGGAGATCATCGCCGCCGTCGCTGACGTCTTCGATGGTGAAGGGCGGGGTCTTGCTGCTGTTGAGCAGTTTGAACTCGCTGACTTTCAGCTCGATTTCGCCCGTAGGCATGTTCGGATTCTTGGATTCACGTTCGATGACGGTGCCCTTGGCCTGAATCACAAATTCACGGCCGAAAGTACGGGCCTGTTCGATGAGTTTCGGGTCGCTGCTGCCATCCAAGAAAAGCTGGGTGATGCCATAACGGTCGCGGAGGTCAATCCAAACGAGGGAGCCTTTGTCGCGGGTACGCTGCACCCAACCAGCCAATGTCACTTCCTTGCCGGCGTCGGCAAGACGAAGTTCGCCACAAGTATGTGTTCTATACATATTTTCGAGATTTAAAATTTAAAAATTCAAAATTCAAAGATTATGTTATTGAGCTTGTCGAAATAAAACTTGCAAAGATACTAATTCATTTCGGAATGGTGTGCAAGTAGGTCAGTTTTTATTATTTTTGCCCCGTGATTCGGAAAGTGAAACATATTCTTATTGCGGCTGGCCTGTTGCTCATGGCCTTCTTTGCCCAACGTTGTGCCAATGCAGTGGCACCTACTGGCGGACCGAAGGACGAGCGACCTCCTGTGGTAGTCGAAGCCGTGCCCGAAAACCATAGCATCAACTTCCTCGGAAAAAAGATCGAAATCACTTTCGACGAATACATCACCCTCGAGAACGCCAACCAAAACGTGATGATTTCGCCACCGCTGAGCGAGAAGCCCGACATCAAACTGAAAAACAAAACCGTGGTCATCAAGTTCAAGGAAGACTTGGCGGCAAATACCACTTACACCATTAACTTCGGTGCAGCCATCAAGGACCTGCATGAAGGCAATCAATTTAAGGATTACGTTTATAGTTTTTCGACGGGCGACCACATCGACACGCTCGGCATTGCTGGTAAAGTATTGAACGCCAGTGACAAGAAACCTGTCGACGGCGTCTATGTCTCTTTGTATGCTGCCGACCGCGAGAACGTGGACTCGTTGCCGATGACCACCATTCCCGACTACATCACCAAGACCGACAAAGAGGGCAAGTTCAGCCTCAACGGCCTGGCCGACAAGAAATACCTCGTCTTCGCCTTGAAAGATGCCAATGCCAACCTCTATTTCGACCTACCCAACGAAGATGTTGCCTTCTTGGATACGCTGGTTCAGGCTTCATGTTTGAAAAAGCCCGCCCTGCCCGTGGTGGATTCAACAGTGAAAGATAGCTTAACCATGCAAATGGATTCGCTTGCTTTTGACACGATTGCAAAACCGCTGGACACTATCGCTTTCGACACAACATCGGCGACAATGTACCACCCAAATGCCTTGAACCTTACTTTATACATGTTCACCGAAGTAGACTCCACGCAGGTGCTTTTGGAGAAGAAACTCGTCGAGGAAGGCCTGCTGCGTTTCGTGTTTCGCCATCCCGCCAAGGAGGCCTTAGTGATGACGCCTGAGATGCTGCCCGACACCTTTAACTTGGTCTCAATGCATTCGCCCGAATATGACACGATTTTATGGTATTTCACACCCAACGTCAAAGACAGCCTATGGGTGCAGGTGAAATACGACACCGTCATCAACGACTCGTCGCGTTACAGCTTGAAATTCAAGGAACCAGGCGGCAACAGAAGACGCAAGTCAGAACCTAAAAAACTGACTGTCAACAACAACCTACTCGGTCGCGGCGGACTCATCCCTGGCCAAGACCTCATACTGAAGTTTTCTGAACCCATTTTCAGCTACCAGATGCGTGATTCGGCTGTCTTCAAACACGATTCAACCATTTATTATGACCGCCTCGCCTTCGAACCAGCCGATGAATTTGGCATGAAATATCGCCTCACCACGCCTTTCTCAGCTGACTCAAGCTACAATTTCGAAATACCCGACTCGGTGTTTTGGGGCATCCGTGGCCGCACCAACGACGTCATTAAAACCGATTTCCACTTGCTAAAGGACGACGAATATGGCAACATCTACATCAACGTGGTTCCGCCCGAAGGCATGAAACAGGTCGTGGTGCAACTCACCAACGAAAGCGGCAAGGTGTTGAAAGAAGAGGCCATCACCAAGAAACAAGAGGTGATGTTCGACTACCTCATGCCTGCCAAATACAAGCTTCGCGCCCTTCTAGATGCCGATGGCAACGGCAAATGGAGCACGGGCAACTATCGCCGTCACACCCTACCCGAAACCATCCTCGACTACAAAGACCCGCTCGACCTCAAAGCCGGCTGGGACATTGACTTGGAGGAAGTTTGGGATCTGGCCCATTAAATCATGCAAGGAAAAGGAATTATCCGTATCTTTGCAGGCCTATTTTAGAATCAACTTAAACAGCGAAATAATGATTTACACACAAGAAGTGCAACACCAATGTTGCGTGAAGAAAGGCGCCAACCATCCTTGCGCTCCGATTCCGGAGGAAGGCAAGTGGGTGCGCGTC
>Ga0310694_10002943_pt1 | contig 16918 bp, 26 predicted proteins | sample 174DNAGHGhighgp2_FD_203884 | JGI IMG/M metagenome (GOLD analysis project Ga0310694, IMG submission 203884) | Sheep rumen microbial communities from Palmerston North, Manawatu-Wanganui, New Zealand - 1742 DNA GHGhigh gp2 (v2) (version 2) | ecosystem: Host-associated > Mammals > Digestive system... | reverse complement strand
CATTGTTTTTCTGTCAACACTAAAATTCACAATGGCGATATTAAGGCAAAAATATAACCCCCCATAGGTTCATCCGTGGAGGGAAGTAATCGGGGGTTATATTCAATTATTGGGCAATAGGATATTACCAAAAGAAGAGGGGAACGTCAAGTCCCCCTCTTCCGTCAAATCTGAGACATTATATGTTCATACAGGCGTTCGTCATTCTCGGCTATTATAGTCATCAATTCGTCCATGACTTGCCACACGCTTTCTGCGGACTTGCCTTTAATGGCTTTCAAAAACTCACTATCGCCACATGCTTGTATTATCACTTCGCCTATTTCCTCGGCATTCGGCTTTCCGTACAGATGATCGTATATTGTATACATTGTGGCTAACCTTTGACAGTCACGGTAATTTGACACGTTCTCTTCGCACTTAGCGATTGCATCCGATAACTCACGCTTGTTAATCATACTATGCCTCACTCTTTCTCCATTTCGTCCATTGCCTTTTGGATAGCCATTCTGACGTTAGGGTCGGTTGCCATTCCCATAAGTTCCTGTAACTGCATTCTGGCATTTTCTTTGCCCTCGTCACGGGAATAGCCACGCCTGTATCCGTCACGGTTGCTGTAACGGTAGGAATTACCGGCACGGGAATATCTACCCATACTGTCACGCCTTGCGTTTCTGCCTCTACCACGGGCATAAGATGATCCGCCCTCATAAGAGTAGTCGTCATAGTCATCATTGCCGTATGCTTCTTCCATAGCGCAAATAGTGTCAATAGACTTAATGGAATGAGTCAGTTTGTCTACCATATCCAGGAGCGAAGGTGTAAGTTCGCCCTTGTGGGATATCTTGTCAAGTTCACTACTGAGCATTTCCCTCAGCTCATACATTGCTTTACCCATACATGATCTCCTTTCGTTAGGCTATTCTTTCAACGGTAATAGACGCATTGCGTCTAACCGTGATCGAAGGTGTAGGTGTTGTAGCAGGGTCATCTACCGTACCGTCTGTATAAACAGCAGATACCGATACACAACAACCGCAAGGAACGGTTATAATCGCTGATGTGTTGATGAAGCCATACTGTTCAACAGCCTGTGGTGTGAAGATTGCTACACTCTCGGGAACTACTACACCATTGACCGTAATGCCCAATGCGATAGGTGTAACCGCACCACCTTCGGGGATCTGAATATTTCCCTTAACGGAAACTTCATACCTTGCGAACCTATTAGGTGTGTTGCCTTTAAGATTAAGAACCCCGATTGCAAGTGGAACTACATTACCGTTATTGCAAGGGATAGAAACACTACTGAATGGTATAGTTCCATTTACGGCAACTAACGCATCACTTGTTGTTACATATTCAGGCATATTTACACCCCCAATCAGTTAAAGAAAGCATTTCCGCCACAACCACAACCACTTACGTTGTTCGGGCAAGTAAAGATAGGCTGTTCGCCATATACAGGTACAGTTCCTACGGGGCACTGATTGAGGCGGTTGTAGATACCGTCAATAATCGTGCTGTTCTGAGCAATCTGCGAAGCCTGTCCACGGGCGTAAAGAACTTCCTGTCTAAGCTGGCTGATCTCGTCGTTCTTTGCATCCAACTTATCCTGACAGAGCTGATCCTTGATGGACTGAATGCCCCCGTTGATTGTGGCAAGAAGTGCCTGTGTGTTCTGAGCATCGGCTGTTCTTGTAGCGCAAGCCTCTCTTGCAATGTCCGCACTGAGGTTAGCTGTCGCAAGACGGTTCTCACAGCAACAATTAGCAAGCTGTGACTGTAAACCTGTCATACCTGCTGTAATAGCTGTCTGTGAAGCGAACGACCTCTCAAGGTCATTCTGTGCTCTGTTGCAAGCAGCTACCTCAGCACTTGAGAACCCGTTAGTAATTGCAGACTGAATGCCATTAAGTTGTCCTGTAATACCCAAAGTGTCAAATCGGCTATTGACGTTGGCATCCGTGTTGGTAGCGAACAGATAGTTAGGAACAAATCCATTGCCCCCGTTACCAAATCCGCCATTGTTACCCCAACCGCCATTACCGATAAGAGCAAGGAAGAGGATTAAGAACCAGATACCGTCACCGCCCCAACCGAAGCCGTCTCCGTTTCTGTTGTTTCCACATACAGCCGCAATATCTGCTGCTGACATTTCGTTTGTCGTAAGAGACATATTTATCTCTCCTTTCGTGTGATTATTTATTTTCAGTTCTTGCAAGAAAAAGAAAAACTAAGTAAAATAAAAGTGCTTGCTACATAATAGCAACGACAACTCCTGTGAAGTTCCCCTGAGGTTTGCATCACCTTCCCCTCAGGGGATTACTTTTTCCCTATCGCATCATCCGTTGTAACTGTTCGGCTGTGTTCATCAATTCGTTGAACCGCTGTTGGCTTAACTGACCGCTGTTAAGCATCTGTTGTACCTGTTGTTTAGGATCACCGCTAAACATACTTCTGAACTGTTTATACTGTTGGATAAGGTTGTTATTCATCGGCACATTGCCAAACGTGTTAAACAGCGGACTCGGCATCTTTCACACTTCCCTTCTTAGCCGTTGGCTTTGTCTGTATCTCAGACAGCCGTTTCTCGAACTCTTCACGGGTAACATAATCGGGTGTTTCTATTACCGCATTGTGAGGGGTATTATTTGCCGTGATCTCGCTATACTCGAATATGCGAAGAGGCATAGGCATACCGCTGTTGTCGGTACTCTTGATATAAAACCTACTCTGTTCGCTGTCCATTAGTAACGCTGTCTGTCCTGCTCCTACCAAATAGGACTTAGCACCGCTTTCGCCCTGTACCCATATAAGAGAATTTGCAGGGGCCTGTGCCGGTTGCTGATACTGAGGCATTACGCCACCGTAAGGGGAAAAAAAGTTATAAGCCATAATTAAGCCTCCTTTTGCCAATAATAAAGGACTACTTCTTCGCCACTATCCCATGTGTCGTAGTAATCTCCGTCAATTACAACTACAACGTGATTTTGGCAAGCAAGGATAAATACTCCATGTGGGTTCATATTCGAGAACTTTTCTACCGTAGTACACTGAGGACAAATACTTGGGATAGCGTATTGATCGAAGCCGTGTTCCCTGAGATACATCCCCCAAACGTAATTGGCTGACGGCATATCGTACAGTCGCAAGCCCTGACAGCATAAGCCAATGTAGGTCGTTTCCCACTCTTGAGATAAAGCCTTGCTAATGGCTCTGACAGTACAGTCGCCTACCCTCATGTTCTTAGGGTTATTGTTAAAGGGGATATATGCCATAGAGTACCTCCTTGCACTTAAATTGTCGCAAAATAAAAGCACCCGTAAAATGAATTACGAGTGCCTGTTAAGTGCCAATTTAGTGCCTTTATATGTGCTTGAATAGGATCATTTCACATTTCGAGACTATCCGTTTTACCTGACGTACCGATATGTCAAACTCGTCTGCCAAAGGTTCAAAGCATATTCCGTCTATCAATCTTCTTTTTAGGATTGCACGGTCACGCTCTGAATGTATCCAAGCGTCTATCGCTTGCTCTATCTGTTCGTTTGTAACGTCATCAAGGTCAAGCATTTATCTACGTCTCACTCTACGCCTACGTCTACGTCTCGTTACTCTGATCGTCGCTGACATTGTTGATAACACCGTCCTCCCCTATGTAGTTAGCATTACTGCCGTCATCCGCATCAAGCGCAACCTCATAAGTCTCTGTCTCTGTTTCAACGTAATAGTTATTCCATGCTATAAGCCACATTCCGTTTGTAACGACTAACAGGATAATGAGCAATATAATAATGATATTGCGCCACTTATCGTTACGTTCATCTTTGGACTGCATTCTCTCGAATGCGTACCTGCTCATTACGATATTGTCATTATTCTCGCTCATACGCACCTCCAAGGCTATTAAAGGTCTTATCGTGCCTGTATATCCTCATTATATCAACTAATGTTGTATGACGCTACAAGTATGTTAAACTCCTGACTGTTGGCAAATCCCTCAAAGACAGATTTACGGTCCTTCCCGTTCTTAAGAGTAGATACCCAGAATTGGAAGCCTACCGCATCGGGCTGTCTGCCTAACATAGCCAAATACAGCTTAGTAACGTATGTCTCATTGCTCAAGTTTTGAGACAGTAATTCTTTAGAAAAGAAGAACCCATAGGCAACCTGAGACGGTGTATTCTTCTTATTGGCTATTCTCTCTACCCAATAAGACATTCCTTCTTTATCGGGTGTCCTGTTAAGAACTATGCCGTAGAACCGTCTTACAAATTCTGTTATCTTATCCAAATTGACAGCTTTAACCCCACGGGATACATTAACAGCCGTGTGGCTCTTGTCGTTTAATAGGATATCTCCAGGAAGTAAGTATTCATCCGATTTCAGGTACTTCTTATCCGTAAGAACCTCGAACCCTGCTTTCTTGAGTTCTGATCTCATATATTTGGTAGTCGTTATCGGGACATTCTGTAATTCCTTAATACCTAAGCGATAGCCTATGCCCTTGACGTTAGACATAACACCTGCGGAACAGTCAGCCTCGCAAGCGGTCGTTATGTTCTTCGGGATATAGTGTGCCTTAACTAATGCGTCCCAATAGGTGTTCCTTTGCCATTGGTCGTAGCCTACCATATCGTTGTTTGCAGCCTCGGTAGACATTTCCGCAAGTAAATTCCTTACGTCAGCGTTAGGGTGTCTTAAAACGCAATTCCAGGGGCGATTGTACCAAGTGCGTATGCGCCACTCACCGCCTGTCTGATCTCCTGCTTTGCCACTGTGGTACTTGCCGTTTTCGTCTGAACCGCTGTTAGATATCATTTGTCCGCTTTCCCTTCTCTCAGTTCGTCTATGCGCATGAATGCTGTCTGCATGTCACGCTCAATAACGGATACTCTCTTGTCTATCTCTGTTATTGACGTGCTCAAGGCTTTGATATCCGTCCGTGTCTCGTTTGTCGTAGCACATACCGTGTCCAGCTTCATGTTCGCCTTAAGTAATCCCTCGTTGATATGATTAAGGCGTGTCTCTCGCTCTTCTACGCCTTGCTTAATGGACTTTTTGTTATTATTGAAAGTCGTAATCAATAACACAGCAAGAGAAACAGCGGATATACCCCACGGTATCAAGTTCCACGGGTTCATTCTTCCACCTCAGGCAGTCCCGTTGCGATTGAAGTAAGAACTGACAGGATACCACTAAGAACGCTCGCACTGATAACAAGCCCCCAATTCACGTCTGTAAGAACAGCACTTGTACCGATAGTAGCCACCGCTGTCTGCGCTACTGTGCGTAATGCTCTTATACCTGCGCTGTACCAAAACTTCTTTGTCATAGTCCGTTACCTCCTTTATGATTATGATAGCATAAAATCAGCTAAGTGTGAGTTTTGAACCATTCGTAAATCCACAGGAAACGGGGGTGTTATTGGCAGCTCCACTCGGCGTACTCGTAAACTTAATTGTTATAACGATACTTTCCTTGTCTTGATTTGCTACCCATGGACCTGTAACAGTGATGGAAGATATTTGGGTAGTATCGGATAAGGAAATGCCAGCACTACCCCCAACGTATCCGTTTACGCCTCTAATTATTATATTGCCACCACTAACTGTCGCTCCTGATATGTCACTATCCAAAGGTTTCGCCAACGGTATTGTAATATAAATTTCTGTACCCCCAGTAGTAATATATCCATTTTTAGGTGCTCTGTACAGATTGATAACATCACCTTTATGGTAATACAAACCATTTACTAATGCGGTTATATCATCAGCATTCTGTTTCATTTGGCTGTCTATCGTGTCCATGTTGGTATTCTGAACGCCAATGTCGTACAGTTCGGATAAGTCGGGCTTTGTTAAGCCATAGTTAGGGGTTGTTGTTGCCATTGTTTTTCCTCCTTATGATGTATACTTGAACTTAAAGTAGTTGATATGTCCGTCAAAGTAGTAAGTACCGCCCGTACCTTTCCAACCGCCTACATGAAGTATAGCCCTGTCGCCTACTTCCATGTTATCCAAGGCTCTTGTTATCGTAAGCGTGTTGATTAAAACATCGTCTACATAAAAGGCGATACTCAGCCCTGTCTTAACGATCTTGACTTCCTTATCCATTATAGTACAGGGGAATACCTGATTGTGCGCTCCCGTGATATTACCCGTCCTGTATATATACAGTCCTGTCGGTCGGATACCTACCTCGATAAAACAGTTACGGCTACCGGACTGAGGATTAGGGTTAATTCCTATCGCACCTATTGTAGTGCCGTTCTCGGCTGTCTTAGTAGTATTACCGCTGATAACCATTTCCCAATCCTTAGGAGAGTTCGTATCGCTGAATATGTCAAAACTGTCGTCTCTTATCCAAGTAGCAGCTGTTCCGTCACAATCATAGTTGTACAACTCATAGTCCCACTCAGACGGAACGTCTACGCCCTCGATGAACCCGTGATACAGCGAACCGTGAGTATAGTACCCTAACTCTTCGTGAGTGCATCCGGCAAGCGTAGAATGCCTATGATAATAGAGCGTAGTTCCCTCTTGCAGTTTGTCGTATGCGTCCTGACAGGCTTGTTCAATACTGTTAAGTTCCAGAGCATCCCATACAGGCTGTCCGGCAACCGCATTAGAACGGAATGCGAAGTCATCATCCCTCTTGATGTAAGAGAACAACAAACGCTTTGCCAATTCAGAACAGTCGTTATGCTCTGAATATTCAAGGAAGTCATTAACCGTCTTGTTGTTAAGCGTAGGGTTAAAGTCCCAAGTAAAAGCCGTGAACTGATTTTTGAGATAGTCAAGGTTGTCGATTATACGGTTATAGTGCACATAATTGAAGTAGTCACCATTCTTCCAATCGGTTTTCGTATAAGTCCAAGCCATTACTCTAACCTCCGCATCGTGATCTCACCCCAAAGTCCAGGGTAAGAAAACTTTAAGCCTGTTACTACACATTTTACATCACTCTCGAACTGTGTGTCGAGGTAGATTACATCACCCAATTCAATGTTCCAATCCTGCGCCCACTGTGCGTTATAAACTTCCCTACGCTCATATGCTGTTTTTACGTTGTCTATAATAGCCTGTACCTGCTCGTCAGTAGTAACCAAAGGATTGTCTATATAACACTCCTCACCATTATCATTGACGGTTTCGGAAACAGTCTCTATCATTTCTTGCGCCCAAATAGCAAAATCACCTATAAATGTCCCTGACTGCACATCAACACCAAAAAAAGCAATAATGCTTACATTGTCTTTATCAATAACAGTATTCCAATATTGAGGCAGTACAGTTGATCCGTCATCCAATGCAACCCCTGAAACCCAATCGTTAGTAATAGTGCAATATTGCCTACTCCATTCAGGCAAAGTAAATATAACACGACGCTTACTACCATCAGCCTTTGCGGTTACTGTTGTATGTTTGGTCTCGGAAGATACATAATAACGATACTTAGCAATTTTGATTGTGCCAAGTAACGGTTTTTTCTCTATCGTTGCGTAAGTGTCTTTAAGGTCTCTTGCACTTATCTTATAGTAGAAAGACGGGTTAGGAATATCATTCATAGGCATAGCAAATAGCTCTTGCGTAGGGTAATATGTCTTGTTGTACAATATCATTGCGCCCACGCTATTAGCCCTAAGTTGTTTTAATTCACCCTGCCATGTTCTTTCCGCCATCCCTGCCGTTGTATTTATGTTGTGAGATAAATACCAATTACCATCCCATGCGCTTTTCTCCGCTAAGTCAGTATCAGCTACCGCACTATTACTTATCCCTTGAATGTAGTCAGTTGTCGTATCTGTCTGTAATTCAGTGTTAAAATCTATGGTAAGTTGATGTTTAGCGTAAGATACTTCGCTTGTTGAATACAACGTCAAAGTCCTGAGATACGCTCCTTCTACCCCGATAAAATGATTTAATTGCATACCATTAACAAAATCATCATAATAACCATCAGGATTTGTAGGGTCGAATATACTATTCTCGTCATATATGGTAACTCTCATTTCCTGAGACGGTACACTTAACGAAAGCAAGTCAACTTCCTGATTGTATTCGATCTTGACTATATCAGCCGTTTCAAATGTAAAGTAGAAGTCCGAAGGCGAAAAACAACCGCACAATAACAACCTATCGCCTGACGGGATTGTATAAGACACTTTCATAGCCTTATACGTTGCAGAATCCCAAGAAGGGAAAAGGGTTTTATAATCTACGTCAGCAATACACTCTTCAACATAATTATCCAAGTGAACATTTACATATGCGGTATCAATAACATTTGCTGTTAAATTCACCGCATCTAATGCCTCAATATTCAAATCAATGTCCTTTAAGTTCCAAAAAAGGAATTTGAACGCTGTTCTTCCGTTCGCTGAGATTGAAGGCGTTATCAAACACAATACCTGTTCTGTGCCATCAGAAACTATGGATTCTGAGGCGGAATTATTAGGGCATGTGGTAAGGTACTGACCGCTATCATTATTCAACAAACACCTTGCATCCCCTAATCTAAACCCATTCCCGTTAAGTTGATTGGCATAAGCATAACACTTTCCACCTATATTTTGAGGCAATGCGCTTGTATTGGATTGACGCCATGACGAATTATATGTCTGTGCCGAACTGCCCCCCTTAGAGAAGTTCAACTTAACATCAATCTGAGGACGGACAAGTTCATCCATAGCGTCCTGCCAAAACTTTCTTAAATGCGCACCAATCATTAGTTGTTTACCTCGCCACAATCAATTACGTTTGCCCTACAATCCTTGTAGAACTTCGGCTTGCCCGTAACAGGGTTTACAAAGTACGGTGTAGCCTCCCTGTCGCCTATGTAGAACTTATGCGTCTGCCAACTGTTAGTTACCATATCCATATAAGTAAACTGAAAGTAAAAGTTAGCATCGAAGAACTGTAAGATAGTTGACCACTCTTCGGGTGACATAGCTGCCCACGTCATCTGTACCTTGCTCTGATCTCGACCGATCTTTTGCGCCCTCAGCACTCCGTCAGCCGTTCGAGCACTGTCAACAAGTGTTACTCTCTGTTGCGTACCACTCTCCAACTTAGGCATCGGAACGTCTAAGTTATTGAGTGAAGCAAACTTGCCTTTTACATAGATACTCATGCAAACGCACCTCCACCTACATTATAACCGATAGAACGTCTTACTTTCTCCTGATTTTGATAGATTTCTCTACCGTCAAGCGTGACGTGAACCTGTATCGGTCTATCGTTGTTGTCATACATTGTTGCGCCAGACATTCCGACTACAAGCCTACTTGCCAACATATCCATCCATTCAGTATTGTTCTCAAGCGGTATTACCGCCTCACGTCCTGCCTCACCGATAAGGGCTGTTGTAGGGCTTGTTACTAAGCCACCCTGAGCCATTGGCGGTATTCTGTTAAGCGTAATATCATTTGACTTAGGGAAGTTGAAGCTGATAGTTCCGCCGCCAAACTCTTTAGGCAATGACAGTTTATAACCGCCTATCGTGCTACTCAGGGTAGTAAAGGCGTTCTTCATGCCGTTTGCCAATATTTCACCTGCTGTCAGGATACTGTTACCAATATCTCTTATATTATTCTTAACGTCTCTCCACAGCCCTGTGGCATTGCCTACAAAATCCTGATCCCTCAGCATCTTAGGAATATCCATAAACCCGTTTACCATTGCGTCCTTAAACGTAGACAAAGGACTTGTCAGGTCATTAGTAGAGTTCTTAATAGCGTCAGGTGCTTGTTTCCTGATATCGGATACAGGCGCATTCAGATCCTTATTTGTTTCCTTATAGGAATTGACTATCTTATTCTTAAGATTAGTCAAAGGCGTTGCTATATCGGTTATAGTACCGTTGATAGCATTAGTGCCACGCTTACGGATATTCGTTATAGGCGTGTTAAGTTCCGTATTGGTATTCTTGAACGCTGTAACGATCTTGTTCTTGACGTTATCCAAAGGCGTTGTCAGTTCGGTATTCGTGTCCTTGATAGCTCCGACTGCACCTTTCTTAATGTCCTTGAACGTGCCTGTAACACTACTCTTAAGAGTAGACAGGGGCGTTACAAGTGCCGTATTCATACCGTTTACGCCATTAACAAAATTAGTCTTAGTATCGTTGATAGCCCTCGAAGCACTATCCTTAGCACCGTTAAACGTATTCTTGAAGTTAGTAAGAGGACTTACTATATCCTCGGACATTGTTGTAACGGCTGTGTCGAGCGCACCTGCCTCAGCGGAAAGGTTCTTAGAACCGTTAGTAGCATCATCAAGAGCTGTCGCATAGTCTTTCCAAGACTTTGACGCTGTCTTAACATTCCTACCGCCTTTGACAAGGATACCATTATTGCCAAATATTGACTGCAAAACGTGTGTCTGAGCATCACCGTATCCAGGAATAACATCCCCGAACATTGTTGTATTATAATCAACAATATCGTCCATGTTCTCTTTCAGGTTGCTCATTACGTCCGCTACGGGACCAAATCTACTTGTGATCCTGTCAAAGACAAACCCTACAATACGTCCGAAGTTCTCTGCGTCCTCAGGGACAAGCGGAATGCCGGTTGTCTGGCTACCAATCTGACCAAGCAATGCGCTGTAATTAGAACCGTTGTTAGGGTTGAATGGCATTGTAGCTGATACTTGCTCATACTGATTGAACGGATTGAGATTGAGCCAAGAACCGCTGAAAATACCTGTAACACCTTCTGCGATTTCCTCAGCCATTGCCATGTGCTGTTTCTTAATGTCTATCCATTCGCCTGTGGACTCGTCAAAATAACCGCCATAGATAGCAATAGAGAATGCAGCTCCCAAGTCATTACCTGCATCCTTAAGTATCTCGTTGGCAGTCAATGCTGCGTTCTCAAAGATAGCGTAAATAATGCCACCAATGTCAGACAGCAATTCTTCCCAATCAATGCTTATCAGCGCATCTTTTAAGCCATTGTAAATGTCCGTGCCAATAGTTACCCAATCGGTTTCAGTGATGATCTTATGAAGCATGTCAAAGATAGCAAGTGCTATGCTACCTGCTGTTGACAATGCACCATAGATAATGTTGTACCAATCCAACCCATTAAGGAAACCTACGATATCGTCTCCGATATCGTCTCTAAGTTCCTTATCATCGGCAATGGTCTTGATGAATGAAAGTGCACCTGTGATAGTTGCACTGACAGTCTCCCCTAACTTCTTGCCGTCTATTGCCTCGAACCAACCCTTGAGCAAGTCAGTTAATGCTTCACCTGCGCCTACCCAATTAAATGTCGTTACGAAGCCAAAGGCAAAGTCGATTATCTTCTGTACTCTTGTGCCCATTACTGTGCCAAGAGCCTTTGTATCCAATGTGTTAATAGACGAATTAAGGAAGTTGGCTAATCCCTTGCCCCAACCCTGAGTGTCTAACTGATCTAAGAACCCCTGTGAGAAATAGATAGCGTTATTAACCTTAGTAAATATGTCTTTACCAAGTTTTTGGCTGTCTACGCTCATAATGACTTTGTTAAGTTGTTCGCCAAGAACGCCACCTGCTCCTGCCCAATCTCCGTTCCTGATAGCATCCTTAAAATCATCTACCCAGGAAGCGAACGACCTATCAAGGTCCTGTTCCTCGAACATACGGGAATAGTCAAGCGCATCTGCACCACGACCACCGCTGTTATCATCAAGGACGTGAAGTTCGTCAAACTCTAACAGGTAGTCCTTAGCCGCCTTAGCACTGTTCTTTGTCTCCTCGGCATACTCTGCCGGATACTTAAGTGCCTTAGTCCACTGACTCTTACCTGTCAGTTTTGCCATTAACTGATTAACAACGTTAATCATGTCAACGATCCTGTCCGTTGCATAATCAACGGCAGGGGCCAACTTTTCTATAAGCGGACTTGCAGCTGCACCGATACTGTTTCTGAGATACAGTAAGTCAGTAGCAAGCAAATCCATTGCAGGGGCAAACTTAGTACCTACCGCCTGTGAATAGTAATACAGGTTTTCAGTACCAATACGGAAGCCGTCTGTTATATTCTTAATGAATGTACGAATAGCACGGTAGAACGCAATCCTCTTAATCGAACTAAAGAGATTGTCCATTTTCTTTTTAGCACTGCCTATTGTTGATCCTAAGCCTCTGAACGGAAGCACATAACTTGCACCGTGAGCAACTGTATTAACACCGCTCCAAACTCTCTTGAGGACTTTGAGAGCGTTCGCAAAATTGTGTACTCTCGGTGTAGCGGAAACAGTATCCTTTGTAAGTTTTGATATGGCCCCTACGGATATGCCCGAAGGCATATTCTTCATACTATCAGAAACAACTTGCAATGTGCTTGCCAACGGGCGCAAAGCATCATTAACTGCATTAGCGGAAGTAGCAAGTTTTGTTATATCAATCTTGTTAAGGCTTTCTACAAAAGCGTTTAGTTTCTCCCCAGGCTTGCCGGTAATCGCTAACTTAAGTTTAGACAGCGGTTCTACTGCCTGTGAAAAGGCTTTTATTTTTTCACCCAAAGCGTTAGCGTCCACTCCCTGAAATGCCTGTACAAATTCAGTGATCTTGGACGCTGTGTCTTTAGGGATATTAGTTGGCTTTTTGAGTGTGGAAAGTGCATTAAAGGCATCTGCAAAGGCTGTCAGTTTAGAGATAGACGAATTGTCTATTCCACTTATTGTCTTTGAAAAGTTCCCTATGTCTGTGGCTATTCTGTTAAGCACCTGAGACTTAGCCTTGTTAAACTTAAGTCCGTTAAGTGCCCCCTGTAATTGTGTCAAGGAACTAACCGCATCACTCGATGTTGCCTTGATCTTTAACTCTAAGCCCCTGACTTCTAAGTTATCAGCCATTGTTAGCACTCTCCTTCTTAGCGTTCTTAGCCTCGAATGCCTTTTGCCACGACTTTAACTGTTCAATTCGTGCCTCTACCTCAGCTTTCTTCTCGGCTTCGATCTCTTTTTCCGTTTTCGGAATAACCCTGTACGGGGACTTACGGTAGTCGTTATGTTTATGCTTCCCTGCCAACCCTGCACTAAAGTTAGAAAGTGCTGTGCTCATAGCCTCAAAAAAGTATTGCCCTTGTAGCCACATGTTATCACTTCGCTGTTGTGTTCTCAATATCTCAGCCTTGTGATAAGCCCTTGCTAATAAGGGTTCTCCCTCCCAATACTCAGCATAGGACATTCCTATGCTGAGGTAGTAAGGGAATTGTTCATCAAATATTGATGATAGCCGTTGTGACGGCAAATCCGTAGGACTTACAGTTTCACCGTCACATTGGCGTTTTTTGGCGTACCCTCGTTGATAAGTGAAGTGTACGTCAGGGTGTAAAGCAATACCAACTTGCTGATAAACTCGTTGGAAAGTCCACCAAGGTCGTCATAGAGTATCTTGTTAGTAAGTTCCCTACTCATACCCCTGTGGTGCATCTGGAACGCATAGAAGAAAAGTTCCTCGATATTCGTCATCGGGAATGAGTAAAGGTTACTATTCTCGCTGAAAATATCCATTTTGAAACCGTTGCGCTCTGCCATTTTGATAACGGCTCGATTGAACTCAAGGGTGTACTCTGTGCCTGTGTCGCCAAAGGAAATAACGATAGGTGTTACTTCCGGCTGTTCCTTAATGCTACTTACATTTGCTGTGTTCTCTGACATAGTTATTACCTCACTTTATCTTATAGGGTTAGATCATCATTATTGATTATGTGGACGCAGCTGCGAAACCTGCAACCTGATTGGCTGTGATATAGCCTGTTGCCTCAAGTACGCTGTCTACGGAACGCTCATTAGATACCCACTCAGAAGGGATACCTGCGAAGTAGAAACTGTCAAGTCCACCAGGGAATGTCTCTTCAATCCAAAGAGCCTTGCCGTCAGCCTCGGCTGTCTCATAAGCGGTTACCATAGCCGCCCATGCTGTACGGTTATCGTCTGTATCGTTGAACAGATACTCTCTTGAGCCACCGCCTACGTCCTGTACACCAGGTACATATCTGTGATACTTGTCGGACAGGTCAGTTACCTGAAGGTTATTGGGTGCGTCTGCTGTTGCAGGCTCAGACTTAACGCCTGTCAGTGCTACATAGCCCGTTGTAGGACGTGTACCTGCTGTCGTCTCGACTGCCCACTTCAAGCCACAACCGATTGTAGAAAGTTCATGTGCCATTGTTTATTCCTCCTTTGGCTTTTCATCTTTTGGGGTGATCTTCGGTGCTTTGACAGGGATCTCTGCCTTGCACTTAGGACACCTGTTCTCTTTTGTATCCTTGCCACAATAAGGGCACTTCATTGCTTTTACCTCCTGTATATTCTGTTTATCGTGTTACCGTCACCGTCAGTCTCGTCAGCACCGACTATGGCTTTGTACCTCGCATACATCCTGTATACGCTCCTGTCGATATTAGGAAGAGGATTAAGCATTTCCCTTGTAAACTTGTTACTCAGCATTACGTCATCAATCAGTTTGATGATCTCTTTAGCCTGTGTCCTCTTGCCGTCTGTCGCATTAGTGTACACGTTGATCTCAAAGACAACGTTAGCGTGATACTCAGCACCTACACCGTCAAGGCTTCTTTCGTATGTATAGTTATCTCTCTCGACAACCGATACACACGGATAAGAAGTAATGCTGTCAGGATCATAGGAAAGAATGTCAGCCGTCTGATAAACCGCTGTCACAGCATCCTTGACCTTTCTTAAAACCACATTAGATATATCAATCATTGAATATCTCCTCGATTATGTTGATAGCCTGTTCCACCATTGCCTTTTGTGCGCTGTACATACCTGCACTTCGGTAATGACCGTGTGTTATATGGTCGCCTGTCCACCATTCAGGATTTTTACCATGTCCCTTGCCGTATTCACCGATACCGACTATTCCGGCAGGACGTGTTCCTGGATAGGACTCACTACCATTGTAGAAAACACCTGTACCAAACTCGATAAAAGCAACCTCAGAACCGCTTGCAGTTATGGTATACCCATTGTCTGTCGGTATAGCCTCGACCTCCACGCCCTCTGTGAAGTCGGGATTAGTCAAGGCCCCTGTGAATGCTTCTTCCGCTACGGCTACTCCAATGTCAGCTAATTGCTGAATGTAGGTGTCTATGTTTTGAATGCGCTGCTTGATTTTCTCAATACGATTAACAGCACGGTTAATGCTTGCTCTGTCGTATATATTGATTTCAAGCACTTCATTCTTCACGATACTTTGACCTCTTGTACAGCATACACGATGTTGTTAAGTGATTTTGCTACGGCTTTGACAATGTAGTTATGAGGCGTATTGTTCTCAGGCGTTCTCTCTATCCACAGTATACTATCTTCCTGTATCGGGCAATTAACGTCCTCTACGCAAAGTGTCTTACTGTAATCAAGGTTGATACCGAACAACTCAGCGTCAGCCGTGCCCCGTGAGGGGGACACGTTGCACATTAACAACTCTGGGGTCGAATATGTGACAACGGGTTCACCTGTGGGGTCTCCGTACTGATCTACTGTCTGTGTCTTACCTGTGAACAGTGCGAAGTATACAGGTTGCTGATTACGCTTAAGGGTTCTCACTTCCTGTATCCTCCTGTACCTCAATAGGTCTTATGGCTGAACAGAACGGTACGATATCCATAAGCATATCTGCCGGAATATCAGAACCGCCATAAGTACGGCTAATACCGTTCTCACTGTGGGACAACTGCCCCTCAGCTCCCATTTTATTAAGCATGTAGACAGCAAGTTTGCATTGCTTCATTTCATACTTAGTCGGGAACTCTGTTTCGTCTGTGTAGCCATAAGGGTAAGCCCTGTTCATTATCTCGGTCTTAGCAATAGTAAGATAAGCGGACAACATGTCATCCGTATAGGAAGAGGGAAACGCCCCTATCGTTCTTACAAATGTAATCTTTTCAGTATCGTTCATGTTGTCCGACCTCTCTTACTTCTTCTTTGTTGCTTTCTTTGCCTGCGTCTCGACAGGCTTTGTCTCTTCCTGCTTAGGCTCTGCCATAATAGGCTTTGGCTTAGGAAGATTGTGTCTACGCAAAAGCATACCCATAAGTAATCTCCTTACTTAACCGCAATTCTAATTGCCTTGCTGCTATCGTAAAGTGTCGGGGCGAAGTGCTTGTCCGCAGTTATGACTGTGCTCTTATTAACGATATCCCTCTCAGCCTCAACAAGTGTATCTCTCTTAGTGTAGATACGAAGAGCACCAGGCTTAACGATAAAGGCATTCTCCTTAGAAGAAGCCTCTGTCAGCTTGTTGGAAATAACTACCTGACAGCCCTGTACCTCACCGACAACACCCTTAAGGGCAACGTCAGCGGAAATGTCAGACGCAGGAAGCCATGACGGGGACTTTCTCAGAAGTGTGTACTGCTTAGGGGAAACAAGAAGAACCTTAGTTCCGTCAATGTCCTCACCGAACAGCTCAAGAGCGTCAGCAATGTCATCAAAATCAAGTGTTCCAGGCGTAGCGGCTGTGTGTACCATAGGGGACGTAATAGCGGCAAGAACAGCAAGAACCTGATTATCAAGTCCGCTTGCGATAGACAGAGCTAACTGCTTTGCAGCCTCGTCCATAGGGTTGCCGTAACCACTCAGTACAGCCTCGTCAGTGATCTGAACACCGTTAGCAATCTTAGCGATTGTAACGCTTGCCATTGTCTGTGCCAACTGATTGATTGTAATGTCAACGCCCTCACCTGTTGTGATTGCGTCTCCGATGTAAGAGTACACAGGTATTTTTACGGTGTCTCCAGGTCTGCCTACGAGTGTTGTGTCGATCTCTGCAAGAGGGGCAAACTTCATATAGTCTACCAACTTTGCATCTACCAGGTCTGCCAGTACCCAAGGGTTAATCAGGTTGGACAGCATTGTTGCATTAGGATCAAGTGCCATGTTTGTAAATCTCC
>Ga0310694_10002942_pt1 | contig 16925 bp, 18 predicted proteins | sample 174DNAGHGhighgp2_FD_203884 | JGI IMG/M metagenome (GOLD analysis project Ga0310694, IMG submission 203884) | Sheep rumen microbial communities from Palmerston North, Manawatu-Wanganui, New Zealand - 1742 DNA GHGhigh gp2 (v2) (version 2) | ecosystem: Host-associated > Mammals > Digestive system... | reverse complement strand
TTCCATAGTTCCTAAAGAATAATCATTATCTAAAAGAAAAGTCTTAAATGTTTTCACATTTTCTTTTGCATTTTCTTTGTCGCCCATTAATTCAGCTATACCTGTATGATGGCAAATACAGAACTGTAGCAATTCTGTTTTTACGGATGATTGGCGACGTTTAGGCATATCCTTTACATATTTTTTATATGGAATATAATCTTTCAACTCTTCGTTGTATAAATCATACTCCTCTTTGTCATAATTGAATTTTAAATTAGCCATAATATTATTATGAAATTCATCATATTTAAAGTAAACTCAATCTATATGTTTATTTATATGTTTCGCCTATACATCTGCCCAAAAACCCATATTGTGTTTTTTTATTATTTTCATTATTATTATTAAACATAGTATTTATCCTATAACTTATTAAAAATTTTTTAATTTACAAATAAAGCATTTATTATAATTCATATAAAATTAAAAGAAAAAATTTAAAATAAAAACTTAAAATAATCCTTAAAAATATTAATTGTAAAAATTTTACTCCAGATATTGAATAATTTCTCTTCCTTTTTTCGTTAGTATAAATTTTCTGTTCGCCCTATGATTTGGGTTTAAACACACCACCAAACCAATATCGCTTAATTTTTTTAAACACACACCAACATATGTTAATCGTACGCCAATAATGTCAGAAATCTGTTTTGGCATAATAATCTCCCTATCCAAAAAAGTCTTCATAATCATGAATCTTACCTTTGATATCTTTACCTTTTCAACTAAAACAGCTGTTTTGTCATCAATTTCACCAACCACATAATCACCAATATGATACTTTATAAATTTTCTACTTAATAATTCTTTATTTTTATAAAAATTTTCAGATTCTTGACAGAAATATTATATGTGAAGGGGGTATTGATATTTCTTTACTATCTCAATATCGATACCTATTATTATTTTTTTTATACTTTTTAATACGTGATTCTATGACAAACACGATAAACACTAATGAGAAAATTATCCAACACGATGCTAAAATCGAAAATCTTGATGAGATGGTTTTTCAGATGGACAAGAAAATCGATAAAATAAATGAAAACATCCAAACCTTAACGAATGAATTGCATTCATATAATCTTGGCGTAGATAAGGAAATCAGCGACATGAATATAGAGATTCACGAAAAAACATTTGAAATAGACAAAAGAGTAACTGCTTTGGAGAGCAGAATCGAAACATTAAAATGGGTTTTCGGAGCTGTAGTTGTTATAATTACAGTATTGCAATTTTTATTGACACATTTACACTAAAAAAATGGTGATTATTTATGGCAGAGATATGGGAAGAGAGATATGATGACGAAAAAAATGGACTGGAGCATGATGCCTCTTGGAGACTATTTAACAGACTGCTTAGCGAGTTTGATAGAAGCCATATTACGATGGCTCGCAAGCTTATCTTAGAGGATATTGCAAGAGAGAAAGAATGCTTTATGCTCGACCCCAACACAAACAATGAGGATTATGAACCTCCTTCAGAAGAGGAGATAAATAAGAGGATTGAGGCTAAGAGGAAAACAATTCAGAAGTACAGTTACAAATGGCATTACAAGGAAAGGCTTTTGGCTTATGACCTGTACATTAGCCAGATGCATCGCGAACAGAAGGAGCAGATGGTTTTGAATTGGGAGAAAGAGCAATTGAAAATAGCTCTCAGCAGACCATTCATTCATCATGAAACCTTAAGGCAAATCCATGAGGCTCCTGAAGATGAGATGCCAATCTCCAAGAGAGCTTATTCAGAAGAGACTAACGAAAGAGCTTACTATAATTCCTTGCAGGCAGTATACTCATTGCTTCACAGCGGTGTGAAGGTTATCGAGGAAAATCAAACACAGCAAATCAACATCAATAAGGAAGCTAAAATCATTTCCGACACCATTTATGATGTTGTTGACGAAGCTCTTGGTTTAAAAACAAACAAAAAGAACGATAAAAAACTTGTAGATAATCAAAAAGATTAATTATGCTTATTAAACCTAATGATGTTGAGATTACTGATAAGGATAAGTTATTATATTACCATACAATCTTGCAAAATCCATACATACCATTTACTCCCTATCAGCTTCAAGCAATAGCATTAATTTTAGCTTCAAGAGACAATAAAGATGTTAACAGTCTCTTAGCAGGGGGTTCGGGGTGGGGTGGCAAGACAGTCCTTGGAACAATGTTAGCTGCCCAATTCTTACAGGAACCTAACTATAGGGCATTAGTTACCCGTAGAAATTATGCGGAACTTCTTGACACCAGCAGCATATGGGATAATCTTAAATCATGGGCTTGTGATGATAAAATACCAGAAGACATTAGGTGTGAAGCTATAAAGTCACCATCACCGCGAATAGAGGCACCAAGTGGGGCTATTATTTATTTTAAGGCTTTTGATAACGTAGATAAAAAGCAGAAGTTTAAATCAGCAAGCTATCATAGAATAGTGAATGACGAGGCTTCAGAATTACCCAATGGATTAATACCCTTCCAATATCGTTCCTTGAGGACAACTGACCATTTACCACTTTCATTAATAAATTTATCAAATCCAAGTGGAGATTCTACAGAATATCTTATACAAGAGTATGTTGATGGAGAAAAGCCCTATGTGAATATGGGTTGGGAATCAAACCCATTTATTGATAAAGATGCTTATTCTAAAACTCTTGACCAATTGGATTATGTAGACCAGAAATACCAAAAATATGGTGACTGGCACTATAAACCCGCTAAAGGCGACCTCATCAGTCGTGAACAGATGGAATCTCAAATTTTAAACGAACCAATCTATGATAATCATGTTCGTTTTTCCCTTATTGGAATAGACCTCGCTGGTAAAGGAAAGGACTCTTTTGCAGTCTGCCGTTACGACCTCTTAAATAACGGCTTGGAGGTTATTCGCGATTTTGCACAGACCAAATCAGCTCAACCCGAAGGAATGCTGATGAATTTCGTGGCTAAACACAATCCATCACCACTTGCACCAATCACCAATCTTATCATCATCGAGCAGGAGGGCGGAGGCTCTCCATTATATGCTCAAAGGTATTTTAAAGACCTCTTGAAGGATTTTAACATTTCAGTTGACCTTAAGACTCCTCGCGGAAGCAAATACCAAAGAGCACGGCCTCTTATGAATAAAATAAGTAATGGACAAGTAAGGATTTCCTATGATTGTGGGTGTTTAGATGATTTTATTGATGAAGCCACTGATTTGGAGCCTTTGATGAAGAAATCTCCTAACCTTGTGGACTCATGCACTCTTGTACACAATTATTTGCATGAAAAGATTATAAACATAGGCGGAAATGTTTCCATCGGCAGAAGAATAACTGGCCGAAGATATTGATTTTTAGATTTATATAAAAAAATAAAAGGAAGAATAAAATGAAGATACAGTTACAAAATAATGTTGACAGTCGCATTGCCACCATTAGCAAGAGCATTGCAAATAATTTGGAAAACAATGCTAAGTTCGTTTCTGATAAGACAGATACTGCGACCAATGTGACCGTATTGCAACCACCAGTGCCATTTAAAGATTGTGAATACGTCTTCTTAAACAGTTCTTTTGTTGCTAAATGTGCGAGAGTAAAAGCTGGTGATGTTGCATTAAATAAAATTACACTAACAACCAATGATGATTCTTATGATTCCATAATACCTGCTATAGAGAAGAATATTGCAAAAAATCAGACTGAAATCTATAATATGTTGGTAGACTATTATTATGCGGGATTAGGGATATTAGAATATGCGTATAATGAAACTGATTTTATGCTCAGGCAGATTCCTGTAAACACATGCAGAATCATCATTGTAAGTTTTGATAAACAGCAATGTTATCTTTTGGAGCAGAAAATCCAGAGTAAAACCAATTATTTCAAGATTATGGGCGAAAAATACCCAGAAAATTTCACAACATATAATAAGCAAACTTTAGGTGATGTTTGCTTGCTTGGCGGAGATAACTTATATGAGTTCTTTTCTGTGCCTCTCTGGGTGCAAGAGAAAGACAAAATTTTCACAGAAATAGCTATCGGTAGCAGGAACTATAATACGATTTCTAATGGAAATTTGGCAACTGGAGTTCTCCACATTAACCTTGAGCCTCAATTAATCAATCAGCAAAGCTTTGATGATGAAGGAAATCCAATCAAGGAATTGAGTCGAGAGGAAATCATATCTGATGAATTGATGCAAACCGATAGTGGAATCGCCGTGATTTTTACAGAAAGCAATAGGGATAGCAATTTTGATTTTATTAAAATTGAAAATGACAATTACTCCTATCTCGAATCACAGCAGGAAAAGGCAGAAACTGCAACCCTAAATTGTTATAATATTCCTCTTGCCCGCCTTATGATTAATACAGAGAAGGAATCAATGAATTCAAACAAGACACAATCAATTTGGGAAATATACACCTTAGATTTACAGACAGAGCAAGTAAAGGTCAAGGATATTATTGCAGATTTAATCTATGATTTATACAGCATAGAAGTCGATGTTGATATTGAAGTTCCTATATTCTCAGACCGCAGAGAGATTGAGATTAACAACCTAATTAACGAATGGAACAATGGATTATTAACTCTCAAACAAACCATCACTGGATTAGCTGAATACACCTCCGTGATTAATCTTGCGGAATATGATTTCACCATTAATCCTGAATTATGGGATTACCGCAAACTTGATGGATATTACGACATATTAAATGAAGATAATTTAATCAAATTAGATGAGATTGAAAGTGAGATAAATGAGATTAAATACCTTTAATCGAAAGGATTACTTGTATTCACGAAGATTAGCTATTATTCAGAAGGCCAACTCACCACTTCAAGTTAGGATTCAGATGATTGCAAATAAGGTGATTGACGAATTCATATTCACCACCAATAATGATGATTATAGTATTAATCCTTATTATGAAGAGGAGATTTTTGGAAATGACATATCTCAGCAGAATATGATTTCAGTTAACAATCAGCTTAGCAGATTATTGGATAAGGGAATCATTACACAAAATTCCATCACAAATATGGAAAAGTACATTGCCGCTAAAAAAATCTCTGACAACATAACCAAGGCTGAAATTGATAGGGTCAATAAAAATCTCAGATATGTTGAGAGAGTAATCAACGAGGCAGACCTGAATTTGGACATCTATAGGAATCTTACTGAAAAACTCCCTACGACTGTTAGTAGACAAAGCATCTTGCAGAGGGCTTTAGAGAAAGGAGAGAACTACAAAGGTAGAGAATATTCATATAAGGAACTTAAGAACTTAAGCAGAGACTTGGAAACCTATAAGGTTGCTCATTTGGATTATGAAAAGGCCAAGATAGAAAACAATCAAGCACAAAGAGAAGGTTTAGGCAATATAAATACCACAAAAACATGGATATGGTCTGAACTGGAAAAAACCCGTCATCATGGTATGGATGGCCAAACAGTTGGACTTTATGAAAAGTTTGAAGTTGTTAATGAAAATACTGGCGATATGGACATGTTAAGATTCCCACATGATATAGAAAATGAGCATAATAATTGCTCAAACACCTGCAATTGTGCTTGCAGCTATGAAATTAACTAATCATTTTCCTCCAATTATTACTACAAAAAAATCCAATAATGGGATTTGGGAGGTTGGGTAAGAAATTATGAACTTATGCAAACAGAAAGCGTTGTACGTCAAGGCATGCGTCATAGTGAATGGAGTCGCCGATTATCATGGCGACACGCTAATGCAGACGGACATCAAGAAAATATTCACATCATACAATAACCAAGACAATTTTGAATTATATCATAACAATATACCCATCGAAGGCGTATCATTGTTAGAGAATTATATAAGTGCCAATGAAGAAGTCATTGCTGGAACAACTATCCCAAAAGGTAGTTGGAATGTTGTAATTAGGGTTGACAATCCTGAAATAAAACAAATGCTTTTAAATGGTGACTTCGGAGGAGTGTCTCTCTATAATCGTGTAAAAACACAATGCAGCGCAGGCTTAAGTGGAAACATCAAATACTCAGATATTGCTGATGCGGAATGCGTCATCCCAATTTTTATTAGTTTGGTTGATGAGCCAGCCAACAATGTGGGTTTACACATTTTTGACTACGAAACTTATATCAAAAAATCAAAAAATGGAGCAAAAAAAATGAGTTTTCTCGAAAAGATAAAGGCTCTTGTTGCTGAAGAGGAAGCTAACGCTACCGAACCAACAATCAAAAAAGAAAAAGAAGAAATTGTTGAAGAAGAAGCAGAAGCAGAATCTGAAGCTCAAGAAGAAGAAAAGCAAGAAGAGGAAGTAAACATCGAAAAAGATGCTGAATCTGAAGCTGAAGCAGAAGCTGAAACCGAAGAAGAAGCAGAAGAAGATACTCCTCAAGAAGATGTAGATTCTTTAAAAGAAGAAATCAAAGAATTAAAAGAACAAATAGCAAAAATCAACGAAATCTTAGCACAAAACAATGAAGATGACGCTAAAGAAGTTGAGGAAGAAGCTTCTGAGGAAAAACCAGTAATTACCAAATCTCAAAAGATTAACGTGACCAATGAGGAAAAAACTCAAACTAAAAATATCTTTGAGATGACTGGGAGAGACCCAGTAACTGGTATTAAAATCAGAAAATAAGTTTAATTTTATATTATTAAAAAAAATACACCAAATTTTACCAAAATTTTAAAAAACAAGTGATAATATGATAACAAAAAAAGATATTGATGCAAACAAACCTGTAATTGTCAAATGGGCGAAACCTTTACAATCCAGTGGAGTAGCAACCGATGGCGTTCTTGCTGGTCAAGCACCAGAATTCATCGCTCGTGTAGAAGAAGAGGCAGAATTATTACCACAATTAAGATTTATCGAATCCGATGGCGAAACTCAAGATATCGCAGCATTGAGAGTTCGCGCTAACTTAATGAACATGAACAAAATCTCTGGTGCAGCTGCTGGTTCACAAATTGATAAACTCTCAGATGTCACTGAGACCATACCAGATGTCTTAAAAGATACATTAGTAGCTCAACCTTTCACCGCATACACATATATCCCTAAAACCTTTTTAAAGACCAACATTGAACATGAAGGGTTCATCGCTAAATACGAATCCTTATTAGTGCCTTCTGTAGCATTTTCCGCAGAACAAATCGCAATCTTCGGTAAAAACACCACCGCAGATGCTAAAGGTATTCACGCACTCTCTGGAATCCTCGACCAATTAGATGCAGTCGCTGGTGCATATTTAGATAGTACCAGTCACGAGCCAAAAGACGCTAAAGCACCACAAGGAAAATATGGAGTTCATTGGAATTCAGATTCTACTGAAACCGATAAAACCGAATTCATCACCATAAACGCTGGTGCTGGTTATGACATAATTCCACAAATCGATGGAATGATTCAACAATACGTAAAACAAAGAGGTAAAAGGAAACAAGCAAAAATCTTCGTATCCTCTCAATTAGAAGCTGCTTTAATCGCTGAAGCAGCAAAAAGAGAAACCGAAGGCGGAGACAGATACTTCTTCAATGACAACGGCAACCTCACATTACGTGGTATTGAAGTCCAACAATTAGACGCATTAGACAACCCTGTAAACAGTTACAATGATGTAATTTTAATCGCAAACCCAGATTCCATCGCATATGCACCAGTAATGGATATTGAATCTGAAGCTGCATATGTCATTGAGAAAAAATCTTATTTGACTTCTGTTGATGTCATGTTCGATGTAGGTATTATCTTTGCAGAAGATGTGCTCTATGCGGATGTTGATTACACCCCCAGTAACTAAGGGCGACAATACTGAGGAGGAAGAGCCTCAAACCTACAAAATGACTATAACTGTTACTGATGGTACAGACCCAGTCAAAGGAGCATCCGTAACCATCGATGAGTCATCTGAGACAACCGATGATGATGGAAAAGTGGAATTTGACTTAGCTTATGGAGATTACGAAGCAACTGTAGAGGCAACTGGATATGATGATTCTACAGAAGAATTAAGCTTCCGTTCCAATCATAAGAATTTCACCATCACACTAACAGCAAATGGAGGATAAAAGGAATTCCTCCAACTTTTTTACTTTTTTAAAAATGGAGATGATTCAAATTACTGTAGAATACAATGAAGAAATTCAAAATCAGATTCTCAGTCATCTCGATGGTTGGGCGGTTTCTACAGTAACTGAAGAGACAGAAACTGTTGAGCCATTCATTGATGATATTGCAGATTTTCAAGAAAAAAATTGCAACAAAAGAGTTTCAAGTTCTGAAGTCAGAAACTTCTTTTACATAAGCTTTGATAAGGCCTTACTCTACTGCAACCGTCTTGACATTAACAACTTTTCAACTGCGGAGAAAGATTTCTTCTTGCGTGGCGTATGCCTCCTTGCAGCGAGCGACCTTTGGAACAAATATAATATCCGTGTAAATAACGAGGATATGGAAGACACTTATGTTCAGAGCTACGGCGGATTGCTTTACAAACAAGCAATGAACATTCTCAATTCATTCATCAATCAAAGGGTGAATGGATTGCATTCAATTAAAGAAAAGAAGGAAAACAACAATAACATTTGGATAATATGACTCGATTTACTCCTGAGATAACGACTACCGTAAAGGTTAATATTAATACCGATGGAATTGATGAAGGCATAAAACTAATTCATGGTGATAGAATTTTGTCATCATGTATGGGTGAAATAGCTAATCATCTTGAGGCGAAAAAGCAAGAGTTGAATGCTGTGGCCGACCCATTGGCTCTTGCTGTAAGTAAAAATCTACAATCCCATCAAGAGCAGATAATTTCCATGAAACATTATAAAACTGGAATGATGAGGAATAGCGTGGATATTACTAAAGATGGCAACGCACAGTATCTTGTTGGAAATACGGCCTCTTCAGTAGATGGTTTTCCTTATCCTCTGGCAATTGATAAGGGTTCAAAGGCTCATTGGATAGCACCAGTAACTTTTCATGCATTGCATTGGGTAAAGAATGGAACTGATTATTTTAGCAAAGGGCATATGGTTAGCGGAATCAAGGCAGACCCATTTGTAGAGCCAAGTATTAATATGACTGATGGAGATATTGAGAGCGTTATAGCCTCATATTTAGGTAAAATTTTAAAATAAAGGTATTTGACAATGTTAGAGACAGATTTGACCAGCGATATATTGATTTATAATCTGCTAAAAACAACCAATGATGATTTCATTAATCAATTTAATATAAAATTCATCAATCAAAGCGTTCCAGCAGAAGAGAATAATACTATTTACATCGCAAATATGGATTTGGAAACACGTGCTGAAACTTTTAATAGTGCAGAATACACAGCCATGGTGGATATTTTGGTAAAGACAAAGAATACTGACTATCTTGAAGGAAGCCAGTTCCTCCGTACAGCTGTAAAACACATCAAGAATGTGCTAAAAAATAATTTAACTTGCAAACAGAGACATATTGTCTTTAGAAATATCTCATATGAGTATGGAAGCACCTATACCCTCAAAGGATTGCATATAATCGTGCAGATGAACGAGCATGAGAGCAATTCTCCAGATAGGGATATAATCACCCAAATAGAATTAGATGGTCTTGAGACTCATGTTGTTGCTGAAGATTTATATCTAAAAGAAAAAAGTAAAAAACATTAGGAGCGTTTTATTTTTGGCAAAAAAGAAAGAAAAAAAGGCTAAAAGTATTAATCTCGATGAAGAGTTGAAAAAAATCAACCCTTATATTCGTGAAGGTTTTGAAAGATACCTTTTCGAGAATGGCATCATGATTAAAACAGAAGAAGAATTTAATAAACAATTGAAAAAATATGGAGGGTTCTAATTGGTAAACATTGAACCACACATAGAAGTTTACGACGTACAGAAAACCAAACAGAGCACATATGGAAATGCAGGTAAAGTAGCACTTGTCGGTGCTTTCCCTACTTCTACATTCCAAATAGACATATTTACAGATTTAGACGAAGCACAAAATGCACTTGTTGGAGAATACAAAACACCTCGCGATAATAGTGTAGCTAACGCAAATAAAGATGTAGTGCCAACATCATTTGTTAGTTTTTATTGCTTAGAATACATTTTCAACAGCACATACCAATCCCGTGGTGCAGAAAGCGTATTGGTAATAAACACAAATTATGGGGCACAAACATTAGCTACTAACTCCACTAATCAGGCAATTGCAGATGCTCTTGTATTATTAGCTGAAGAAGAATTTGACATCTTGACTCTTGCAGAAAGTATCTCATTAGCAGTTGCAGATGATGAGACCTATATCTTAAACCCAGTAATGGGAACTTTAAAATCATTTGTGGATTCCCAATTCCTCAAGCAAAAGCCTTTTGGAATAATCACTGGGTTTGACTTGACTAATGCAACCGCTGCACTCATCACCCAATTCAAATCATTATTCGCAGACAAAGGAATTTACAAAGCTATTGTAACTCCAGTAAGATTAAACGGTGATGCAGAGGCACTTAATATCGCTCAAAGTGGTTGTTGGCATTCTGCTTTCACTGCTGGCAGAGCGGTAAATAAAACAGAAACCGCAAAAGTCTACGATGGAGTAATCGGATTAAATTCTAAAGAGGTTTATCCGCTTACTGCTGCTGTGACTTGGAAAAACTTGCTCAACAACGGATTCCATACAACCAAATACAAAAACCGCAGATTAGGTACTGTTCAATGCTTAAGCAACGTCACACCTGCGGATTATGATATGAAGATTGAAAGGGTGAAAAACTACATCATCAAACGATTAGCACTCGAAGATATCCTTGGAGAGGACAACAACAAACTCACAAGAGATTTGGTAAAAGCATTATTCGAATACGAAAAAAGTTTAGCAATCAGAAACAATTACCTCGTTGACATGGAATACAGTATCGTTAGTGTAGCTACAGACAAAATTAAGGCAAACTTAAAGCTTTATATTCCTGACGTCATACGTGTAATAGAATTAGACGTTTCTGTCGAGATATCAGCTTACGAAGGAGAATAGAAAATGGGCGCAGAAATTTTTAATGTACAAATCGTTTTAACAAACAATGAGGATAAAACTCAAGTAATCGCTTACGCTACTAAAGTGTCCTCATCTAAAAACAGAGACACCAACACCACCCTAACATTCAATGGAGATGTAAGTACAAGTGCATCAAACACTGGTGGAACAATTAGTGTTGAAGGATTATACTGGCCAGAGACTGTAGAGGACGCTATAGCTCTTGAGGAACTTTTAAACAGCAGAAACCTTAAATCCATTAGTTGTGCTGGAGACAGTTATCTTGCAAATGGCACACCATACAGAAGACAAATCATCGGAAATGGCGTTACTGTAACCAGCGATGAGGACGAATGGTCTCCGTCAGACGGTATTACCCAAAAAATGGAGTTTGCAGTTAACGAATTGATTCGTAAGGCTGAATAAATACATCTAAACCTTTTATGGTTTAGATATTTTTTTTGGATTTTTTTGCAAAAATGGAGGATTTTTTATGCAAAATAAGAATGAAGTTATAGAGTTGGAAGATTTAATCGCACAAACAGAGGAAAAGATACTAAACAATGAGTATTATGAAGATGTGGTCGTTGAATATAAGGACATAAAGATAGGAGTTCGTATAAGGCCAATATCACAGGCAAGATTTGTCGAATTAAGCAAAAACAAAAGGGCATTGGAAACCGCGGAGTTCAATTCCTTGCTCATCAAGGAATGCGTTCTAAATAAGCATGACAATAAGCCGTTTACTCTTGAGCAGATAAACAAGTTGTTTACTGGTGGTTTGGCTACAATCTTGACTTTTAAATGCTGTGAGATTAGTGGAATAAATATTGACAATTCCAAATTCAAAGAACTTCAAAATTTTTAGAACGTCTGCTCGACTATGAGGATGGGGAATTGAGTTACATTACACGATTCGTTGACAGAGGTTTCCTGACCGTCACTTTATCAGAGTATCGTGAATTTACTCCTTTTCAGGTCTTGGCCTTTAAGGTTATAGATAAAAAAATTCGTGATTGGAGAGGCAGACAAAAACCAATGGTGACATATTAGAAAGATTTCCCCACTCTTTCTATTTTATTATTTTGAAATGATGATTAATTAAAATGACACTTTAACCAAGAACCCTTATTTTAATTAATGTTTATTTCAATATAAACCATAATCATTATTTTATTAGAAATATTGTTTTACTTAATGTAGACCAACTCACATAATGGAGGTCAAAATGCCAAGTTATGATATTGACGTAAATTTCAATGTTGAAAATGGAGATTTGTCATTAGCTCAAAAGGAACTTAATGATTTGGAAAAGAAGGCTGATGAGCTAAGGTCTAAAAAATTGCAACTAAAATTAGATACCGACACTTCAAAACTTGATGAGACAAACAAGAAGATAGAAGAGCTAAAGAACACGATTAATGTAATCAAGGGCTCAGCAAACATCCCAATCAATATCAGAGATGAAGCACTTAAGGCTGCGGAAAAGGAATTAAGTGATTTAGAGAAAAAAAGATTAGATTTGGAATTAGCTGTAGCTGATGATGAGATAAAAGTAGCGAAAAAGGAAGTCGATGACCTAAAAGGCGAAAAGGTCGGCGTTGATGTTGATGTCGATGACTCCCAAATCAAGAATGCAAAGAAAGAATTGGAGGATTTGCAGAAGCAACTATCCAACAATGTTGATGGAACTGCAAACGCAGTAAACGGAGTTATAAGTGGTCTTGCTGGAAAATCCATATGGGATACTGTCTATGGCACGAGTAAAAAAGCAGAGACAAATAAAATCCTCATTAAGAATATGGGAGATTTGAAGACAAGCTCTGAAACCTTATACAATACAATTGATAAGACAACCGATTCAAGCCTCATCTCAATGCAGCAACTTATCCCTGCATTAAATGGAATCAAGTCAGCGACTGGAGCTACAGCTGGAGAAATCAATTCCGCATCAACAAAAGTCGCAAGCTTCGGACAATATGTGTACGCGATGACTGGTTCCGAAGCTAAAGCTGAACAAGCAATGTTTGACCTATCCAAAGGGATTAAAGGAGCATATGCTTCATTAGACCAGTATGGTATCACAGAAGATGCATTAATGAGAACTGGCCTTTGGAGCGGTAAGGAAGACGACCTCAATGGATATTTGGATGCTGTAAATAAAGTCACTGGTTCTACCGATGACTTAATGAATAGTACACAGGGTTTGGAAGCATTAATGGGGAAAAGCTTCTCAAGAGCTGGTAAAAAACTTGGTGAGACTGTACTGCCTGCGGTAAAAAATCTATTGCAAGGGTTCAATGATTTGGATTCTGCAACTGGAGGTTGGTTAAGTACAGGAATCCTCATTGGTGGTAGTATTGCATCTTCAGTCACGACTGGATTATCTGCAGTTAATCAGGCAAAGCAAGGTTTTGATGCTTTAAAAGGAGGAGTTGAAACAGTCAAGGACTCTATTGATACTGTTTCTGGAACATTTGATAAGGCAAAGGGTGCAATAGATGCCTTCAGACAAGGACAAGCACTTGCAAACCTTGTGGAAGGAGAAGGTGCAATAGCACACGGACTAAATGCCTTGGGCATTACATCAGAAGCTGCTGCGGCAGATGGAGCGGCATTCTCATTTCAAGGTTTAGCCATTGCAGAAGGGGCTGCATTATGGCCAATCTTAGCAATCATAGGAGCTGTCATATTATTGGTGGCAGCAGTTTATGAAATCGGAAAGGCGTTCGGCTGGTGGAGTGATGTCGGAACGATGTTAGAAGCTATACAAGCTGGATTGAATCGGTTATGGCAGGCATTTATCAACAACCCAGATGTTCAGGCATTTATGCAAGGGCTTAAAGATGCATGGAATTGGTTATTGCAGGCAATACAACCAGTGATAGGAGCTGTATTAAACTTCTTCGGAATTTCAACTGGCGGAAATTTCGATATTGTAAGAGCATTAATTAATGCAGTATCTACTGCTTGGGGAAGAGTAAAGGCTCAAATCAACTTAGTAATATCCGTTGTAAGATTATTTGCAAGTGGTGTTCAAGCTGCTGTGAATACGGCCAAAGGAGTTTTAGGACAAATATCATCCAAATGGACATCGGTAAAGAATGCAATATCAAATGCTGCAACTGGAATCAAGAATGCAATAACAGCACCATTCCAAGCTGCGTGGGCAACTGTGAAACCGATTTATGACAAGTTCCAAGCTGCAGTCAATTGGGGAAAACAGCTTATAGGATGGAGCGGTGCAGAATTTGAAGGCTTCAGCACATCAGACGTAGGATATGAAGGATTCGATGGCACACTAAATGATGCCTACTATAATCAAACAAGCAACAGCAACAGCAACGTAGTTAACAATAACTTCAACATTAACGGAATCATAGAGCAAGAGGCGAGCGAATACATCGTTGACAGCATGAACAATTACTTGAAAAGGCAGAACCTGATAAGAGGAGTGTAGAGATATGACTAAAGCACATTTAATCTATAATGGAGTCTTCATTACCAACATCATTAATGAAATAAAGATTCAAAAGGATAGTGATTTTAATACCAGCCCATATGTTGGTTCTGTCGGCTCTACTACCAATCACATATCCACAAATGGCAGAGTCATCACTTGCAAATCCCTCGTTACTTACGACCAAGAGTCAAGGCACGGGAGATTGCACAGAATCAATGATTATATCGCATTAGCAGAAAACAATCGGAAAAAGCCGAAGGTAATGACAAGTCCGTCAAAATCAGAAATAGATGGCAATTATATCATAACTGGATTTGAATACACAGAGGATACTGGAAACAATTTCATTATTGATTGGGAATTCACAGAAGTCATAAAGTTCAACGTGACAGAAAAGACATTCCGTGTATGGGGAAAGGCATCAACAGCTAAAACCAAAAAGACTACTGCAAAAAAGACTACAACCAAAAAGGCAACAACCAAAATAAGCATTAGCTCAAATACAAAGACATTGTTGAAGAAATGCGGAACCATGAAGAAAGGAAGCTCAAGCAAAACCTGTGTGAAAAGCCTGCAGAAGTTCCTGCAATCCCAAGGCTACTATAAAGGCTATAAAATCGATGGAGTTTACGCAATCTATACCTATAAGGCTGTGCAAAACCTGCAAAAGAAATACAAGCTGAAGGTAACTGGCAGTTGGGATAAAAATACTCGAAGCTACTTCCAAAAGAAATACAAATATCCATAGGAGTTGTTAGGATTGGCAATAGGAAAATTATACTATTCTCATTCAACATCAAGAGGTTCAGCAAACTTCAAGGAAATGCCATTCCATGATGCCCAAATCGAATGGAAAAGGGAAGAGGCATCAACAATGAGTTTCAAATCCCCAATAAAATTATCTGAAGCCGATAGAATCAGATATAAATCCGACACCACTGACTTCGGCGGACAAGTCTATAACATAAAAAAAACAACAAACGACGATTATCAATACGAAGTGATAAGTTATCTTCGTTTGTATCATGACAAGGTCACTTGCTCATTCTCGAACATGACCAGCTCGCAGATTATGAAGAAAGTTGTCGCAATGAGTAAGAACAACCTCTCAACAGCTGGGATAAAGACCACAAACATCATTCATTCCAACTTGAAATGGGAAAAGACAAGTATTTGGGATATTGCCCAGCAGCTGTGTTGGCTTGAGCACCAAGCGGGATACGAAGTCAGATGCCAAGTTGACGCGAATGGAACTCTCCTGTTCAATTATTTAGATAAACAGCAGAAGGGCTATATCTTCGATAATGCCTTTGACTATAATGAGGAATATGACAGCTCTGATTTGATAACATCATATTCTGTTGTCTATGATGGTAAAGTCGTGGCTTCTGCTAATGCCTCTTCAAGCATAATAGCCAAATGGGGATACGTGACTGAGATGGAAGATTGTCAAAGTTCCAGTACAAGTACAAGTTCATCTACATCAACCACTAAAAAAAACACAAGTTTGAGGGACGATGCGCAAATCCAAAAATATAATATTCCATCCAAAATTGTAGACCAAGCATTGAAGATTGCCAAGGTCGGCAATAGTGATTATAATAATGCCAAACTCATTCATAACTGGATAAATAAGAATGTAGGTTATGTAGGTTACGCTAATTCTCAAAGAGGTGCATTAGGTACTTTAAATCGCAAAGGGGGTAACTGTTGTGACCACAGTAACCTAACTGTTGCAATGCTTCGTTCTATAGGAATAAAAGCCCGTTATGCTCATGCTAAAACAAGTGGTGGAGCGGGTCATGTCTGGACAGAAGCTTATCTTAACGGCAAGTGGTTTACTATGGATAACGGCACACGCTCCACTACAAAGTATTGGGGTAGCCATTATAATGGAATGGGTGGAAAAAGGTTTACTTATGAGAGATTACCATTTTAGGAGATGATAAAAATGGTTCTTAAAGGAGTGAAGGCGGTATTCGCCTCAGATAAAACAACTGTAACAACATATGCATATCCTTCAAAGGCAGGTTATTCTTACAAGCTCACAAAAAAGACTTGGAAGAATAAATGCCCGTTTTGTGGCGGAAAACTCAAATGGAATCCAAAGAATGTGCCTGAAGGAGAATTGACATGCTCAAAATGCGATGCAGATTTTTGTGCGGTTTCAGGTAAGGACAAGGCCTACAAGGTAAGAAAGGTATTAACACCAGCCACGGTGACACCAAACAAGGCCACTAAGGTTGCAAGCAGCCAAACAAAATCACAATACTGTAGCCTATCAAAAGCAGAAGCATTAACAAAAGCAAAAAAGGGATTGGATACCAAGACAACCTATAAAGGAACATTAAAAATACCAATACTGAA
>Ga0310694_10002939_pt1 | contig 16937 bp, 12 predicted proteins | sample 174DNAGHGhighgp2_FD_203884 | JGI IMG/M metagenome (GOLD analysis project Ga0310694, IMG submission 203884) | Sheep rumen microbial communities from Palmerston North, Manawatu-Wanganui, New Zealand - 1742 DNA GHGhigh gp2 (v2) (version 2) | ecosystem: Host-associated > Mammals > Digestive system... | reverse complement strand
CGGACATCGTAGCGATAACCGCTTCAGAGTAACTGACAGAACAACTCGAATTCTCAAACTGACCTGTAATTGTTAAGCGACCTGGCGTGTGACGAAGGCCATCTTTGCAAGAGTAAATCATAAACAGTTCCAAAGTAAAAAGCAAGAAGTTCCAGAGTAAGTGGTAAATTACTCTAGAATAAATCGAAAATAACTCTAGAGTAAATTGCAAATAACTCTAGAGTAAATTGGAAACTACACTAGAGTAGTTTTCAAACAAATCGTTCATAAAGAAAAATTGTCATTTTCTTTGTCGTTAAATTACTTATTTGTATCTTTGCAGGCAAATTAAAATATTTCACATGAAAGAAGAGAAGAAAGCAGCCAAGAAGGCAGCAAAGAAAAGTGTTAAGACTTTAGAAAGCATCCTTGACCTGAATGCAAATAACATTTGGGACTTAGACGAGATGGCAATTTCCAATGCATGGGAGAAGGAGCGCGAAGAGGAAGATTTCAGCATCAGCGAAATGAAACTCCTTAACATCATCAGACTTGCCTTCGATGTTGTGCATTATAATCCCGAAGATGAGCGAGATGTTGCAAAATACGAAAATGGCGAGTGGGCAAAGCTGACACACTGCAAAGTGGAAAAAGGTTGTGTGGCAATTCGCAGAAAAGCTATTGAACGCATCACAGACCTCAGCTACGAGAACATCAAGCACATTTCTACTGCAATGCTTCTTGAACTCATTGACCGCAACTTTGGTGGCGGGTGGGATTCTATCGCACTTGCCATTCGCGATATCATAGAGACTGGTTTCGAGATAAGTACGACTCAACTTCCTGCCAGCCGCATTCACGCCGCTGGAGGAACTGTTGAGAAGAAGGTGGCACAAGGCTTCGATGTTCTAGAGATTCCAAAAGGCACTTGGGTTGAAGCTATTTTTGCGAAGAAGAAAGACCCTGTCGAGAAAATCCATATGGAATTGCCGGAGAGAGAATATGATGAAGACGGCAATCCTATTTCTCTTCCCGAAGATATCGATACATCTGAGGATAATGACGACAACAGCCTCGACAACGACGACACCTACTTCAGCAGCCTTACACCAGAGGCTGATGTGAAAGATCTTGAAGAAGAAGGTCTTTCGATAGAAGATGTCAGCGAAGGTGAAGACGAATAAGTCTAACGATTATCGTCGGCGGAACTCTGCACAGACAATTCCTGTGGCTACTGCAACATTGAGACTCTCCGTCGTAAGCGAACCTTGCGGATAGTTGGGGATGTAAAGGCGACGGTTGACAAGCTTTTCAACTTCTTCGCTAATACCGTTCCCCTCATTACCCATGACGATAATTCCACTCTTGGAAAGTTCTTCATTGTATATGTTTGTTCCATCAAGGAAGGTTCCGAAGACGGGAACCTCAACTTCTTTCAGTACTTGGGGAAGGTTGCAATAGTATACCTTTACCCTTGCCAAGGCACCCATGCATGCTTGTACGCATTTGGGATTGTATATGTCGGCTGTTCCTTCCGTTCTGCACGATTCTGATGCTATAGCTGTAGAGCAGAGCACATGATGTATGCCGAACCAATCCGCAATGCGAAGAATTGTTCCAAGATTGCCGGGGTCTTGTACGCCGTCAAGTGCAAGGATGAGTTCCCCTTGCAATGTTGCAACATCAAGTTTTGTTTGCTGGATGGGCAAGACTGCCAAAACACTTTGTGGGGTGCGCAGAAGACTTGCTCTGCTCATTTCCTCCTGAGTCACTTCGTCCACTTCCTTTATATTGTTCAGCAAGTGTTTGTTCTTGTCGAGCCATTCCTTTGTTGCTGCCAAATACTGTGGAGTAGAGTAGGGGAGCATTTCGCCTACAAGTTTCGGGCCTTCTGCAACGAATGCGCTATACTGCAGACGATACTTTCGCATTTCCAGAGACTTAATCCATTTGATGCGAGCTTTGCTTATCATATTTTTAATAATTTATACCGCAAAGTTATTTATTTTTGCGGAAAAGGCAGTATCTTTGTACCGTGAATTTACGCAAGAGGCTCATAAAACCACTTCTTTTGTTGGATATTCTCTTATTGTTAAGTGGATGCCATACTTCTCGTTTTATTCCAGAAGGCAGCTACTTGCTTACGAGGACAAGTGTCAGCAAAGATGACAAGCATGTAGGAACCGAAGAACTTCAAGCCTATATGCCGCAGCGACCAAACAACAAGTGGTTTTCCATCTTTAATGTACCTCTTGGCATCTACAGTTTGTCTGGACGAGATAGCACTAAGCGCTTCAATCGTTTCCTGCGTCATCTGGGCGAGGCTCCCGTCATCTATGATCGTGAACGAACCATTCAGGCTGCAAGGAATATGCAGCTTGCGGTTCGCAACACTGGTTATCTTAATGCCGAGGTCTTCCTCCACGAAAAGACGAAGAATAACCATATGAAGGTTAACTACCATATCGTTCCGCACGAAAGATATCATGTGCGTAATTTCCAACTTGATGTTCAGGACGATTCTTTGCGGGCGACATTAGACAGTCTGGGCTATGTGCCAGCCTTGAAAAAAGAGCTGAACAGAAGCAACAGGCCTTACAGCATTAATGCTCTGGAGACTGAAAGAAGCCAATTGTACGGTTTGCTTGTGGAGAATGGATACTATAAGTTCAACAAGGATTATGTCCATTTTCGGGTTGACACAACGATTGGTCATCATTTGGCCGACGTTGAGATGATAGTAAGAAAAGTTCAGGACAACACAGACTCCATAGACTTCTCGCATCATCAATACCATATAGGGCAAATCACCTATGACTTCCAGAACGAAAAACCTTTTTTGCGTCAGAAGGTGCTGCGTAGTGCGACTGCTATAAGTACTGGTGATATCTATCGGGAAAGTAAGATGCATGAGACGTATGCCCGTATGGCGCGGCTCAGTGCAGTTATGGCTTCAAATGTTCGCGTTGAGGAGCGGGAAGGAAATAGCGATATACTTGATGTGAACATTTCTTTGAGTCCGAACAAGCGAAACTCTTTCAGCGCAGAGCTGGAGGGCACGAACTCGGCTGGCGACTTGGGCGCAGCAGCCAGTTTGACCTATCAGAACAGGAATTTATTTCGTGGCTCAGAACTCTTCAACTTTAAGGTTCGTGGTGCTTTTGAAGCGATAAAAGGCCTGAACGGATATGCTGACCAGAATTTCATTGAGTATAGCATTGAGGCTGGTCTCACTTTCCCAGACTTCAAGTTCCCTTTTCTTCGTTCTTCCTTCCGACGCAATGCGCAGGCAACAACCGAGGTGAATATTGCTTTTGATTCGCAAGACAGGCCTGAGTTTCATCGTCGTGTTCTTACAGGTGTACTGCGTTATCGTTGGGCTAAAAAGAACAATCAGCTTCAGTATCGCTTTGACCTTTTGAATCTTGATTATGTCTTCATGCCATGGATAAGCGACACGTTCCGGGCTTTGTACTTGAGTGACCCGCTAAATCGCAATGCTATCTTGAAGTACAACTACGAGAACCTTTTCATCATGAACTGGAGTTATCACTTCACATATAATTCCAGACCGCTAGGCACTTCTGCCTCTAACTACGGAACAAATGCCTATACCATCCGTCTTGGAATAGAGACCGCGGGCAATTTCCTTTATGGCATTACAAGCGCAGTTGGCACCAAGCGCAATGATGAGGGGCAACACACGCTCTTCAATATAGCCTACGCCCAGTATGCCAAGTTCGATTTTTCGTTTTGCAAAAGTTTTCTCATCAACAAGAGCAATTCGTTTGCATTGCATGCGGCTCTTGGAATAGCCTTTCCCTATGGCAATTCCTACATCTTGCCGTACGAAAAGCGCTACTTCAGCGGCGGCGCAAACAGCGTGCGAGGCTGGAGTGTTCGCGAACTCGGGCCTGGCAGCTTCCAAGGTTCAGACGGACGTATTGACTTCATCAATCAGACTGGTGACATCAAACTGGATTTGAATGTGGAATACAGAACTCATCTCTTCTGGAAACTTGATGCTGCCGCTTTCATCGATGCGGGTAATATCTGGACCATCAGAGACTATAAAGAACAACCAAGCGGACAGTTTCATTTCGATGAGTTCTGGCGTCAGATTGCTGTGTCGTATGGTTTAGGGTTGCGTCTTAACTTTAACTATTTCATCTTGCGCTTTGATGCCGGCATGAAGGCAATACACCCTGCCTACAAGGATAGCAGGCGGCATTTCCCCATCATTCATCCTAACTTCAAGCGCGACTTCAGTTTCCATTTTGCAGTAGGAATGCCCTTCTAATATGATAATTTCAGTTCTCATACCTATATACAATTACGATTGCACACAGTTGGTTGTCCAGCTGCTTCAACAGCTTCCGGAGGATGGTGAAATCATCTTGGGTGATGATTGTTCGACGGATGTTGATGTCGCCAGAAAGAACTTAGAGATTGCTAAGTTTGGGCGTTGTCGTTTGTTTCGACCGGACAGAAATCTTGGACGGGCAGGCATTCGTAATGCTCTTGCCAAGGAGGCTAGGGGAGAGTGGTTGCTTTTTGTAGATGCTGATGCTGAAGTGAGTCATCAGACATTTATAGCCGACTATCTTGCTGAGACAAAATTTGCAGACGTCGTTTGTGGCGGTACTGGTAATCTTCCGCAATGTCCTTGCCCCGATGTCCGGCTACGTTATGATTATGAAGTTAATGTGGAAAAACGGCTCACTTTGCAGTCTCGCCAAAGCCATCCTTATAGCGGTTTCACCACATTCAACTTTCTTATACGGCGCAGTTTGTTCCTTTCAATCGGGTTTGACGAAAGCATTAAAGCCTACGGACACGAAGACACACTATTCGGGTTGGAGCTTAAAAGGAGATGCATTGATGTTCGTCACATCGACAACAAACTGATACACCTTGGGCTTGAGGCTGCCGATGTCTATTTGGCAAAAACAGAAACAGCCTTGCAAACCCTTTCCCAGATGGACATTCTTCTGCAAGAGAATGTACGCGTCTCTGCTATGGTTCTGCGTCTTGGACGCTTACATCTTCTTGGCTTGGTACGCTTTGCGTTTAAGACGACACAGCCATTACTTCGCAAGAACTTGCTTGGAAAACATCCCAGTCAAGTCATGTTTTCCTTCTACAAACTTGGCTTTTATTCCACACAAAATGCGTAATCATTTCATGCTGTCAACCAAGTTGACGAAATTGGCATGCCAAGTCGATGAAGTTGGCACGCCAAGTCGACGAAGTTGGCACGCTAAGTCGAAGAAGTTGGCTATAGTCGTTTTACCACTCGTCAACATGTTGTTCCCGACGGAAAGTGTCAAGTTGCACTTTCAGCCTGTCCAAGTGCTTTTTGTAGCGCTTTTCCGTTATGGCATTATGTAGTTCGTTGGGGTCTTTCTTCAAGTCATAGAACTCGTCATAGGAACCCGATGGACCATAGAAATGCAGGAGCTTATACCTGCCGTCGCTCACTCCGTCGTGGCGCATCACATTATGTTCTGCCGGACAATCATAGAAATGATAGTACAAATATTTGCGCCAAGTCTTTGGAGACTTACCGTTGTTGCTAAAGACAGGAAGCAGCGATGTACCCACCATTTGCTGCGGCTTCTCCGCATCTGCAATGTCGAGGAAGGTCGGGGCAAGGTCGATGTTCTGCACCAAGGCATCAGATTTAGTGCCACCCTTCATACCAGGGGCGCAGACGAGTAGGGGAGTGCGGAACGACTCTTCGTACATGAACCTCTTGTCGAACCATCCGTGTTCTCCCATATAAAAGCCCTGATCGCTTGTATAGACTATCATCGTATTGTCCATCAGATTGTTAGCCTCAAGGTAATCAAGTAACCTTCCGACCTGTTGGTCGATGCTATGGATGACGCGCATATAGTCTCGCACATAACGTTGATACTTCCATTTGAGCAAACCAACACCCGTAAGATGCTGTGCCAGCATGGCTTCATTGCGTGGATTGTACGCAGCCTCCCACTTACCTCGCTGTTCTGGTGACATGCGCGACAACTGACGACGGAACCCGTCACCATTGCGTTCATGAGTATAACCCATACCAGGTTTAATTTGTGTGACTTTCAAGTCGTAGCACATCTCCATATCCTTAGCAATACTCATCTGTTGCTCGTGTGCAGCGCGACCTCTTGTCGAATAGTCATCGAAGAAAGTCTCTGGCAATGGGAACTCAATGTCTTCATAAAGATCAAGCATATCAAGGGGAGGCATCCAATTCCTGTGGGGCGCTTTGTGATGGACGAAAAGCGCAAATGGTCTGTCTTTGTCACGCTCTTCAAGGAACTTAATTGCATGATCTGTAATGAGGTTTGTAGCATAACCTTTCTCTTCAACGTACTTGCCATCGGTCTCCTTCGAACGGAATCTCGGGTCGTAATAGTCGCCCTGACCGGGAAGAATATGATAAGTGTCAAACCCTTTCGGCTCACACAGCATATGCCACTTGCCAATCATACCAGTCTGGTATCCAGCCTTTTGCAAGTATTCGCTTACGAATGGCGCATTCTCATCGATGGGACAGTCCAAAGTCCTTTGACCGCTTTGATGGCTATACATGCCAGTCATCAAGCAGGCACGGCTTGGCGTGCTCAGCGAGTTCTCCACATAAGCACGACGAAACAGCATACCGCGCTCTGCCAGTCGATCGAGATTGGGCGTCGGAGCCAGTTGGCTAAGCTGATGTCCATACGCACTTATGGCTTGATAAGAATGGTCATCGCTCATGATATAGACGATGTTCCAACGCTGAGCCTGGGCTGTACTAATGGCACAGCTACTCAGTAAAAATAAGGGGAGATTTTTCATGGTTATCTTAATTATTTAATCTTTATTTCATAGTATCATACGTTCCTGTGCTATAGCAATCTCTTGCATGATGCGTGTCACATAAGGCAGTACGATGTTGCATTCTTGACGATATGCTACGAGGTTATAAAACTCTTGGAATTCATAGCTGAGGCGATGGCGTCCGCTCTCACTTTGATATGTAACCGGCGGCTGCCCATTCAGGTGAACCGTGAAGGATTCTAGAATGCTAACAGAACCATGAACAACGATATATCCGTCTTCACCCTGTATGCAACCATAGGAAAGGCCGTCAGAGTCCTTCGACGCACTGAGTACAGCGACAGAAGTAGGGTAGTGGCAAAGTAATGTGCCGCTCGTGTCTATCCCATTATAGCCGCGATTACAATCATAACGAATAGTACGAGGAGGACCGAACAAACCAATTGTGAAACATAAGTTATATATATTCAAGTCGCCAAGCGTTCCGCCAGCCATCTCTGGATTGAACACTGGCGTAAGCTCGCCACGTAGGTAGCGATCGTAACGACTGCTTCTTTGAGCATAATTACAATGTATCATTCTGATTGTTCCAAGTTGTGGTAACAACTCTTGCAACTTGCGGAAAAGTGGCATGTAAAGCAGAGAAAATGCTGGCAGACAATAAACGCATTGCTTAATGGCTGTATCAATTAGCTCTTCAGTTTGAACTCGATTAACGGCAATAGGTTTCTCTATTATTACATTCTTGCCACTTAGCATGGCTTGTATGGCATATTCATGATGTACATGATTAGCATTGGCAATGTAAACATAATCAGCTTCTGCCTCCTGAAGCATTCGTTGGTAGTCTGTGTAAACAAAACCGTTTTTAGCATATGCCTGGCATAAATCAATCGCATGCTCAACACTATGTTCGCGCGAATATATGCCTGTCACTTCAATCTTGTCAGCAAATTCATCGCAGAGCATGCGTAAAACTTCTTCAACAATCTTTCCTGTACCAGCAATTGATATCTTCATGGAGCCTTATAATACTTCTCAATATATGAATATATACTTTTCAATATATAAATTTATACCTTTTAATATACGAATATCTATCATTTTCTCTGCAAATATAGGCATTTTCAATCAAACATCAAAACTTTTCATAAAATCATCCTCAACTTAATATACAATCGAACACAATTCCTTTTGCTACTAAACATAACGCCAATTATCCGGTTTGTTAATGTCTTCTTATATGTAGCATAACATATTATACACAGAAGTTAAATACATAAAAAAGGCAACACCTTACTTGTGTGAAAGTGTTGCCTTAATGTGTATTTATACGAATCTATCTTACAAAATACCCAATTCTTTGAAGACTTTTTTGAGTTTAACCACTGATTCATCAACTTGTTCGCGTGTATGATTTGCCATCAAAGCATATCGAACAAGCGTATCCTGCGGAGCACATGCTGGAGGAATAACCGGGTTGATGAACACACCTTCGTTGAACGCTTTTGCAACTGCCATGAATGTTTTGTCAGTATCGCGAACATATAGAGGAATGATAGGACTTTCAGTATCGCCAATCTCAAATCCTTCCTCGCGGAAACGCTTCAGCGCGTAGTTGGTAACATTCCACAATGCTTCCAGACGCTCTGGTTCGTTCTGGATGATGTGAAGAGCTTCACGAGCAGCTGCTGTTGCTGCCGGAGTGCAACTTGCACTAAAGATGTAGGTGCGCACAGTGTGGCGAAGCCAATTGATAATACTGCTGTCTGCCGCGATGAAACCGCCAATGGAAGCTAAACTCTTTGAGAATGTTCCCATAATAAGATCAACATCATCGGTCAGACCGAAGTGATTGCAGACACCCCTACCCTGTTTACCAAAGACACCAATACCGTGTGCTTCATCAACCATGATGGTAGCATTGTATTTCTTCTTAAGTTTAACGATTTCGGGCAGTTTGCAGAGGTCACCTTCCATGCTGAATACGCCGTCAACTACGATAAGTTTAATGCGCTCAGGTTCACATTTCTGGAGTTGCTTCTCAAGGTCTTCCATGTCATTATGCTTGTACTTAAGCTGCGTGGCAAAACTGAGACGGCGGCCATCTACGATACTTGCGTGGTCACGGTCGTCGCAGATAACATAGTCATTACGATCAACAATCTGACTGATGACACCACTGTTTACGGTAAAACCGGTAGCAAAGCATAGTGCTTCGTCCTTGCCGACAAACTCAGCAAGCTCTTTTTCGAGCTGTACATGAATGTCAAGCGTACCATTGAGGAAACGGCTACCAGCACAGCCGCTGCCGTACTTCTGCATTGCAGCACAACCTGCATCAATTACACGCTGGTCACCAGTGAGGCCAGTATAGGCATTAGAACCGAACATCAATACGCGTCGGCCTTCCATGATAACCTCAGTTCCTTGCTTACCTTCTATCTCGCGGAAATAAGGGTAAATACCCTGTGCCATAAACTCCTGCGGGAGTGTATATTTAGCACATCGTTCTTGTAATAATCCCATAATGTTTTAATGCGAGCCCTTTGTTGGGCCATATTTTTCTGCAAAGTTACTCCTTTTTCTTGAATTATCGCATATCTTATCATAAAAAAAACATACAGAGTGCCTATTTGTATAAATAATATGAGTAAAATGAACATTTTTTAGTTACCTTTGCACCGCAAAACATGGAAAGGAAGACTAAAATACTATTCATCGTTAACCCCATATCCGGTACTTCGGACAAAAAGCACATCATTGATCTTATCCCGAAGTACATGGATAGGCATCGCTTTGATTGGTCCATAAAAATGACCGATCATAAGGGACATGCTGCTGAGCTTGCCGGACAAGCAGCTGCCGGGGCTGTTGATGTCGTTGTTGCCGTTGGAGGTGATGGTACTGTGAATGAGGTGGCAAGACGGCTTGTTCATACCAAGACAGCATTAGGTATCATTCCATGTGGCAGTGGCAATGGACTTGCCAGACACCTCTACATACCAATGAATGCTGATGGTGCATTGCAAGTCCTCTCTGATTGTCATGTTGAAGAGCTTGACTACGGCATCATTGATGAGACTCCTTTCTTCTGCACATGCGGTGTCGGTTTTGACGCGTTTATCAGTAATCAGTTTGCAAAAAGCAATCGCCGTGGCTTACTTACTTATATAGAAAACACACTTAAAGAGGGTCTGAAGTACAAGCCGGACACCTATGAGATTACGATAGATGGGGAGCGAAAGGTTTACAAAGCGTTTCTCATCGCTTGTGCAAACGCCAGCCAATACGGTAACAATGTTTATATTGCCCCTCACGCCAGTATGAGTGACGGTATGATGGATGTCACGCTGATGGAGCCATTTACCGTACTCGAGGCTCCACAAATAGCAATTCAGCTTTTTAACAAGACGATTACGTCAAATAGCCGTATCCGTTCATTCCGTTGCCAACATCTGCACATCAAACGCTCTGCGCCAGGTGTGATACATTTTGACGGTGACCCAAAGGAAGCAGGCGAAGAACTTGATGTCAGGCTTGTGCCCAAAGGAATTCGAATGGTCGTCAATACACACGAGCAAACATACCTACCTCCCCTACTTCAAGCATTTACAGATGTCTATCACGGCGTGAACGAAGACATTTCCAGCCTTGGTGCTAACATCAAAGCAGATATCGAGGCGAGTCAGCGACGCATCCGAACCATCAATTTAGAATTGCTTCGTAAGCTAAGGAAGAAGCCTTAGTTCTTTTTCGAAGCATTCTGTGATGGTTTCCTTTTGCTTTTGTGTCAAGGATGGCTCCGTGCTATCTAATGCTATACGGAGAGCTTCAGTTGCTTTTTTCTTTGCCTGCTGTTGCCCCATCCTAACGCCGCTTCGATAGGGCGTGGATGGGAGCAGGGCTCGGTTAAAGTTTCCGTCACTCATTTTAACTGACGGTTACGCAGCTTGCCAGTGCTTTGCATTTGTCGCGAAGTGCATCCTGCGAGACATCGAAATTGTCCCAACATACGACTACTCCCATTCGACGACCTACATGTGCCTGTGGCTTACCGAAGATGCGAAGGTCCGCTCTTGATGCTTCGCATACTTTATCCAGACCGCTGTACTGCGGGTCGTTGGTTTCTACAGGCGAAAGAATCACTGCGGATGCACCTTGACGATAGAGTTCTATCTCAGGGATAGGAAGCGAGAGGACTGCCCTTGCGTGAAGTTCAAATTCGCTAAGGTTTTGTGTGCCAGCAAGTGTTACCATTCCTGTATCGTGTGGACGAGGGCTAAGCTCACTGAAGATAACACCGCGTTTCTCGCTTACGAAGAACTCCACACCCCAGATACCAGAGCCGGTAAGTGCGGCTGTTACCTTTTTTGCCATCTCCTGAGCGGCTGCGAGATGCTCCGGCTTCATTGCTCTTGGCTGGAAGCTTTCGCGATAGTCGCCGCCTTTTTGAACATGACCGATAGGTGCACAGGTCAAAGTCTGACCATTGTCTTGTGTAATGGTAAGCAGTGTGATTTCGTAGTCGAATGGAATAAATTCCTCGACAATAACTTCCATAATGTCGCCGCGACTGCCTCCGCATGCACAAGCCCAAGCCTGTTCCAGTTCATCGGCACTGTCAACTTTGCTCTGTCCGTGTCCACTACTGCTCATAAGAGGCTTGATAATACACGGGAAGCCAATGACGTCGGCTGCTTTCTTCAGTTCTTCGTAAGTACTTGCATAACGGTAATCGGCCGTTTGCAGCCCGAGTTCAGAGTGTGCTAGCTCGCGTATGGCCTTGCGGTTCATTGTATAATTGACTGCACGTGCACTGGGGACAACGCGAATTCCTTGCTTTTCGAAGTCGTAGAGTTTCTCCGTTCTGATGGCTTCAATTTCGGGAACAATGATGTCTGGCTTCACTTCGGCTACAGCTGCGGCAAGCGCATCACCGTCGAGCATACTGAAAACGCGGCATTCGTCGGCAACCTGCATGGCTGGAGCACCAGCATACTTGTCGCATGCCACCACGTATTGTCCTAATCTTTGACAAGCAATTACAAACTCTTTACCGAGCTCACCAGAGCCCAAAAGCATAATTTTCTTCATAACTCTAATTACCTTAGTTATTTATTAGTCTTGTTGTCTAATCCTTGAATTTGTCCTTTCCCCAGCATTTCTCCATTTGTGCACGAAGTTTGTCTTCTGCCGGATTGTTTTGAGGTTGCCAAAAGCGTTGGTCTTTTAGCGTGTCAGGTAGGAATTGCTGACGTACGAAGTTGCCCTCGTAGTCGTGCGCATACTTGTATCCTTTGCTGTAGCCAAGTTCTTTCATCAATGCAGTGGGTGCGTTTCTGAGGTGTAACGGAACCGGTTGGTTGCCGGTTTCCTGCACATTTTGAAGTGCATTGTTGATGGCCATATATGCCGAGTTGCTCTTCGGGCTCGCGGCGAGATAGACGGTGGCTTCAGCCAAGGGTATGCGACCTTCCGGCCAGCCGAGTTTCATCACAGCATCGAACGCTGCGTTTGCCAATAGTAGTGCGTTAGGGTTGGCCAATCCGATGTCTTCACTTGCGCTGATAACGAGCCTTCTGGCTATGAATGCAGGGTCTTCCCCACCCTCAATCATGCGTGCAAGCCAATAGATTGCTGCGTCCGGGTCGCTGCCTCTGATACTCTTGATGAAGGCAGAAATGATGTCGTAGTGCATTTCGCCGTCTTTGTCGTAGGCAAGCGGATTTTGCTGCAGGCAATCGGTTACATTGGCATCTGTTATTTCGATGTCGCCTTCTTCGGGTGCTGCCTCGAAGACCAGTTCAAGGATGTTAAGAAGTTTGCGCGCGTCGCCTCCGCTGAACCGAATCAATGCAGATGTTTCGATGAAACGAAATACCCTCTTGCTGAGGACGCTGTCATGTTCTACCGCATAGTGTGCGAGCTGCATCAGGTCGTTCTCTTCAAGTGGTTTCAATGTATAAACTTGGCACCGTGAAAGCAGTGGGCGGATGACTTCGAATGAGGGATTCTCGGTTGTTGCGCCAATGAGAGTGACGATGCCCTGTTCAACAGCTCCGAGCAAGGAGTCTTGTTGCGACTTCGAGAAGCGGTGTATTTCGTCGATGAAGAGTATTGGGTTGTTCTGGTTGAAGAACCTTGTAGAGCGTGCCTTCTCAATGACATCGCGCACATCCTTCACCCCGCTTGTTACCGCGCTGAGTGTGTAGAAAGGAACTTCCAGCTTGCGTGCGATGATACAGGCAAGTGTAGTCTTCCCCACTCCTGGAGGTCCCCAGAGAATGAAACTGTTGACGTGGCCGCTTTCCAGCATCTTTCGGAGCACCGCACCTGGTCCTACCAGATGCTGCTGCCCGATGTAACCTTCGAGCGTCAACGGACGCATTCTTTCTGCTAATGGCTGCATAACGCCTGCAAAATTACAAAAATTTATTGAGATATTAGAAGAAAGATAAGAGAAATGCTGTTAATTTTATAAACTCCAAATACGAACCGTTCCAACTCTCCAAACCAACTTCGCTAACTTGGCGTGCTAACTTCGCTAACTTAGCGTGCTAACTTCGTCAATTTGGCGTGCCAACTTCGTTGACTTGGCTAGAAAAATCATAATGACCTATATCAATAAATAATGTACGCGAAGAGAGAATGTTGCATACATATTAGTGTTAATTGAATATTTTTCCTTACCTTTGCAGCCCGAAAGAAGTAATAACATAAATAACATAGACATGAAAGCATTTGTATTTCCCGGTCAGGGAGCACAGTTTACGGGCATGGGCAAAGAGCTCTATGACACGAATCCTAAAGCAAAAGAACTTTTCGAAAAGGCAAACGAGATACTTGGATTCCGCATTACCGACATTATGTTCGAGGGCGATGCAGAAGAGTTGAAGCAGACCAAGGTTACCCAACCTGCCGTTTTCCTCCATAGTGTAATCACAGCCATCTGTATGGGCGACGCGTTCAAGCCAGATATGGTTGGTGGCCATAGCCTTGGTGAGTTTAGCGCACTGGTAGCAGCAGGAGCACTTTCGTTTGAGGATGGTCTGCGTCTTGTACATGCTCGTGCTATGGCGATGCAGAAAGCATGCGAAGCTGCTCCTGGCACAATGGCTGCCATCATCAATCTTCCTGACGAGACGGTGGAGCAAGTCTGCGCCGAGGTGACAGCAGAAGGCAACGGCGTTGTCGTGCCTGCTAACTATAACTGCCCTGGCCAGTTGGTCATCAGCGGCAATGTTGAGGAGATTAACAAAGCATGCGAGAAGCTGAAAGCGGCTGGTGCCAAGCGTGCTCTCGTACTGCCTGTAGGCGGTGCCTTCCATAGCCCCCTCATGCAGCCGGCAAAGGACGAGCTTCAGGCTGCCATTGAGCAGACCGAGTTCCATACGCCTTCGTGCCCCATCTACCAGAATGTAGATGCCAAGGCTCACACGGATGCTACAGAAATCAAGCAGAATCTTATAGCTCAGCTGACAGCAAGTGTTCGCTGGACCTATGAAGTTCAGAACATGCTTTCGGCCGGTGCAACTGAATTCACGGAGTGCGGTCCGGGCCGTGCTCTTCAGGGAATGATTACGAAGATTGCTAAAGGCATCGAAGGCATCACTATCGAAGGAATTCAATAACATGACCATTTATCAGGTTTTCACCCGCCTTTTTGGTGCCGACAAGGCTGTTTGCATTCCTTCCGGCACCAAGCAACAGAACGGGTGCGGTCTGATGCAAGACTTTACAGCCAAGGCTTTGGAGCACATCCGAGCCCTTGGCTGTACGCATATCTGGTACACCGGTATCATTGAGCACGCCAGCAAGACAGACTACTCTGCCATTGGCATTCCTGCCGACAACCCTGATGTGGTGAAGGGCGAGGCAGGCAGTCCATACGCTATTCGCGATTATTATGATGTAGATCCAGACTTAGCGAAAGACCCTGCAAAGCGAATTCGTGAGTTTGAACTACTTGTTGAACGGACGCATAAGGCAGGCTTGAAGGTCATCATAGACTTCGTGCCAAATCATGTTGCCCGCCAGTATCATTCAGATGCAAAGCCTGAGGGTGTTTGCGACCTTGGCGAAGACGACGATAAGACTTGCTCTTTTTCGCCAGCAAACAACTTCTACTATCTCCCCGCTGAGCAGTTGCACCTTGATAACATCCTGTCTCACAGTACATATCAGGAGTTTCCGGCTAAGGCAACAGGCAACGACAACTTCTCGTCCTGGCCATCGAAGAACGATTGGTACGAGACTGTGAAGCTCAACTACGGCATTGATTACATTGGTGGCAGACAGGTGCACTTCTCCCCCACCCCAGACACATGGCACAAGATGCTGAACATCCTGCTCTATTGGGCCTCGAAGGGTATCGACGGCTTCCGTTGCGACATGGCCGAGATGGTGCCTGTGGAGTTCTGGCAGTGGGCGCTGACGCAAGTCAAGAAGCTGCATCCGGATATCATCTTCATTGCCGAGGTTTATAATCCCAGCCTTTATCGCGACTATATTCTTCAAGGCCACTTTGATTATCTCTATGATAAGGTCGGCCTTTACGATACGCTGCTTAATGTTTGTCGCGGGCAGAGCACGCAGAGCATTACAGGCTGTTGGCAGTCGGTTGACGATATTCGCAGCCACATGCTCAACTTCCTGGAGAACCACGACGAACAGCGTCTTGCCAGCGACATGCTGCTTGGCAACGCTGCAAAAGCAATGCCTGCACTTCTTGTTAGCAGCCTGATGCCTTCTCCCTTTATGCTTTACTTCGGTCAGGAACTTGGTGAGCGAGGCATGGATGCAGAGGGCTTCAGCGGACGCGATGGGCGAACCACTATTTTCGATTACTGGAGCGTGTCCACCATCAGACGCTGGCGTAACAAAGGTCGCTTTGATGACGAACTGCTTACAGCAGAAGAACTGGCTTTAAGAAAGAACTATCAAAGAATTCTCCAACTTCGTGAACAGGCAGTTTGGGCAAAAGGCGGTTTCTATGACCTGATGTACGTCAACCCGCACTTGCATCGTCAGTATGCTTTCTTCCGTCATTCGGGAAAGAAGTTTGCACTCGTTGTTGCCAACTTCTCAGACCAGGAAGAAACGATTTCGCTCAATATCCCCGAACATTTCTTTAATTTCGCAGGCTTGAAGGAAAAGGCGAAACTTGCTGTCACGAATGTTCTGAATGGCCAGAAAACAAGCATCACATTCAGGTCGAGCGAGCCACTAATCCTCACCCTTCCGGCCAACTTCGGAATCGTGTTGAGCTGACCCTAAAAACGCATAGTGCAGGGAAGGCCGATGCAGCGTGCTGCAAAGGCTTTCTCTCCGTGCTGCGTAGGCCGATGCAACTGCCTGCGTCTGGAGACGCAGCGTGCTGCGTATTTCCATTTAGCTAAGTTGCTCACCCTCAGCGTAGTTCTCCAAATAGAGTTGCTCGCCATTATAGACGGCATAGGTGAACTGTGTAATCCAATCGCCAAGCACGATGACGCGAGTCTGGTGACTCAAAGCAAGGTCAAGTTCAATGTGGCGATGGCCGAAGATGAAGAAGTCAACATCGGGATGTTCGCTTAGGTATTGCTTGGAGAAGATGACCAGCGGCTCATTGTCTTCCCCTTGATATGGCGGATCGCCGCCCTTCCCGTCTTGCAACGAAGGCTCGTGCTTCAGTCGGCTTTGCTTTGCCCAGTTCAGCCCGAAAGCCATTCCAAATGCAGGATGCAACCAGCGGAAAGCCCATTGGCAGAATGTATTGTGGAAAATCGCTCTGATGAATCTGAACTTCCAGTCCTTATCGCCAAGTCCATCACCATGAGCCAAGTAGAACGTCTGGTCGCCAATCTCGACGGTAATTGGCATGCGATGCAGCACAACGCCACACTCCTTCTCCAGATAGTCAAGGCACCAGATGTCGTGATTACCTGTAAAATAATGCACCTCGATGCCCATATCTGTCAGTTCGCTCACTTTGCCAAGGAAGCGGGTGAAACCTTTCGGGACGACCGTCTGATACTCGAACCAGAAGTCGAACATATCACCAAGCATATAGATGGCTCCTGCCTTGTCCTTTATTTCATCAAGGAATCTCACCAGCCTCCGCTCTTGTTGACGGCGGTGCGGACTGGCAAGAC
>Ga0310694_10002938_pt1 | contig 16940 bp, 13 predicted proteins | sample 174DNAGHGhighgp2_FD_203884 | JGI IMG/M metagenome (GOLD analysis project Ga0310694, IMG submission 203884) | Sheep rumen microbial communities from Palmerston North, Manawatu-Wanganui, New Zealand - 1742 DNA GHGhigh gp2 (v2) (version 2) | ecosystem: Host-associated > Mammals > Digestive system... | reverse complement strand
GAAAGTATCCGGAAATTCGGCTTCCTGCAGCCGATTGTCGTGGATGCGGACGGCGTGATTCTGGCAGGGCACACCCGGTATGCCGCAGCCAAGAGCCTCGGGATGACGGAAGTTCCGGTCTGGTATGCCAAGGACCTGACGCCGGCACAGGCGCGCGCTTACCGGCTCGCGGACAATAAGGTGTCGGAGGGTTCGAAATGGGTCCCGCACCTGCTGGCTGCGGAGATCGAAGCCGTGGAGATGGAGGACCTGACATTCGATGCCGCCTCCTTCGGCCTGGAATCCTCGGCGGATATGCAGCGGCGGAAAAGCTGGGAAAACTGCGGGAAGAAATGCGGACTGGAACCGAAGATATCCCTGCGGAAAAAGCATGACGCTTTTTACACCAGCTTCTACGCAGTCGGAAAAACCGGACGCAGTATCGATGAAATCAAAGAGGACCCGGACATGGTGCTGCCCTTCGCGGAAAACCTCTGTGATTATCTGCTCCGGACCTACGGAAAAAGCCTTCCCTTCGGCAGCTGGTGCCTTTGTACGGCACCGAGACGCCGGCATGCGGAGGGCTTTCATTTTGCCACGGAGATCTGCAGGGCGGCGGCCTCCATGCTGGGCCTGCCCTTCTATGAGGGAGCCATTACCTGCGGGAACCGTGACCGGCTTCACCCGGAACTGAAACTGGTGATCAACCCGGAGGAAGTCAATGTCATTCTCTATGACGATGTCATGACCACGGGCGTGACGATGCGGGAATCCCGCGCGCTGCTTCTGGCCAATGGGCACAACGTTGTACAGGTGGTCGCGATCAGGAACCAATGATCGTGCTGCACCGAGAAAATAAAAAACCGAGAAGGGGGAACTGCCAATCATGAAACGGTTCTGGAACTGGGTCCGGGATGAAACCAACCCGGAGGAACGCACGCTGCGGCTGGAAGGCGCGATTGCTGAGGAAAGCTGGTTTGACGATGAGATCACGCCGGCAGTCTTCAAGGAAGAGCTTCTGGCCGGAAACGGACCGATCACCGTGTGGATCAATTCGCCGGGCGGAGATTGTGTGGCTGCAGCGCAGATTTACAACATGCTCATGGAGTATCCGGCGGATGTGACAGTGAAGATTGACGGGATTGCGGCCAGTGCGGCTTCGGTCATTGCGATGGCCGGCACGAAGGTCTGCATGAGTCCGGTTTCGGTCCTCATGATTCACAATCCGCTGACGATTGCCATGGGCGACAGCGAGGAAATGAAGAAAGCGATTCAGCTGTTGGACGAGGTCAAAGAAAGCATTATCAATGCTTACGAGATCAAGACCGGGCTGGACCGCGGGAAGATTTCCCGCCTGATGGATGCCGAGACGTGGATGAACGCCAAGAAGGCGCTGGAGCTGGGGTTCTGTGATGAGATCCTGTTCGCTCCGGAGACTGCAGAGGATTCTTTCGCGTTTTCCGGTAAAAACGCCGCGGCCTGCCTGCTGAATAAGCTGAAGGCCAAGGTTCCCGTTACCAAGCAGAAAGAGCCGGACCGTATTCCCGTGGATGCACTGGAAAAGCGGCTGGCTCTTTTGCGTCATTGAACGAAATGGAGGGTTTGCTTATGAATCGGATTCTCGAACTGCGCGAGAAGCGCGCCAAGGCCTGGGACGCTGCGAAAGCGTTTCTGGATTCCCGCAGGGCTGCGGACGGAACCATTTCTGCGGAGGATTCCGCGACTTATGACAAGATGGAGGCTGACGTGGTTTCCCTCGGAAAGGAGATCGAACGCCTGGAACGCCAGGTGGAGATCGACAACGAGCTGAACCGCGCCACCAGTACTCCGCTGACGGAGAAGCCGGATGCTTCGGTTCCTGCCGATAAGACCGGTCGGAACTCCAAGGAGTACAAGGACGCCTTCTGGAAAATCCTGCGTTCCAAGGCCATTCCCCGTGAGGTGCTGAATGCCCTGGAAGTCGGTGAGGATTCCGAGGGCGGATACCTGGCTCCGGACGAATATCAGCGCACCCTGATCGATGCGCTGCAGGAGGAGAACATTTTCCGCCGTCTGGCGCACGTGATCTCCACCTCTTCCGGGGACCGCAAGATTCCCGTGGTGGCTTCCCACGGTACGGCTTCCTGGATCGATGAAGAGGACGCCTATCCCGAGAGCGATGATTCCTTTGGTCAGGTGACCATCGGTGCCCACAAGCTGGCCACGATGATCAAGATCTCTGAGGAACTGCTGAACGACTCCGTGTTCAATATGCCCCAGTACGTGGCGCGGGAGTTCGCTCGCCGGATCGGTGCTGCCGAAGAGGAAGCCTTCTTCACCGGCAATGGTTCCGGGAAGCCTACGGGTATCCTGGCGAACAAGGTGAACAACAAGGATGTCGGCGCGCAGGTCGGTGTGACCACTGCGAACGCGGCTGCCTTCACTGCGGACGAGATCATGGACCTGTTCTATTCTCTCCGCGCGCCGTATCGCCGGAAGGCTGTGTTCATCATGAACGACAGCTCGATCAAAGCGCTGCGCAAGCTGAAGCTGGGCAACGGCGAATACATCTGGGCTCCCTCCCTCGTGGCCGGCGAACCGGACAAGCTGCTGGGCAAGCCCGTGTATACCAGCCAGTTCATGCCTGAGATTGCTGCCGGTGCGAAGACCGTGCTGTTCGGTGATCTTGGTTATTACTGGATTGCCGACCGCCAGGGCCGCTCCTTCAAGCGTCTGAACGAGCTCTATGCCGCGACCGGCCAGGTCGGTTTCCTGGGTTCCGAGCGCGTGGACGGCAAGCTGATCCTGCCCGAGGCCGTGAAGGTCCTGCAGCAGAAGGCTTCCTAACGGGGAGGGATGACGTATGAGCCAGACCTACCAGACCAAGAATTACACCGCGCACGGCGGTGCTGAGACCGTGATCGGCGGAAAGCTCACCTTCCTGGCCGGCGCGGTGATCGATGATCAGGCGGGAGTGATTCCTACTCCCGCCGAGCCTTTCACCCCTGCCGCTGCGCAGGCGGACAGCGAGGCCACGAGCGTTGCTGCGCTGAAGAGCGACTTCAACGATCTATTAGCGAAGCTGCGGACTGCCGGCCTGATGGCCGAGGCTGCCGAGGAGACCCCTGCTGCCGAGGGCGGCGATAACGCCGGTGGTGGCACGTGATCGTCTCTCTCGCTGAACTGAAGGCCCACCTGCGTGTGCTGACGGATGACGAGGACACGCTCCTCTCGTCCCTGCTCGCGCAGGCGCAGGCCGCTGCAGAGGATTACTGCCGGGCACAATGGACCGCGGAGGACGTTCCCGAAACGGTCCGCCTGGCTGTGCTCCTCATGGCTTCCCATTTCTATGAGTTCCGGGATTCATCGGACCGGAACGCTTACAACACAATGATGCATGCTTTTCACGCGCTGCTCTATCCGAACCGCGTGATTGACAGCATGTTCTGATCTCCAAGGAGGAGGTGATCCCTATGAATCTCCCGCACCCGGGCGAGCTGCGGCACAAAGTGTCCATCGGGAAAACGGAGAACGCCGTAAACGTCAACGGATACCCGGAGGCAACAGACACCGTGGTTTGCCGGGTGTGGGCAGGGATCATGGATGACGCCTCTTCCAGGTACTTCGGCTCTGCCGGAGCGGAGAACGCCCAGCGCGGACTGTGTTTCATGATTCGTTGGCGGAATGACGTGAGGGCCGGCATGTGGGTCATGTGGAATGATGAAAAACAGTTGATCACAGAAGTCGGTGAGTACGATTTCAAACGCCGGTATATGAAGCTGATCACACAGTCTGTGAAGGGGGTGCGGTGATATGCGTATTGTGCAGGAGGCGCTTGCACCCACGGGTATTCCGACCTTTGCCGGAGCCTGGAAAAGCACGCAGGCCAATCCGACTGCACCTGAGCAGTATATCGTTTATACGACCATGGTCACAGAGGACGAGCATTGGGACGATGAGTTCCGGCAGTATCGCGTATACGTCTATCTGAACCTGTGGAGTAAGGGCGATCCCACTGCCGCCGTCCGGGAAATCCGCTCCGCCATGCGCTTGGCAGGGTTCGGTTTCTATGACGAAACCGACTCTTATAACGATGACACGGATTATCACTTGGTTGCCGCCACATGGGTGATATACGTGCACGACACGGAATGAGCCTGGAAGTATCCGGAACCGTTGATCTGCGGAACGATCTGACCGAGATGGCGGACAAGCTCTCCACATCCGGCGGCAATGGAGGGCAGGCCACCCGGTATATCCTGCAAAAGGCTGCGGAGCCTGTGCTGCGGCAGATGCTGCATAACGCGGAAACGGACCCGAAAATGCGGTCGCATAAGCTACGGAACTCCATCAAGATCGGCAAGGTGGTCAAACGCCGGAAGGGCGGATACCGCGTGACGGTCGGCGTTCACCGCACAGACGGCGGGGCTGCGTATGCCAATCCTGTGGAGTTCGGGCATGGCGGACCTCATCCGGCCCCTGCCCATCCCTTTGTCCGTCCGGCCTTTGACGCCGCAGCGGACGAAGCCTATGAACAGGTCAAACACGACCTGCAGACTGCCCTCGAAGCCCGAGGACTATTATGACGGAGGTAAACGATTATGTCTGATCCTGTAACCCCTGCTGCCGCTCCGGCGGTATCCTCTACCATCGGTCTCAAAAATCTGGTAATTGCTCCGGTCGAGAGCGATACCGAGTCCTCGACCACGTATGGCGATCTGCAGCGCGTGGCCGGTGCGATTGAGGCCAGCATCACCCCGAGTAATACGGACCCGGACGTCCAGTATTACGATGATGTCGAGGGTGACGTCCTGTATCCTGATCCCGAGCTGTCTTTCAAGACCAAGCTCGCGGATATCCCGCTGACCATCCAGGAAATGATCTTCGGGAACTCCATCGATGACAACGGCGTTCTGATCCGGACCGCCACGGACAAGCCCGGCTATTTCGCTGTCGGCTTCAAGTCCGAAAAGGCGAACGGCAAGTTCCGTTACGTCTGGCTCTACAAGGTCCGCGCCAAGCCTGTCACCGAGAACTATGCGACCAAGGAAGGCAAGACGATCAACCGCCAGACCGGTGAGGTCGAGTGGACTGCCGTCAAGCGTATCTCTGACGGTCGCTATCAGGCGATTGCTGACGAAGGCGAGAACGGATTCACCGCCAGTGACGGCGAGAGCTTCCTGTCTACGGTGTACGCGCCCACCTTTACGCCTTCCCAGAACGGCGGAGGCACCTGATCCCTGTAACCCTGCTGCCCGTCCTGTGCTGACGGGCAGCATACTTTTTTAAGGAGGCTTCCCATGATTACCTGCACCCTTGGAGACAAAAAATACTCTGTGGATTTTATTACCGGTCGTGCGCTGCGCGAACTGGAACCGGCACTGAGCATGTATAGCAAGATCGTGCAGGTATCCGCGGCGGCCATGCAGGGCGAGGCAGCTCCGGAAGCGGAGAGTCTGAAAATCTCTGAAGCCATGGACGTGATGCTGCGCTGGTTCTGCATTCTTTTTCAGAACCAGTTCACGCCGGATGACGTGTTGGACAATTATCCCGCGGACCGGCTGATGCACGACATGGCCCTGGCGATCATGGCTGTGCAGTCCCAGACTACGGAGGTTCTCAGTGATTTCCCTACGAAGGCAGCGGAGACGGAGGGGACTCCGGAGAAGTAACGCTGCCGGACTATATCTTTTCCACCTACAACGCACTCATGGAGGCCGGATGGCGCTTTGACGATATCGACCGGATGGACATGCTCGGCTTTCTGAAGGTCCGGGCGTGGAAACTGAACCGAGAGAAAGCGGAAAAAGCACCGAAAAAGGCGTTCATCGATCAGGTGTGGCCGGACCTCCGGTAAATTACACGCTGCGATGGAATTTCTCCCGTGACGGCCTTCAACCCGTTGAAAAACAACGATTCTTCTTCCGGAAGAATTACACGCTTCTCTGTAAATCCAGCATAAACCGAGGTGAAATTCATGGCTGAAGTCCTGCGCGATCTCGTGGTGTCCCTGTCCCTGGACAGCGACAATTTCTCCCGGAATATCGCGTCCATCAACGCGCAGATCACGGAAGCCGAGAGTGAATTCCGGAAGGCAGGTGCCGGGGTCAGCGGTTTCGAAAAAACCACTGCCGGCGCGGAGGCCAAGATTTCCTCCCTGCAGAAGAAACTGGAATTGCAGCAGAAGGCTGTGGAGCAGTATCAGCGCGCATTGCAGGCTTCGAACGACAAGCTCAAGGCTTCGTATGAGAAGCATAGGCAGCTGAACGCTTCCCTGACCACGGCCCGGGAAAAGAACCAGCAGCTCAAGGAGCAGGTGTCCTCCGCCACGGATGAATACGAACGGCTCCGGAAAGAGCTGGGGGACGATAACGCTGCCACGCAGGCGGCCCGGGAAAAACTGGAAGCCCTCAAGGCGGAATACAAGGCGTCCTCCGAGGAAGTCGGCAGGCTGGAAGGCCAGCTGCAGGCGAACTCGAAGGCCATGCAGAACAACGCCAACGCCGTGACCAAGGCGCAGACGAATCTGAACAACGCTGAGTCTGCCGTGGCGCGGACGAAGGAGGAAATCCGGCAGACCACCGAGCAACTGAAAATCATGCAGTCGGCATGGACCAAGGCGGCCTCGGCCATGACCGACTTTGGCCAGAGGTGTGAAAAGCTCGGGAAAAACATGCAGAAGGTCGGCAAGACGCTGACTACATCCCTGACCGCACCGATTGCCGCGCTGGGCACTGCTTCCGTGAAGGCGGCCATTGATTTCGAGTCGGCCTTTGCCGGCGTCCGGAAGACCGTGGACGCGACCGAGGAAGAGTATGCCGGCTTTGCAGAAGAGATCAGGCAGATGAGCACCGAGGTGGCGACATCCACCACGGAGATCTCTGCGGTTATGGAAAACGCCGGTCAGCTCGGTATCCGGAACGAAAACCTTGTTTCTTTCACCCGGACCATGATCGACCTGGGGAATTCCACGAACATCGCTGCGGACGAAGCCGCCACGGCAATCGCGCAGTTTGCGAACATCACCGGCATGGCGCAGGACCGGTTCCAGAACTTCGGTTCCGCGTTGGTCGATCTCGGTAATAACTTCGCCACGACTGAGGCGGACATCATGGAAATGTCCACCCGCCTGGCGTCCGCGGGACATCAGGTGGGCCTGACGGAACCGCAGATTCTCGGCTTTGCGACAGCCCTGTCCTCTGTCGGCCTGGAAGCGCAGGCCGGTGGTACTGCGTTCTCGAAAGCGATCATCAAAATGCAGGTCGCGGTGGAAACCGGAAACAAAGACCTCAAGGAATTCGCCAAGGTTTCCGGTATGACGCAGAAGGAATTTCAGAAGCTCTGGAACACGGACCCGTCCGCGGCGATCCAGGCGTTTATTGTCGGCCTCTCCCAGATGGACGAGGCAGGCATTTCCGCGATTGCCATGCTGGAAGAAATGGGCTTCAAGGACGTCCGTCTGCGTGACACCCTGCTGCGCGCTACGAATGCCACGGAGCTTTTCTCCCGCGCGCAGGAGACGGCGAACAACGCCTGGCAGCAGAACAGCGCGCTGTCCGAAGAGGCCGGGAAACGTTACGCGACAACGGAATCCAAGCTGAAAAACCTCAAGAATTCCGCAGTGCTTGTGGCACAGCAGTTCGGAAACAGCCTGCTGCCTGTGCTGCAGAAGATCGTGGACGCTGCAAAGGACCTGATTGACCGGTTCTCCGCACTGGACGAAAACCAGCGGACGCAGATCATCCGGCTGGCTGCGATTGTCGCGGCCATCGGTCCGGTGATCTCTATTCTTGGAAAACTGACCTCCACGGTCGGAACTGTGTCCACGGCCATCGGCAAGTTTGCTGCTTCCGTTGCTTCTGCCGGCGGCGGGTTCAAAGGCTTTATGTCCGTGGTCGGGTCTTCGCCTGTGGTCTGGGTTGCAGTCGCTGCGGCGATTGTCGCTGCTGGCGTTGCGCTGACGAACTACCTGACCGGATATACGCAGGCCAAGAAAACGATCTCCGAGATGAACGATCTCGCCAAGAGCATCAAGGACAACGGGATCTCCACCCTGTACGATACCGGGACCACGGACGTGCTGGGACGGTTTGGCCTGTCTGCTTCTGATTTCCAGTTTGCTGTCGATACCTCCAAGAGCTGGATGGAGTCCCTGACCGCTGTGTGGTCGGACGGTAAGAAGGAAACCACGAAGATCGTTTCCGCTTTCACGGATTCCTTCAAGGAAGCCAGCGATTCCATCCGGACCGGGATCGAAACCCGGCGCAGCGCTTTGGAGGGCGTGGGCCTTCTGGACGATGAAGCCCAGAGGAAGCTCGACAAGGATGCCGCGCAGCTGGACAAATGGGACGCGGAGATTGCCCGGCTGCTGAAGAAACGGCAGAACCGGATGCTTTCCGCGAAGGATCAGGCGCGCCTGGACGAGATTATCACCATGCGTGCGCAGCTCCGCCTGGAATACATCGGGGTGGAGACAGAATCCTACGACAAAATTGAAGAGGGCATTGAAAACGAAAGAGCCCGGGCTGCCGCTATCGGGGAAACGATCTCCGTGGACGTATACGGGGACGCGCTGGCAGCAGCCGCCCAGGGACATACCGCTTTCATTGCTTCCCTTGACGCGGAGTATGATTCCCGCCGTTCAAACCTGCTCCTGATCGAGGACGAGGCCAAGCGCACGCAGGCGCTTGCAGCCCTGGACGCGTGGTATGCCGAACAGCGGCAGATGGATGCCGAACAGTACAGGGAAACCATGTCCTCCATCGGCGCGGATGCGTATAACAACGCCGGCCTGCAGACATCCGTGAACCAGATCGGGGAATTGTATGCCATCATGCAGAACTTTGACGGTTCGCAGGAAGGCTTGGAACAGGTACAAGCGTGGATGAACAGCATGGACCCGAGCGGTCTGGCTTCCACGCTGGCGGTCCTGACGCAGCTGAAGGACGCCGGAATCGGGGAAGACGTGCTCGGCTTTGATCCTGCCGGCCTTCTGGCACAGTGGCAGGCAATCAGCAATATTGCCTCTGCATATCCGGAAAAGCTGCAGGGCCTTAACGAAGTGGTCAACGAGACCATTGCCGGCGAGGTTCACGAGGTCATGCTCAATCTGAATCTGGAAACTGCTACGGCGCAGTGGGAAGGATTCATGGAGGGCAAGGACGTTTTCAATACCACCCTCAATATCCAGGGTGACGCCGGAATGGTGGATATCACCGGCAACGTCTCCCTGTCTCCGCTGGATCAGGCACGCGTGCGGCTCTGGAAATCCCTGCCCGGGAACCAGATCTCCCTGTCTGCGCCCGTGAACGCAGAGGTCGGCCTGATGTTCGGTGAGGATTGGGCCGCAAAGCTGAATGAGTTGTGGGCTGAAGAAAAGCTCGCGGTGTACGGCACCAACGGCCTGCCGATTGAGGCCACGCCTGAGGTCATCGCCAAACTGACCAGTAAGGATATCGTGGTCGGCATGTCCGATGACGGCAAGTATCACATTATCGTGAAGCCGGAATGGGAAACCGCGACTGCCGAGGACGTGCAGGAAGCCCTGGCTGTGGTCAATGATCCGGAGCAATCCAACAACGGTCTTTTCTGGTCCAGCTATCTGGCTTCCAGTTCCCGGGACGCCATGGCCACGGCCAGTGACTATTATCGGCAGTATTCCGAGATGGGCTGGCATGGCCTGCTGCCTGAGCTTGGCCTGATGAAGCACGAGCTCCTGCAATGGGCAGACAATATCATCACGCCGGAAATGGCGGAGAGCATGGCGAACGCCACAGCCACGATTCTTGGTGCAGCCATGAACGGCGAAGAGCTGGACCCGGACGCCATCGCCTTCCTGCAGGAAATGGCGAACCTGCTGGATTATATCGCGCAATACGGTGAGAACGAGGACCTGCTGTCCGGGGTGATCACCAATTTCTCTGATCTCGGCGTGGACATGAAGGCCGCGGACATCCCGGAATTTCTGCGGGGCCTTGCTGAAGGGAATATCCCGGAAGAACTCAAGTCCCGGTTCAAAACCATCGGCCAGGAAGTCGGCAGCGATGCCGGCGCAGGGGTCGGTGAAGGCGTGGCCGGTTACGACTATACCGATGACGCGAACGCATCCGCCGAGAACATGGAGGACAGCCTGCGGGACGCGTATGATTCCCACTCGCCGTCCGAACGGATGAAGCCTGTGGGCGAGGACGTTGCTGCCGGCGTGGGTGCCGGTATCCGGGAATATGATCCTGCGGAAGATGTCGAAGCCCTGGCCGCGAAAATGAAGGACACGATGACGCTGTCGGTGCCGATGAGCACATACAGGCAGGTCGGTCTGAACGCCATGCTCGGCCTTCGCGCCGGGATCGTTGCCGGACGCACGCTGGTGATTGCAGCCATGAAGAGCGCAGCGGCATCCGCCGTGAACGCTGCGAAGGAAACGCTGCAAATCCAGTCTCCTTCGCGGGTATTCCGGGATGAAATCGGCGTGATGACCATGAAGGGCCTGGGCGAAGGTATCCTGGCGGAAACCGAGAAGCAGGCGAAGATCATCCGGAACGCTGCCCGGTATCTGACGGACGAAGCATCCGGCGGCGCACTTGCCGCCACATCGAACAACAAGACCTATAACGCAAACAGCAGCGTGAACCTGACCGGGAACAATTTCTACGTGCAGGACGAGCAGGACGCTTATGCCATGGCCGTGGAGATTGCCTCGATCACGAAACGCCAGCAGCGCGATATGGGCCTGAGAATGGTTTAACGGGAGGTGATTGTCTGTGACGCTGACGGACTGGTTTGAATGGAACGGGGTGCGATGCACTGTTCACGGAATCCATGTCACGGAGCATCCGGCGATCACCTTCCCGGCTGAACGGATCACGAACACAGCCATTCCGGGGAAGAGCGGAAATCTCACGACTCTGGAAGGCGACTATGTCTATGACGACATGATCCTGACGGTGACCTGCTGGATTGAAAGCCTGAGCACACTGGACGCCGTGGCCAAATGGCTGCGCGGATCAGGAACGGTGCGCTTCGCCAACCGGCCTGCCGGCGTCTATTATGCCCGGGTGTGCAATCAGATCCCCTTTGACCGGATTCTCCGCGGGAATCCCCAGCGGAGCTTTACGGTGACCTTCCGCTGCAAGCCTTTCCTCTATCTGGACAACAGCGCGGACGTGACGGTCACGGCATCCGGGACCACGATCACGAACCCCGGAGCTGTGGACTCCGAGCCACTGATCAAGGTATACGGCAGCGGGGATATTACCCTGATGGTCGGGACCCAGATCGTAGAGTTGGAAGATATCAGCAATCAGATCTTCCTGGACTCCGAAATCCAGGAAGCATATAAGGGCACATCGTCCATGAACAGTGCCATGAGCGGGGAATTCCCGAAACTACTGCCCGGCATGAATGCGATCAGCTGGACCGGGAATGTGACGAGCATAGTGATCACGCCGAGGTGGCGGACCCTGTAGGAGGTGAGCAGTATTGATTTGTGTCTATGACGCCGCATGCACGGATTTCTCCAATAACGGCCTCGGACCGATCAATCCGTCCTCCTGCAACGTAACGGAAACCCTCAACGGCGAATATGAGCTGACTGTGATCCATCCCATTGACGAGGTTGGAAAATGGCAGCGGCTCGTGGAGGGGAATATCGTCCGCGCGCCTGTGCCGGCGGCCATGACTCCGCAGATCAACCTGCAGATCACGACTCCGACCGCGTCCACCCTGATTTACAAGATCGACACTTCCCACGGCACCACGCCGTATGGCACCCTGCGCCTGCGTGCGAAGGCGTCTGCTTCCGCCACGGTCATCAAGACCTATAAGAACGGCAGTGAAGTGATCGTTCTCGATACTTCCAATTCTTCCTGGTATGAGGTCACTGCACCGGACGGCAAGCATGGGTACATGATGGCCCAATACCTGCAGTATCTCCGGACGGAAGAAAAGCGGGTGGCCAAGAATACCGTGGTCGAAGCGCAGCAGCTGCGCGACCAGCCGTTCCGGATTTACCGGGTGGTCCCTGAGCTGAATCAGGTCACGGCCTATGCCCGGCACATCTTCTATGATCTCCGGGACAACATGATCCGGAAGGTGGAAGTATCCGGCTCGACCGCCGGTGCTGTGGCTTTGGATATGCTGAACGAAGGCTGCCTGTCGGATCACAATTTCACTTTCTATTCCGATATCACGAGGACCGCGGAGGATGTGAAATTCGAGAATGTCAATCCGGCAGAAGCGATCCTGGGCGATGATGGGTTCATCCAGAAGTACTCCGGGGAGCTTGTCCGGGACTGGTATGACGTATATGCGGTCAAGCGGGTCGGTGAAGACTCGGACGTGACCATCCGGGAAGGCAAGAACCTCAAGTCCATTTCCTATGACGTGGACGAATCCGATGTCGTGACGCGGATCATGCCCACGGGCGAGGACAAGGACGGCGAGCTGCTCTACCTGCCGGAAGTCTATGTGGACAGTCCGCTGATCAATACCTATCCGAACGTGAAATGGTATCACCTTGAGGTCAGTGACGCCAAGGAATCCGAATCCGAGGACAGCCCGAAAACCAAGGCACAGTGTTATGAGGAAATGCGTGCCGCGGCGCAGGAACAGTTCGATGCCGGCTGTGACTGCCCGACCGTTACGCTGAACGTTGATTTCGTCAACTGCCCGGACACGGTGGAGTATCAGCAATACCAGGCCCTGCAGGACATCTTCCTGGGGGACAGCGTCCGGGTGATTGCCAAGCGGGTCGGGGTATCCGTAACCATGCGCATGACGCAGTATACCTATGACTGCCTGCTGCGGAAGTATACGAAGTGCACCCTCGGGACGGCGGCGGATACCGTCTCGGCCAATATCATCACCCGCGGTCAGATTGCCGGCGGAGCGATTACCGGCTCCAAGCTGGCGCGGGACTCCGTGGGAACTGCCGCGCTGCAGAACGGGTCTGTCGGCAGCCTGCAAATCCGGCTCGCAGCCATTGAGACAGCGCACATCCAGCTGGCAGCCATCACGCAGGCCCTGATTGCGGACGCTGCCATCGGAACGGCGAAAATCCAGGACGCTGCGATCACGTCTGCGAAGATTGCGGACGCCGCTGTCGGCACCGCGCAGATCGGAACGGCGGTCATTGATACGGCGAACATCAAGGACGGCGCGATCAAGACTGCGAAGATCGAGGACGGTTCGATTGTATCCGCCCATGTCGGGAACGGCGAGATACTTGAGGCAAATATCCATGACGGTGCGATCACCCACGCGAAGATCGGCAATGCTGCCGTGGACACCGCGAACATCAAGGACGCGGCTGTGGAAACGGCCAAGATCAAGGACGCTGCGATCACCAACGCCAAGATTGCCGGCGCGGCCATCGGGACCGCGAACATCCAGGATGCGGCCATTGTCGCTGCGAAAATTCTGGACGGCAGTATTACCCGGGCGAAGATTGCGGACCTGGCTGTGGATTCCGCGAAGATAGACGATCTTGCTGTGACCACGGCGAAGATTGCAGCGGCTGCGATTACGTCTGCAAAGATTGCGAACGCCGCTGTGGATACTGCGCAGATTGCTCTGGGCGCGATTACCTCCGCCCTGATTGCACAAGGCGCGGTCGGCACCGCACAGATAGCGGACGCTTCCATTACGGACGCGAAAATCGTCTCCCTCAATGCTGACGTGATCACGTCCGGAACGCTGGCCACAGAGCGGCTGATCATCCGTGGGGCGGACGGCCTGATTTATGAGATCAACGCTGAAGCATCCGGTTTGTCGGCGCAGGAGCTGACGGACGAAAAGTATCAGCAGAAAATCAACGGATCTGTGCTCGTGGCTCGGTCCATCACCGCGCAGCAGATTGCCGCGGCGACCATTACGGCCAACGAGATTCTGGCTGCCACGATCACCGGTGACAAGATTGCCGCTGCGACCATCGAAGGCAGCAATATCAAGGCCGGGGCGATCACGACCAGCCATGTGGCTGCGAACTTCGGTCAGACGCTGGACCTGTCCAGTAATGTCGGAATCAATCAGCGCGTGCAGCAGATTTACACCGACATGAACGCAGCGATCTCTGCTGCCGGCGGCGGTGAGATCATTGTCGGCACGCAGGCTTCCAGTACAAGCGCCTGGACCGGTATTGCCAGTTTCTCTCAGCTTACGGACGGGCAGCAGATCGTGTACTGGCTGCCGATTGCGGCCACGTCCACGGCGGTCACGCTGGAACTGACGCTTTCGGGCGGAGGGACCACCGGCGCGGTGCCCGTGTATTATTCCGGGACCACGCGCCTGACCACGCATTATCCTGCCGGGAACGCCATCCGCCTGATCTATAAGGTGGACGCTCCCATTGGCGAGGCCTATTACACCGGCTGGTGGGCGGACGCGAACTATGACTCCGGGAATACGTATGACCGAATCAAGCTCGGGAACTCCGTTGTCTGTAAGGAAAACTTCACCTGGGCCAAGCTGATCGTGGGCGATGATACCGGTTACTGGAATCTGGCCGGCGGCACGACATTCAATATCGACCACCCGATCCTGTATCCGGCGGCCAACGGCACCGCGGGATATTACTTCTCGAACGCTTATATCTGCTATCCGACCATCTCCCTGCGGACCGTAACCGGAGACGACAGCTTTGCTGTGACATCCCGGAAGACGGTCTATCTGGTGGGCCGGCTGAACGGAAGGCAGTTCACGGTGGAATCCTCGAACTGGCTGACAACCAGTCCGTCTGACGCGACCGGAACGCTGACGTTCATTTCCCTCGGGTACATGTACAACACATATCAGATGTACCTGTATCCGGAACATCCGCTCTATATGTTCGTGGACGGGGAATTCCGGAGCCTGAGCGAGGTGGCCTACAACGCGAGCATCGTGGCGAACGATGCTAACGAGACCGCGACCGCGAATGCCGCGTCCATTTCCACGCTGCAGGACCAGATCTCCATGAAGGTCTCCCAGACCACCTATGACAGTGATCACAACGCCATTGAACAGCGGCTTTCCAATGTGGAACAGAGCGCTTCCGATTTCAAGGTGGAAATCACCCGGAGCGTGGCTGATCAGATTGCCGAAGTATCCGGCGATGTGGACGGACTGGCGGAGGACATGGCGGACTTCCGGGATACTGTAACCGGATACATGGATTTCAACGGTGACTCCCTGGCTATCGGCGTGGTGGGCAGCTCCTTCAAAACGGAGATCACCAACACGGAAATGGCCTTCACCGAGAACGGAGAGAAGGTCGCATATGTCTCCAACAACGACATGTATATCACCCGCGCCAGGGTAACGGATACGCTGTCCGTGGGCACCGTGAACAACGGATACTTTGACTTTGTAACGCTGGCAGGCGGTCTCGCACTGAAATGGCGGAACGCTGCCACCTCGTAAGGAAGTGAAATCATGGCGTCATTCACGGCAACCTATACCGTCACCCTTTCGGCCTCTGACAAGGATCATGCCCGGGGTGAGTATGTCCTGGCGAGCATCGTCCGAACCTCCCCGGCCACACTGGTTCCGGAGGGGCTTTATATCCAGAGTGCCACGATCAACATGGCCGGCACGACTTTCTGGTCCGGTTCCGGTTATAACCCTTATCTGGATTTCGGGGACATCGGGCGTGTGTACGTCTCCACGTCTGTTACGGACAAGACGGCCATACCGATCACGACTCCTGCGGATTTCAATCTGGACGAACTGTTCATGGCCGGCACGACTCCGACCAGCTTTTATATCTACGGATACAAGAGCTCGAACGGTAACGTCTGCACCTATGCCAGCAATAACGCGCAGTTCACGATCACCGCGACCGTGGTTCAGAGCTATGCGAAGTCCTCTGCGCGGGTAACGGCGAGCGTGGAGGCCGGCAGCGCTTCGACCGTCACTTTCGTCAATCCATATCTGAACAATGTCTACCATGTGGTGGACTGGCGGTTCGGCAATACACTGGTGCACAGCACGACAACGAGCGTTGGCCAGTCCTCTGCCTCGTATACCATCCCGCTGAGTTGGCTGACGAATATCCCGAACGCTACGTCCGGGACGGCCACCGTCTCTGTTACGACCTATGCTTCCGGCGGAACAGTGCTGGGAACGGATACGTACTCCTTCACGATCACGGCACCTGCTTCGGCGGTGCCAACGATCTCCCTGGCAGCGGCGCGGATTGATAACTCGGTCCCTTCTTCCTGGGGCGTGTACGTCCAGGGAAAGAGCGGTGTGCGGATCACGGCAACGGCTTCCGGGTATCAGGGAAGCACGCTTTCCTCTTATACGATCTCCGGAGGCGCGACCGGAACGCAGTCTTCGAACGTTTTCACGGTTTCGGTCATTTATTCCAGCGGGACGATTACCTACACCGTGAAGGTGACGGATTCCCGTGGACGTACAGCCACCGCCTCTGTGAGCATTTCGGTGGTCGCGTATTCCGCGCCGTCCTTCTCCGCGACAGAGGCTTTCCGCTGTGCTTCCAACGGAACGGCCTCCGAGACCGGTACCTATATCTCCGCCAAGGCCAGCGGTACCTATTCTTCCGTCAGCAGCAAGAATACCATGACGCTGAAGGTCCAGTATGGCCTGACAACGTCCAGCGCATACTCCACGGCGGTCACCCTGACCAACGGAACGGCCTCCGTCATTGGCGGTGGTTCCATTGATGCGAATTATTCCTTCAATGTGAAATTCACGCTGACGGATCAGTTCAACACCATTGAGAAAATCCTGACGGTCGGGACCGCGGCCTATACGGTCTTCTTCCGGCAGGGCGGCAACGGTGTCGCGCTGGGCAAAGTCTCCGAACGTGCGAACGCTGTGGAGATCAATCCTGATTGGGACATCTATCACGGGAGCACGAAGCTGAACGGAACGGTTCCGATCTCCCGCGGGGGTACCGGCGCGACTACGGCAGCGGCGGCCCGGTCACAGCTCGGGGTGGTTTCCAAGTCCGGTGATACGATGACCGGCAACCTGACGATCCA
>Ga0310694_10002937_pt1 | contig 16942 bp, 14 predicted proteins | sample 174DNAGHGhighgp2_FD_203884 | JGI IMG/M metagenome (GOLD analysis project Ga0310694, IMG submission 203884) | Sheep rumen microbial communities from Palmerston North, Manawatu-Wanganui, New Zealand - 1742 DNA GHGhigh gp2 (v2) (version 2) | ecosystem: Host-associated > Mammals > Digestive system... | reverse complement strand
CTCATCTTTGCCGTGGACTTCGGCACGACCAACACCCATGTCGAGTGGGCCGAACGAGGACAGCCCTCACAGCCGTTCACCTTTGAATACGGTTCCCAGCAGGTGCTTGTCGCCTCGCTGCACAAGCCCAAGTCGCTCGAGTATGCCGAGCAGGTGCAGCGTGTCGAGTTTGTGCCCCGCGAGATTGACAATGTGTACGGCTTCCCGCTGCGCTCCACCCTGGCCCGCAACGAGAACAGCGGCATCGGGTGCGACCTGTTCAGCGACGTGAACATCCCGTTCCTGTATGAACGCCGCTATTTCCACGGCTATGAGGTGATGACCAACCTCAAGTGGAAAGGTGACACCGAGCTGGCCAAGGCCTTCCTGCGCGAGCTGACTCTTCTCATCAAGGCCAAAGCGCTGCTCGAGAATGCCGACCTGCGACGCACCGAGGTCGTGTACTTCTACCCCGTCAGCATGGGCGGTGCCGACCGCGACACGCTGGAGAACACCTGGAAAGAACTATTCAACACCTACATCGGTGCCGACAGCGACCACCTGCGTTCCTACCCCGAGAGCCTGGCTCCCGCCTATTACTACAGCGGCGCCGAGGTGACGGGCAGCAGCTATGTGTCGATCGACATCGGCGGCGGCACGTGCGACACGGTTATCTACCAGCCCAGCGAGGACCGCATGAAGAGCGAGCCGGTAGCCATATCGTCGTTCCGCTTTGCAGGAAATGCCATCTTCGGTGACGGATTCACCGACAAGGACGCCGACAATAACCCGTTGCTGCAGCATTACACCCGCTATTTCAAGCAACTCATCGAGAACGACAAGGGCAACAATATCGCCTACCTGAGCAGCATCCTGGCCGACATCATGGCTCAGAAACGCAGCGAGGACATCAATGCCTTCCTGTTCTCGATCGAGAATGTCGAGGAACTGCGCTCGTTGCGCGAGATCGACCGCAACCTGTACAGTTACAATGCCCTGCTGCGCAACGACGGCCAGCGCCGCTTGATTTTCATGTACTTCTATGCTGCCATCATCTACTACATCGCCCAGGCGATGAAGCAGCGAGGCTACGAGATGCCCAAGCAGATTTATTTCTCGGGCACCGGAAGCAAGATATTGAGCATACTGGGGTCGCTCACGCGCACCACGATGCTCACCCAGCTCATCATTGAGCGCGTGTTCGGCAAGCAGTACAGCGAGATGTTTGAGATCAAGATCGAGGACAAGTGTCCCAAGCAGATTACCTGTCGCGGCGGCATCCGTCTCGAGAACCGCCGCCTGGAGGGACAACCCGAACTCGCCCGCTACAACGCCACCAGCGTGAAGCGCATGCGCTACTGCTACTCCATGCTCGGCGAGAATGACCTGACCATGTCACAAGTCGAGTCCATCGATGTGCGTGACCGCCTGGTGGAGAAGGTCAAGGAATTCAACCGCTTCTTTGTGGAGTTGTGTGACTCGACAGTCAAAGACGAGTTCGGCATCGAGAACAATGTCCTGCGACTGTTCGAGAGTGTGCTGAGCGACAACCTGGCCAACTACCTGACGGCAGGCATCAACAGCTTCCTGAAAGGTCGTTACAATGCCAACGATGTGGTGGAAGACGTGCCGTTCTTCTATCCCATCATCGGTGTCATCCGCCACAACCTGCTCAAGAACATGCGCAACGACGTCATCAGCAAGTTTAACCAATAAAATAATAGTTGTAAGTTGTGAGTTTTAAGTTGTAAGTTTCAAGTACACTATTTCGCCCAATCATGACTAGCGGGAACGGTATGGTCACCTGCAACTTAAGCCCGAAAGCTTAAACCAAAAAACTTTTAAAAAGTTATGAAACGTATCACTTTACTCATGGCAGCCATCATCTGCCTCGCCACTACAGCATTGGCACAAATCTCAGAGAACCAGACGCTGTCCACCACGTTGTGGAAGCAGGGTATCGCCACTTGTGCCCACTACACGGCCCACGCCCGCGGTTTCGCTAAGAAAATCGATGAGATTAAGGGCAAATATCCGCAGGGCTACACGCTGGATGACCTCAACGAGGTGTACAGCAACCAGGGCCGCAAGTGGGAGAAAATCTACAACGAATTCAAGCAGGAAGAGGACAAGAGCGGAACCATCAACGACCTCAAGGAGCTGGTGACCCCGCAGATCTGGAAACTCGTCGAGCCTGAATTCCAAGCCTACATCACTGAGCATCCCGAAGCCATGCAGGAAGCTCCCGCCCAACCGGCCGACAAGCCTGCCGATGGCGAGGAAGCCAATGGCGAAGAGCAGAACAACGGTGCCGACAACGCAACGGCCCCGGCCGCCGGCAATGGCAGCAGCACAGTGTCCTGTCCCGCCAACCTGCCCTTGTGGCTGAGCATCATCGGCGCTTTGCTCGGCCTGTGCGCTCTGCTGACCGCACTGAGCAACCGTGGTAAGATCAAGGAATTGCGTCGCAGTTTTGCCCGTGAGATTGACCGCACCAACGCCAACCTGCAGGAGTTCTCGACCGATGCTGCCGACCAGATGAAGGCGCTGTCCATCCGCCTGACCGGCAAGGCCATCCGCAAGGATGCCGATCTCGACGAAAACGTCCAGGAAGAAGCTCAGCAGATCGTCGAAGAAGAGCCCGTTGAGGCCTATCCTGCCGAAGAACCCGCAGCCGAAGTCAACGAAGCCGAGGTACAGCCTATCGAGGACGCCGAGGATAACAACGTGCCCCTCAACCTGTTCATGAGCCGTCCCGACGAGAACGACGACTTTACCCGCGTGAGCGACACGATGGAACCCGGCAACTCGATTTATGTTCTCACCACGTTTGACGGCGAGCATGGCACCTTTGAGGTAATCGACAAGCCCGAGGTACACCGCTTTGCCCTGATGATGCCGGCCGAGAACCTGATACGCGCTTGCTCGGGCAACGCCATCCAGATTCCCAGCGGCAACCGCATTATCACCGACCGTGCCGGTGAGGCCGAGTTCATCAACGGCCGCTGGCATGTGGTAGTCAAGGCCATCATCCACTACGAGGGCTAAATCAACAAGCAAATAGTTAATAGAGAATAGTTAAAGGTTCCTAGCTACAATGCCTGGTATGGATACCAACTATTCTCTATTAACTATTAACTATTAACTGTTAACTAAAGAATGCGCTGGACCTGTCCAAAATGCGGTAAAAAGCTCGAAATCAGCAACGAGCGTCTCATCGCCAACGACGGCATCATCGTTTGCCCGCAGTGCTTGCTGCAGGCCCGCCAGCCCATTCCCAAGACCCGGGTCAGCACCCGCCGCGACGAGCAGCCGGCCATTCCACCCAAGCGTCCACGGCAAGATATCTCCTTTGACTCCAGCACGCCACCTGAATATCACCCCACCACTCCTCCACCGCACCAACCACGCATGAAACAAGCGTCCACATCCTATCGCTACACAGGTCTTACCGGCGATAGTGAAACTCCCAAGAAAAGAACCACAGGCAAGAAGAAGTCCAGCAAGAAAAAGAAGCAGCAGGGCAACGGCATGACCGCTTGGGGCTGCCTGGGCCGCACCATCGTGTTCACGCTGGTACTGTTTGCCGCATACGTCTTCTTCGGTCTCCTGCTTGAGGCCCTGCAATAAAGAGGAAGGCCTAGCCTCGGGGCTGACAGTAATAACACATTTTAAGGATTATTCATACGAGGATTTCATGTAAATAGTGTAACTTTGCAGAACATTTCACGTCGGGTCAAGGATTGGATCCGAGGTGCGGCAAACATCGTGGAAAATTTATTATGATGGAATTTCTGTCAACATATCATCTGCAAGGACTTGTGCTCGGATTGTGCTCGTTCTTGATTATCGGCATCTGCCATCCCATCGTCATCAAGGGGGAATACTACTTCGGGCAGCGGTTCAAGTGGTTTTTCCTGCTGGCAGGCGTCGCGCTGTGCATCGGCTCGATGCTGGTGGACAATGTCATGCTGTCAGCACTGATGGGCGTGGGGGCGTTCTCGTGTTTCTGGGGCATCAAGGAGATGAAGGAACAGCAGGAACGCGTGCGCAAGGGCTGGTTCCCGCGCAATCCCCGCCGCACCTACCCCTGGGACGAAGAACGCTAGAAGTTAAGAATTGAAAGACTGATAACTATGAGAATAGATATACTCACAGTGATGCCCGACGCGCTCGAGTCGCCGCTGCACACCTCGATTCTGCAACGTGCCCAGGACAAGGGACTCGTCGAGATTCACGTGCACAACCTGAGGGACTGGAGCCTGCGCAAGCACCGCAAGGTGGATGACTACCCCTTCGGCGGCGAGGCAGGCATGGTGATGCAGATAGAGCCCGTGTGGCGCTGCATGGAGGAGTTGAAGAGCCAACGACACTATGACGAAATCATTTTCACCTCGCCCGACGGTGAACAGCTCGACCAGCCCATGGCCAACTCCTTGTCGCTCCTGGAGAACATCATGATCCTGTGCGGCCACTACAAGGGCGTGGATTACCGCATCCGTGAGCACCTGATCACCAGGGAAATCACCATCGGCGACTATGTGCTCACGGGAGGCGAACTGCCGGCGGCTGTCATTGCCGATGCCGTGGTGCGCCTCCTGCCCGGCGCCATCGGTGACGAGCAGAGCGCCCTGAGCGACTCGTTCCAGGACGGCCTCATCGAGGCACCCGTCTATACCCGCCCCGAGGTATTCAACGGCTGGCATGTGCCCGAAATCCTGCTCAGCGGTCACCAGGCCAAGATTGCCGAGTGGAAGATGCAGCAATCGCTGGAACGCACCCGGCGCCTGCGTCCCAATCTACTGAAAGACTAAGTTAAGGCAACACTAAACACTAAATTACAACCAGATATGTCACTTTTCAATTTTCAACGTCCCAAATGGATTCCGCGATGGCTCAACATCCCGCTGATCATTTTTGTCATCTTTGTTGCTGCACTGCTGTTCTACGGAGACAACAACTTCATCCGCAGCACCAAGAACCGCTCCAAGATCAACGAGCTCAAGAGCCAGATCAAGAGCTATGAGGACTCGGCAGCCATGTATGACGCCAAAATCAACGAGCTCAACACCGACAACGAGTCTCTGGAACGCCTCGTGCGCGAGAAATATGGCATGAAACGCGTCAACGAGGAAGTATTCATCACCGATATCCCTTGACAACGACATGACACAAGAAAAGAGGACTTCCATTTCCAACATCATGGTCTTGCTGGGACTGCTGCTGATGGTCGCGATGGCTGTGACACCGTTGCTGCCCAATCACGATTTAGACGTGGAGCTGATGAGATGGCTCTTCACTGCCGGCGGTGTCATCGTGCTGGCGGGGCGCCTCATCGGCATCTACCGGGGGCCATCGCTGCGCGTCAAGCGCCTGCACAGCATTCTCGTGTTCAGCGCTCTGCTGTACTGCGCCAGCGCCTCGATGATGTTCATCTACCAGGGCACCAACAACTGGATTGCCTTCCTGCTGGCAGGCCTTGTGGTACAGATGTATGCATCATGGATGATCGAGCGTGAAGAGAAGAAGGGGGCAGCCTGACCGATTCGGGCAACTTCTCGGTAAAAAACGATGATAATTTGCTCTTTATATTCAATTTGCACCAAATTTTAGTAATTTTGCACTTTTAATGAAAGGCAATATCACTATAGACAACGGAAACACCTCCATCAAGGTGGCTTTCTTCATCGGCACACAAGTGGTGGCGACCAACCGCTTTGTGCGCCGCGACATGCGGCTCCTTGACCGCTTCATCAGCACCTATAAGCCCGAAACGGCCATCGTGTGCAGCACAGCATCGAGTGCGGCCAGCCAGCGTGTAGAGCAACTGGCCGAGCAACGGTGCCGCAGCGTGCTCCACCTCACCCACGAGACCCCCATGCCCATCCGCCTGGGCTATCACACGCCTCAGACGCTGGGGCGCGACCGCATCGCCACAGCTGTAGGCGCCTGGACCATAGCCCAGCGGCTCGACAACGCCAGCGATGTGCTGGTGATAGATGCCGGCACCGCCATCACCTACGACCTGGTGACGATGGACGGCTGCTTTGTCGGCGGCAATATTGCACCGGGACTTGGGCTGCGCTTCAAGTCACTGCACGAGCACACGGGCCAGCTCCCGCTTGTGGAGGCCGACGGAGATACTCCTGTCGTGGGCTATGACACGCCGACGGCCATCAGGAGCGGCGTGTGCCTGGGACTGCAAGGTGAAATCAAGAGCTACATCCATGACCTCAAGCTGTCCCACCCCCGGCTGATGGTATTCATCACCGGCGGTGATGGCAAACTGCTGCACGCACGCCTGGGAGACGAGAGCGTCATTTATTACGAACATCTGGCGGCTGAAGGCCTCAACCGCATCCATTTATACAACCAAGCCAATGAAAATAGTAAATAAGATAACTCTATTGTTGCTCACTGTGGCCATGGGCTGCAGCGGAGCCATGGCACAGACCTCCAACACCCCTTACTCCAAGATGGGCTACGGCATGCTCAACGACAACGTGTCGAGCATCCAGCGCTCGATGGGCGGTGTGGGCTATGCCATGAGGGGCGGACGCAGCATCAACGTCATGAATCCCGCCTCCTATGCCCACGTGGACTCGCTCACCTTCCTGTGGGATGTGGGCGTTGACTTGACCAACCTGTGGAGCAAGGAGAACGGCAACAAGGGCTACAGCTTCGGCGGTGGACTGGATTACCTCACTGCCAACTTCAGGATCATCAAGGGGCTGGGAGCATCCTTCGGCCTGCTGCCTTATTCGTCGGTTGGCTACTCCTATGGCGGCGAGATTTCCGGCGGCAGCGAGTCCCGCTCCGGCACCGGTGGCTTCAACCAGCTCTTCGTCGGTCTGGGTTATGAGCCCATCAAGAACCTGAGTGTGGGGTTCAACTTCGACTACCTGTTCGGCACGACCACCAACACGGCCCTTGTCACGGCTTCCTCGACGAGCTATTTCACTCGCAGCATGAAGATCCGTGACTGGAACGCCCAGATAGGCATCCAGTACAGCCTGCCCCTTGCCCAGGGGCGTGACCGTCTCACCCTGGGTGCCACCTTCCAGCCCAAGAAGTCTTTCCATGGCGAGGCATGGGCTACGGCATTTGACGCCCAAGACAGCAAGGTGGACACCGTGAGCTTCAATAAGATGAGCGGCAACTATGAGCAGCCCATCACCATCGGTGTGGGTCTGAACTACAATTGGAACCACCAGCTCACCATTGAAGCCGACTATACCTACCAGCCCTGGAGCAAGGCCAAGTACCTGCCCATCGGCGGCTTTGAGGCCGAGACGATGCAGTTCGACAATCGCTGGAAAATCGCCACGGGATTACAATATACTCCCAACAGGCGCGGCAGCTATGTGGGTGCGATGTCATTCCGCATGGGTGCCTTCTACAACCACGACTACCTGAACTTCAACGGTAACAACGTGCGCGACTACGGCATGAGCATCGGTGTGGGATTACCCACACTGGCACCCAACAAGACGACAATCAACCTGGGTGTTGAATGGCGCCACCGCGAGACCAGTCCTGTACACCTCATTACCGAGAATTATCTCAATATCACGCTGGGCGTCACCTTCAACGAACTGTGGTTCTGGAAGAGCCGCATCCGTTAACGTCAATGAAGCGACTGCCGCACATAGTGCTCATCGTCGTCATCCTCCTTGCATGCATGGGGTGTAAAGACGACGCCACCAGGGTGGTGAAGCATTCCACCAACCCCGAGGTGGTTCCCACGATGATGACAACCGATGTGCAGACCGTCATCAGCGACTCGGGCCACACCCGCTACCGCATCACGGCCAAGGTATGGAAAATGTTTGAAGAAGCACGGCAGCCGCACTGGACCTTTCCGCAGGGGGTCACCTGTGAGGAACTGGACAACCACTATCAGGCCAAATCCACATTGAGGTGTGACTCGGCCTACTTCGACAAGGGGCACAACCTGTGGACGCTCACCGGCAACGTGCGCATCACCAATCCGGGCGGCGATGTCGTCTTGACCGATGAACTGATGTGGGACCAATTCCAGCACAAGCTCTACAGCGAAGCATTCATCCACATCGAGAAACAGGGACGCGTCATCGAGGGTTACGGCTATGAGTCCAACGAACAGCTGACGACCTACACCCTGCGTCAGGTCGAAGCCATCTTTCCCATCGACGAGAGGCGCATGCCACACCCTGGCAGCGGCAACGTCGCTCCGGCCAGTCCGCCCGCGGCACCCAAGCCGCCCCAACCTGCCCAAACCAACCGATAACATCTATTATAATTTTATCGTAAGATATTTTGGACCCTAGTTACACCACACCGCTGATTATCGCGCTCATCGCGCTACTGTGCTCGGCATTTTTCTCGGGCATGGAAATCGCCTTTGTCAGTTCCAACAAGGTGCGTGCCGAGATTGAAATGGCGCGCGGTGGCATCATCAACCGCATCCTCAACATCTACTACCGCAACCGCGAGATGTTCATCTCGACGTTGCTCATCGGCAACAATATCGCCAACATTGTCTACTCGATGGCTATGGCCAAGCTACTCACCATCCCCCTGCGGGGATATATCACCAACGAGGCGCTGCTGCTGTTGACCCAGACGGTCATTGCCACCCTGATTATCCTCATCTTCGGCGAGTTTGTTCCCAAGACCATCTTCCGCATCAACCCCAATGCCTCGTTGCGCACGGCGTCGATACCGCTGTACATGATTTATCTTGTACTTTATCCCATCTCACGCTTCACCGAGTGGTTGTCGGCAGTGTTGATGAAGCTGTTTGGCATCAAGATCGACAACACCCGCGTCAAGCTCATCACGGTCGATGAACTGGACGCCTACCTCCAGGAGAACATCGACAAGCGCGAGGATGAGCACAAGACGGTTGAGAGAGAAGTGAAGATATTTGAGAACGCACTCGACTTCAGCGACACCCGGCTGCGCGACTGCATGGTTCCGCGCAACGAGATTGTCGCCGTCGATGTCGAGGACACCACGCGCGATGACCTGGTCAAGCTGTTCACCCGCTCGGGACTGTCCAAGATTGTGGTCTATCGCGAAAACATCGACGACGTTATCGGTTTCATCCAGGTGAGCGAGCTGTTTGTCACCAATATCGATTGGAAAACCCGCATCAAGCCCGTGCTGTTCGCACCCGAGACTCTGCTGGCGCGCAAGATGATGCAGCAGCTCATGGGCGAGAAACGCTCGATGGCCATCGTGCTCGACGAGTTTGGCGGCACCAGCGGCATGGTTACCCTGGAGGACCTGGTGGAGGAAATCTTCGGCGAGATTGAGGACGAGCACGACCGCAACCGCCTCACGGCTCGCCAGATCGGTGAGAACAGCTACGAGTTCTCAGGGCGCATGGAGATTGAGGAAATCAACGAACGGTTCCATCTCGACATTCCCGAGAGCGACGACTACCAGACCATTGCCGGTTATCTGCTCGACGAGAACGAAGCCATCCCCAACGTGGGCGAGGTCTTCGACCTGCCGCCTTACCGCTTCACCGTCGAGCACAAGACGGCGGCACGCATCGAGCTGATACGCGTCGATGTCATCGATGCCGACGAGAAAAAATAGGGTCTCCATGTGGCATTTTGAGAAAAAAACGGCTTTTTCAGTTAAAAAAACGCCCAATTATTTGCAAGATTGAAAACATTTGCTGTATCTTTGCACCGCATTTCGCAAGAAATGTGACATGGTGTGTTAGTTCAGTTGGTTAGAATACCTGCCTGTCACGCAGGGGGTCGCGTGTTCGAGTCACGTACACACCGCCAGGGAGTCTATTGAAGGCTCCCTTTTTTCATCCCCCTCCCACCCTTAATTTCCTGACATTTCCCATAAACTCGAGTCGTAAAACAACTAAATCATAAAAAAAACAACAGTAGAATCATTGATTTGTCATTTTTTTATTTACTTTTGCATATCCATTGCGAGACAACTAAACCATTGATATTTTTCATTTCATCTCTATATTAACAACCATTTAAAAAGTTCTTATTATGAGAAAAACATTATTACTTTTGCTGGCAGCCATGTTGCTGCCTCTTGCAGTGAGTGCTCAACCTCACAAGATGGATCTTGGACCCAACCAGAAGTTACTGGGTCATTACACAACCGACGACATTACCCTGGACGGATGCTGGGGTAAAAGCTTCCTCAAGGGCACCAGGCCCATTGCTACCGACCTGACACCCGACGAGCTCGCCATGTTCCAGGGCAGTAAGATCACGGCTTTCCGCGTTGGTCTGTCCTTGTCCACCCCCGTCACCCGCGTGTTTGTCATTCCCATTTATCCCAACGGCACCCTGGGAACCGAGAAGTCATGGACTTGCAACGTGTCCGAGAAAGGATGGAACATCATCGAACTGGACGAACCCTACCTGATCGATATGCCTGCCGACTATGGCTTGAGGATCGGCTTCGACTACGACCAGGTGGGCTCTGCCAAGCCCATCTCGGCAGTGAAAGTCGGCACCATCTATCCCACCTACTGCTATTTTAGCAACAGCTGGAAAGACTATGGTGTGAGCGTGTACGGCAACTTGAGCCTCCAGTTAGTGTGCGAGAATGACAACTTCCCCAGCTACATCATCAGGCTCAAAGACATGTACAACAAATCAAAGGTAAAACTGGGTGAGGACCTCAACTTCTCGTTCAAGGCCTACACACTGGGAACCGAACAGATTGCCCCGGGCAACCTGACCTTTGATGTCGCAGTGGATGGCGCCACCGTCAAGACCATCAGCAACGAAGCAACCATCAGCGGAGAATACACCACCATCGCCGATGTCATCAGCACCGAAGGCCTGGCCGAAGGCGAGCACACGCTCACAGTGACCACCGCAACGCTCAATGGAGAGCCCCTCGAGTCACCCGTGTTCCTGTCATCCAAGTTCCAGTGCTTCACCAACGGCTTCTCAAGGCAGATGCGACTGGCCGAGCAGTTCACCTCAACCTATTGCACCTATTGCCCGCTGGGCTCGGCAGCCCTTGCTGCATTGTGCGACATGCGCGGCGATGTTGCATGGGTCGGCGTTCACCAGAACATGAGTGGTACGGACGTGTTCAGGACACTGCAATGTGACTCCATTGCCAATCTGCAGCAAGTTGACGGCTATCCCGAAGGTTCCTTCGACCGCACTATCGGTGTGAACCCCGAGAACCCCAACACGGTTTGGACAGTGCTCAGCTATAACAATGCCACCGTTGGCGCCAACGTGTTCAACACCTTCCTCGAGAGCGTTTCAGAGGAGCCCTCTTGGGCCACCGTGTATATCAACAGCACCTACGATGCCAGCACTCGCAAGGCTGTCGTTACCATCAATGGCGACCTCGTGCCCAAGTATGAAGACTTCATGGGCAACGACAGCAAGCTCACCGTCTATATCACCGAGGACGGGCTCGTTTCACCGCAGTATAACAGTGGCACATGGGTGAACGACTATGTCCACAACGGCGTGCTGCGTCAAGCGCTCGTGTCGGTCAAGGGTGTGAAGATCAACAAGACCAGCGACATTACCTACAAGAATGAGTTCACCGTTAGCATTCCCAGCAGCTGGAATGCCGACAACCTGAATATCGTGGCCTTCATCAGCCGCCCGCTGGGCAATGCCGTCAACGACATCTACGTCACCAACACCAACAAGCGTAAACTCGGCGAGTTTGATGAGCCCACCGTTGTTCCCGGCGATGCCAACGGCGACGGCGCAATCACCATCGACGACGTGACAATGATCATCGACATCATTGTGAAGAACACCGAGGCTCCCGCCGGTGCCGACTTTAACGGCGACGGCATCGTCGGCATTGACGACATCACCATGATCCTCGACCTGCTCGTCAGCGGCAACTGATTTACCGCCTGACTTTACAAGCCAATTCAAAAAAGCGGCAGGGCCAAATGGTCCTGCCGCTTTTTGTTGGTTGCTGTCATGCCGTCGGAACGACATCGTCGGGGTACCTGGATTCGAACCAGGGACCTCCTGCTCCCAAAGCAGGCGCGCTAACCGGACTGCGCTACACCCCGATGCTACAGATTTGAGCGGTGCAAAGGTAGTGCAAGTTGAGCGGAGTGCCAAACAAAAAATCAATTTTTTTTGTTTGCAATCCCGAAACGCAGCCTACCTTCGCCCCCAGGCAACGGTAGTGCAAGTTGAGCGGAGTGCCAAACAAAAAATCATTTTTTTTGTTTGCAATCCCGAAACGCAGCCTACCTTCGCCCCCAGGCAACGGTAGCGCAAGTTGAGCGGAGTGCCAAACAAAAAATCATTTTTTTTATTGGCATTACAGGAATACAGCCTGCCATGGACCCAAAGTCAACAGCACATCATTTATTATACACGACAAGACAAAACGGGCGTTTTTCGTTTTTTTTGGTCCGATTCGATACATTTGTGACAAGAATGTAGTAACTTTGTGTGTTTAAAACATTGACAACAACTTAACAACCATATCAATACTAGAATCAACAATGTACAGAACCAAGACTAATGGCGAACTTCGTCTTGCCAATGTGGGCGAAGTCGTGACTCTGGCAGGCTGGGTACAGCGCACCCGCAAGATGGGTGGAATGACCTTTGTGGACCTGCGTGACCGCTATGGCATCACTCAAATCGTGTTTAACAACGAGGTGGACGCCGACCTGTGTGAGCGTGCCAACCACCTGGGACGTGAATATGTCATCCAGATTGAGGGCACCGTTGCCGAGCGCTCGAGCAAGAACGCCAACATCCCCACTGGCGACATCGAGATCATCGCCAGCAAGCTGAATATCCTGAGCGAGAGCATCACCCCGCCGTTTACCATCGAGGACAACACCGACGGTGGCGACGACCTGAGAATGAAATACCGCTATCTGGACCTGCGCCGCAACGCCGTGCGCCGCAACCTGGAGCTGCGCCACGACATGGCCATCCTCATCCGCAACTACCTTGACGACAAGGGCTTCCTGGAGGTGGAAACGCCCATCCTGATCGGTTCCACGCCCGAGGGTGCCCGCGACTTCATCGTGCCCTCACGCATGAATCCCGGCCAGTTCTACGCCCTGCCCCAGAGTCCCCAGACGCTCAAGCAGCTGCTCATGGTAGCGGGCTTTGACCGCTATTTCCAGATTGCCAAGTGCTTCCGCGACGAGGACCTGCGTGCCGACCGACAGCCCGAGTTCACGCAGATTGACTGTGAGATGAGCTTTGTCGATCAGGAGGATGTCATCGAGGTATTCGAGGGCCTGGCACGCCACTTGTTCAAGAAGGTGCGCAACATCGACCTGCCCGAGAAACTGGACCAGATGACCTGGCACGACGCCATGCGCCTGTACGGCAGTGACAAGCCCGACCGCCGCTTCGGCATGACGTTTGTCGAGGTGGACGACGTGCTCAAGGGCACGGGGTCGTTCTCAGTGTTCAACGAGGCAGCCTACATCGGCGCCATCTGCGCCCCCGGCTGTGCCGAATATACCCGCAAGCAGCTCGACGGCCTGGTGGACTTCGTGAAACGTCCGCAGGTGGGCGCCAAGGGTCTGGTATATGTCAAGTTCAATGCCGACGGCACCGTCAAGAGCAGCATCGACAAGTTCTATGAGCCCGAGGTGTGGCAACGTCTCAAGGAGAAGATGGGCGCCAACGACGGCGACCTCGTGCTCATCATGAGCGGTGACAACGCCAACAAGACCCGCGTGCAGCTGTGCTCACTGCGCCTGGAGATGGGCGAGCGCCTGGGTCTGAGGGACAAGAACAAGTTCGAGTGCCTGTGGATCGTGGACTTCCCGTTGTTTGAGTGGAGTGACGAGGAACAGCGCCTCATGGCGACCCACCACCCGTTCACCATGCCCAACCCCGACGACATTCCCCTGCTGGACGAGCATCCCGAGCGCGTGCGGGCCAAGGCCTACGACTTCGTGTGCAACGGCATCGAGGTGGGCGGCGGCAGCCTGCGTATCCATGACGGCAAGCTACAGGCCAAGATGTTTGACATCCTGGGCTTCACCCCCGAGCGTGCTATGGCCCAGTTCGGCTTCTTGATCAACGCCTTCAAGTATGGCGCACCTCCCCATGCAGGACTGGCCTTCGGCTTCGACCGCTTCGTTTCCATCATGGCAGGTCTGGACAGCATCCGCGACTGCATCGCCTTCCCCAAGAACAATAGCGGCCGCGACGTGATGCTCGATGCACCCAGTCCCGTGGACCAGAGCCAGCTCGACGAACTCTACATCGACGTGGACCGCGAGCGACTCAAGGCCGAGAATAAGATTTAATTGAGTTACGAGTCCCTGGTTTCTAGTCCCCAGTTGGCCTCCACCGACAACAGGACAAGAAACCAGGGACAATAAACTAGAAACCAATATGCGGATCCGAGAAATCACCGACGCCATCGAGCAATACGCACCGCTGCGGCTCCAGGAGGAGTGGGACAATGCGGGCATCCAGGTGGGTGACCCTGAGGGCGCAATCACAGGAGTGCTCCTGTGTACCGACGCCACCGAGGCTGTCGTGGCCGAGGCCATCGAGCGCGGCTTCAACCTGGTCATCTCGCACCACCCGCTCATCTTCCACGGCCTGAAGAAAATTATGGGCCGCACTCCCGTCGAGCGCACCGTAGCGATGGCCATCAAGCACGGCATCACCATCTACAGCGCCCACACCAACATGGACAGCGCATGGCAAGGCGTGTCGTTCCGCATGGCCAGCAAGATCGGGATGACAGGCGTGCAGTTCCTGGACAGCAACCAGGTGCCCCCCTATGGCGAGCAGGACAACACGACAGCCGGCTGCGGTGTCATCGGCGACATCGAGCCTATGCCTGCCCGCGAGGTGCTCAAGCGTGTCAAGGAGGCATTTGAGGTGGGTGCCGTGCGCTATAGCGGCGACGGCAACCGCATCGTCACGCGTGTGGCTCTGTGCGGCGGAGCCGGCGGTTTCCTGCTCGACAAGTCGGTCGAAATGGGCGCCCAGCTCTATGTCACCGCCGACATGCGCTACCACGATTTCCTGGACTACGGCCAGCGCATCGTGGTGGCTGACATCGGTCACTACGAGAGCGAACACTACACAAAAGAGATTTTTTTAGAGATTATTCAGAAAAAAAATCCTACCTTTGCAGTCGCTTTCGCTAAAAACGAAATCAACCAAGTCAATTATCTATAATGGCTATTAGCTGTTAGCGACTAGCTGTCAGCCAATTGACGCACAGCTAAATGCTAAAAGCTATAGGCTAAAAGCTAAAAAAATTATGGCAACACAGAAGAAAGAACTCACCGTTGAAGAGAAACTGAAGGCACTCTATGACTTGCAGCAGAAACTCTCGGAGATTGACGCTATCAAGACCCTCAGAGGAGAACTACCCCAGGAAGTGCAGGACCTCGAAGATGAAATCGCTGGTCTGCACACCCGCGTGAACAAGTTCCAGGACGAGATAGCCGCCCAAAAAGACGAGATGGCCCGCAACAAGGAGATCAAGCAGCAGGCCGAGGCCATGATCGACAAGTACACCGCCGATCAGGACAACGTCCGCAACAACCGTGAGTACGACTACTTGACCAAGGAGATCGAATACCAGAACCTCAACATCGAGCTTGCCGAGAAGAAAATGAACGAGGCAGCCCGCAAGGCCGAGGCGCTCCAGGGCGAGATCGAGAAAGCCAAGGAGATGTGCACCGACCGCGAGCACGCCCTCGAGGAGAAGAAGGGCGAGCTCAACGAGATCGTCTCCGAGAACAAGCAGAAGGAAGAGACCCTGCGCGAGAAGGCCAAGAAGCAGGAGAACAAGATTGAAGAGCGACTGTTGACCGCCTACAAGCGCATCCGCAAGAACACCCGCAACGGCCTGGGCATCGTGGTGGTGCAGCGCAACGCTTGCGGTGGCTGCTTTAACCGCATCCCCGCCCAGCGCCAGATGGAGATCAAGATGCACAAGAAGGTCATCGTCTGTGAGTACTGCGGCCGCATCCTCATCGATCCCGAACTGGTAGGCATCGCTCCCGAGGAGGCCAAGAACAAATAAGTCTGGCGCACCACCGCCAGCCGGATAGTGGACCGCAAGTCCAGAGGACGACCCGTCGCCCTTGAACATCGGACTGTGCCACTACAAGACACCGCAATGGCAGCAAGCCCCCTGTGGCAAGCCGCCATTGCGCTTTTTTCATCACCACTGGGACACGGGGACGGTTCTTTTGTCCCATTTTTGTCTTAAAATGGGACAAAAGAACCGTCCCCGTGTCCCACCCAACTTTTTTGTCTGAAAATTTGCTGCCGTGTGAAGGGAAAAGTGTAACTTTGTTGTCGGCCTTTTCCCAATCAGGCATGGCCGACGATTACCAGAAACTGAGCATCCCTATTGAACAACATGAACGGAGTAGGAAAATTATATTTCAAGTATGGCACCATGGGGTCGGCCAAGACCGCCCTGCTGCTCACTCAAGCCTATAACTTTGAGGAGCGCGGCATGCAGTACCTGTGCATGAAACCCATCATCGACGACCGCGAGAACGACAACGTGATACGTTCTCGCATCGGCATCGAGCGCAAGTGCTCATGGATCTATCCCGAGAGCGACCTGTATGAGATGCTTAAGGAGATGTTCGAGAAGACCCTTGTCGTCAAGGACTGGATTCTCATCGATGAGTCACAGTTCCTCTCGGCGGCACAGATCGACCAGCTCGCGCGCATCGTCGATGACTATGGCGTCAACGTGGTGTGCTACGGTCTGAGGACCGATTTCCAATCCCACCTGTTCGAAGGCTCACGACGACTGATGGAACTCGCTGACACCATCGAGGAAATCAAGTCTACCTGTTCATGCGGCCGCAAAACCATCATCAATGCCCGAATTGACTCCCAGGGAAACATCGTCACCGACGGCAACCAGGTCGAGATCGGCGGCGATGACAAGTATGTGGCGCTGTGCCGCCGTTGCTGGCGCAACCGCCGCATCGAGAGCACTAGCCGCAACACCATCA
>Ga0310694_10002934_pt1 | contig 16968 bp, 13 predicted proteins | sample 174DNAGHGhighgp2_FD_203884 | JGI IMG/M metagenome (GOLD analysis project Ga0310694, IMG submission 203884) | Sheep rumen microbial communities from Palmerston North, Manawatu-Wanganui, New Zealand - 1742 DNA GHGhigh gp2 (v2) (version 2) | ecosystem: Host-associated > Mammals > Digestive system... | reverse complement strand
CTACTCCATTTAAAAGTCACCTTTGGGTGACTTTTATTTTTCATATCTTTTACGAAATATTTTATGGTACTGAATACTGAGAGTGAGAGTTCGTTCAACAGAAAAGAACTTATGACCTTTAAATATCAATACTTCAACAGCATCAGGATTTACCTCAAAATACTTTTTTAGGTGTAACGGAGAGACGGTTCTTTTGTTATAACAGGAGAACCGTCCCTCCGTTATAAAATGCAATATCACTCGTTATTACCCAAGAATGATATTCGCTTCAGCGGTAGCATGTTCTTGTCATCGTCCGACATCTTATCGTAATACTCCTGCCACATATCGATGAACTCATCACCATCTATCAGACGGATAAACTTATCGCCGCCAGATGCTGCATGTTTGGCATCAGCAGAATAAGAACCGGATGTAACAAAGAGTGCGATGTCGCCGGCTTTCAAGATACCAAGAAGGGCACGCACATCAGCAGCCCCTGTAGCAGTATCAGGCTTATGTTTTACCTGTACTTTGATTCGGGGTGTCTGGGCACCTAAGGGATCTACGTAAGCCACAATGTCAATGCCACCATCTTTGCCACGAGGTGCAACCGACTGAATGTAATAACCCATCGCTTTCAACAGGGCTGCTACGAGATCCTGGAACTCATACGGGTTCTTGCTCTTCAGATACTCACGGATACCATTGGCAGCTCTTTCCTCCAGCGTCTCCAGTTCAATCATCGTTTCCTTAGCAGGATCGCTTTCTTCTTCCGTACGAATCTCTGGCTTTTCCTGACCTGCAGGCTCTTTCGAACGATACCATGCATTGTAACGCTCCCATGCCAAGTCGCGCAGTTTTTCGGGTCCAAGTTTCAGGGCTTCCTCACCTTCAGGCGTAATCGTCCACGTACCCTTCTTCTTAATGAGGAATCCCGCTCGTACATAGTCTACAGATGTAAAGTGCATATTGCTCTGCCAGCGGATATTGCCGGTGTTCTCTAATATCTCTTTTTCCCAATCAGTCAGATCTACCGTTTTTTCTATCTCACGCATCAAAACTCTGATGGGCATACTTCCTCCGTTCTTCGTCAGAATAGTCAATGCTGCATACATCGTCTTTGCAGACGTTAGATAAGATGGTGCTTTTGTCTTCGTTTTCATATTTTTATTATTTTGTTAGTTGCTTGTAAAGTTTAAATAATTCGGCAACACACTGGCTTTCGGTCATAGTTTTGACATTGAAGCCATAGGCAGCCATGACAGCACGATCGTTCTCCTGATGAGCGCGACGAAGTTCAACTGGCATAAAGAGAGGATCATAGAGATCTGCCAGACAATCATCAGAAAATTGTTTCCGAACTTCTAAAATAGTTTGAGCAGTTTTCTCAATATAAAACATTTGCTCTTCTGTAGGTTGTGGCCATGGAAAGTTGTTATAAACAACGCTATTAGAATAACGGTATCGAGTTTCCAATCGACCACATACAGCTCTCATCCACGCCATATGAACATTCGATTGCATAACACCAAAATGAAAAAGTGTTGCATCAGGGACAATATAAACCTGATTTGATGCAATAATCTCAGGCGAAAGATACGCCATTGGTATATACCTACGCTTCTCAGAACAGACAGTAGGCACTGCAAGATATTTTGTATCTGGTTGACGTATCTCCGCAAATAATGTTGGAGTATCAGCCAATAACACTGTATTTTTACGGTTACTCGCATATCTCCACTTTTGTACGCGTTCAACTTTTTCTCGTATAATATTGTTTTGGGAGTAAAAACTTAACGGAACGTCTTTAAGCCATACGCACCAGCGCTTTATTGAATGAAGCATTTCCTGAGCACCAATAAATGGGCGCAAGAACTGTTCTATTGATTGATCACGCTTCACAAGTTCTTCATACTCAGCAAGGCTTATGGTATAGTTACCATCATCAAGGGCAAAACTACCATAATTCATGGGGGGAACATTACACAATGGGGTATTGCGTTTCGCGATGAACACATCTGGGGCTTCAGTTAAATAAGCATTTATGTGACTAACATTCTTATACGTGTCGTTGTCAAACAAAGTAGACGAAGTCAAATTAACATAGGAAAATCCCACAATTACACAATGAACATGAGCTTTGAGAGATGCTTCACTATCCCATCGAAAGGTGCGATGAGCAAAATTTATATTTACTCCATCTTCAAATAAGGGTTCCCAAAGTGAAGCGACTTGTTCGCCCTGACAAATGCTATTGGTAGAAACAAAAGCCGCACGTGTACTTCTATTGTTTCGCATAAGATTTATTGCTTGCTTGTACCAGCAACATACGTAATCCATATTGCCTACATTCTTCCATTTTTTACCGAACACATTTAACATATCTTGTTTCTGTAGCTCAGACATCTGACGAGCTCCCACAAATGGAGGATTGCCTATTATATAGTTCAGCCGACCACAGGGTACAACGTTTTCCCAATCCATTTGAAGGGCATTGCCCTCTGTAATATTAGCATATGTTTTCAACGGAAGGAAATCAATCATCTGATGCATGATGCGCTCTGTTTCTGACAGCATTTGCGCTTCTGAAATCCAAAGAGCTGTAGTTGCGACGGTAACGGCAAAGTCATTGATCTCGATACCATAGAACTGCTGGATGCTGACCTTGACAGGATTCAAAAATTCTCCCATCATCATCTGGCCATGATAGCGCTCTCGAATGGCTTCATTCTCCAAACGACGAAGACTGAGGTAGGTCTCCGTCAAGAAATTGCCTGAGCCACACGCAGGATCGAGGAATGTCAACGATGCCAGCTTATCTTGATAGGCATCAAGTTTCTGATTGCGCTGCTTCTCAACCTTCTCTTCCAGAATCTCATCGAGTTCATTGCGCAGATCATTGAGGAATAGCGGGTCTATTACCTTGTGGATATTCTCAATAGATGTATAGTGCATACCACCCGAACGGCGCGTTTCAGGATTCAGCGTCGACTCAAACACAGCACCAAAGATAGTGGGCGAAATCTCGCTCCAGTCGAAATCGAGCGATGCATTTTGCAACAGTGTTTGTTTCAACTCCTCTGTGAACTGCGGTATTTCAATCTCTTCTTCAAAAAGACCACCGTTCGTATATGGGAATGCAGCCAGTTCTTCCTGGAGATATTTACTGCGTTTCTCCAGAGGCGTATTCAGCACCTCAAACAAATCGCGCAATGCCCTGCGAAGATCCTTTGCTTCATAAATGACGAGGAAATCATGGAACTGATCCCTACTGAAAACGCCAGCATCCTCAGCATAGAGGCAAAATACCAAACGGACGCACAAAATATTCAGCCAACGAAGGGCTTCAGGCGAGTTATCGTCATATTGCTTCAAGAGTGCTTCATAGATACGCCCCACAATCTCACCGGCCTGCATCGAAACCTCCATCTCCTTCGACAGATGTTCGCTCTTGGCATCAACTAAGAAATGAAGACGATAATACTCCTTGCCCAAGTTCTCAAGCAGTATTTGTTCAGGCTCGCCATTAGGCTGTTCCATATCATATACAAGGAACTCAGAGAAATTACAAGTGACTATCCATCGGGGATGCTCTGAAACAGGAAGACTAACAACATATCGACGAGCTTGCTGGAATGGATTCAACAACGAGCCATCACTCTGGAGGATTCCCTTACGCAAATCCTTGCCCAGCGACTTCTGTTCAATAAGGACTTTAGTTGATGGGATGCGCCCATCAATGAAGTTGGAGGCATCCACCATGCGATGATCCTCAAAAGTGATGAAGCCATCGGAAGGTGTCTCGATACCATATACATTGCTCAAAAGATCAATCCAGAAAGGTTGCGACTCCCCTCTTTCATATCCTCTGCCTTTCCACCGCTCGGCAAATTCCGCAGCAGCAGATGCTATTTGTTTTTCAGTTTTCATAAACTGTTATTCGGTTTATGCACCGCTGACTTATCGGGATTTGTGACGGGCTAAAACGAAAGAGACCTCAGGACATAGAAAAAGCGTGAACCGCCTTACCTACATCTTGAGGCCCTAGGAAGCCCGAACAACCAGATAAGTCATGTCCACGCCGTAAGCGCAGACATCAGTGACTATCTACGGTTGTCCTATCTTTGAAATTTCCTAGGTTTCAAGACGTACCGAATAATCAGCTAATGCTGTTATTGTTTACCCTCAAAAGTCGCACCGGCGGGCTTCCGCTGAAGCCATGAATGAAATATAAGAGAGCTTGACAGCTATCTGTCCCATTAGGACAATCAGCCGGTGTTCGAGGGCAAAGATACAAAAAACTTTGGAAAGTAATACCCTTTTGGACGAAAAACTGAAAATAAATGGTGATTTATTTGGAAGATAAGCATTTTTGGACTATCTTTGCAACGAAAATATTTAAAACAATAATGAATGGAGATCAAACTGAACGACTACCACAAACGGATGAATGCCGAGAAATTAGCGAAGGTGGCATACTGGAAAGCGCATCCACTTTCGCGTACCGAGTCCTTAAAGAGATTGAAGCTCTTGCGGGAACAACGGCTTGCAAGTCTGTCCAATTGGTAAGACTGAAGAAGTGGGCACAAGAACAGGGCTGCTGGTTCAATAATCTAAACCAATTCGGAGACTTCTTCGATCGTGGTTCTGAAAATGAAGTTTATCTATCTCCTGATGGTACGGAAATCATAAAATTAAACGACTTCCGATATTCCGATGACAATCTTACACCCTTCTTTGAACGAATAAAAGCACATAACAAATACTTTCCAGACTGCGCTTATCGTATGCTCGGTTTCGCTGAAAACAGAGATAGTCATATCTGTGCTGTATTAGTACAGCCGTTTATTGCCGAAGCCCGTCTGGCCACAGAGCAGGAGATTCATGACGAGTTCGTCCGTCTCGGATTTCATGCGGAGGATAATGGCGGATACTATACCAACGATCAACACGACATTTTCGATGCTGTAGACGGCAATGTACTCATAGATAACGAGGGACGCCTTTATTTTATCGACACTATCATTTTCAAATCTGGTACTGGTGGTTACGACACCTACCACAGTCTGTCGCCAAGGGCCGGCAAATAGCATACTCACGACAACAAGTACAGCCTTTCCCATTTGGGGAAACTTTTCAAGAGCAAAATTTGTAAAAGTTTCCTATTAATGAACACTTTTTTTGCAAAACATTTGGAGAAGTTGTAAATAATCAGTAATTTTGTACCCAAATTAATTACATAATCTTTTCAGGATAATTTAAACAATTTTATTATGCTTTACGACGACAAATACGAAAAAACAGAGGAGCGGATGCTGGACGTGATAGATACCGTTCAAGAACTCACTAAGGATCGCTTTATTGCGAGTCTATACATTCGCAAGTGTAATCCACTTGATGTTGATATAAAACTTGCAGAGGTACGCCGCTGCCTTGACATTGTGCATGGCGAGGCTCTACGATTGGCCAAGTTAGAACTGACTTATAATCTTGATTTTGCCGTAGACGATAATCAGCGCTTTACGACAGCCGAAAAGTTATTTAACAGGTTACGCAGTTCAATGGCCTGTATCAGAAAAACCTTTCATCAAAGCTGTCCAATTATTCGCAAGTTGCCGAAGAATCCGAATTTTCGTCCATCTGTTTTCGAGCGTTCCGTGTTGACAAAAGGATGTTGCGGACGAGATTTATATGACATTACATCATTTGATGACAATGTTCAGGCTCTTTACTATGAGCAACAAGCGCTTTTCTCGAATGTGATACTGTCGCTGGCTATTTGCTACCGCGTTATTAAGCAAGAACGTGAAACCTGTGCTGATCCCAAACTTTGTGTACAACGTTTAGATGAACAGTGCGCACGTATCCTGGCAGATCTGGAAGATAAGATTCATCTTATGAAAGATATTCCCGAATGCGAAATTCAAAAGATGATTGATGAAATGGGTAAGGAAAATTACGCCCAACAGAACTTTCATAAACCTACAGTGAAAACATTGACAGATTATGCGATTTACACTTTCCAACAACGTATCAAACAGAAGGATCTGAAACAAGTAATATCGCATATTATCCCAAATCCAGCAAAAGCAGAAGACGTGATACTTCTATTACAACATTTTGACGAGCTTCGTCCCGACAATCGCCGCAAGATGGACTCTCTGAAGATTCGTCTATTCTGTAACTGGTGTCATGGCGGCAAAGTGGATAATCCCAAGCAGAAGTACTATAGCTTATTGTTGAACCATTATCATGGGACGAAGGAAGAGTTCCCTGATTGGCATGCAGTAACTACTAGCAAAAATAGGTGCGACATGGAAACAGAACAGCCTAAATTCAATCAAGAAGTTGAAGAACTGCTAAGAAAATACAGACCTGTTACCCAAAAGGTAGCTGTTTAGCAAAGTTTAATAATTGTCATTATCTAATATGCATGACTGGCTCCAATCGTAGAGTCAGTCATTTTTATTAAATTATGACATCTCAATACTCATGCCATGAATCATTTTGAATATATATTTCGATTTGTAGAAATCATAATGAGCCTATTACCCAGCATTACATGAGAAGATTCGTCATGATGCTCTTAGGAGTATTTTTAAAGATTATAATATGCTAATTATCAATAACTTATAAAATAATCTACATATAAAGAGGTTTCAAAAAAACATCGTATCTTTGTGCCGTAATTACATATCGACGGCATACCAAACCGAGCACGGGCCGTCGGACTGTCGGCACTTCAACCCAATTGCCCCTCACTAAGTGACCAGACAGCGTGCAAGCGAGGTGGACATAAATACTTGTAGCAATTATGGCACAAAGTATTGACCTCTGCTCCCTAGAGCAGGAACTGACCGAAAAGGTCAGCGAGTTAGAAGCTCATCACACGATGCGCGAGCAACAGTTAGTGGCACTCACACTATCCCAGATAACTGAAGGGGTGGTGTCGAAGGAAACCGAAATCAATTCCCTGATGGAGGCGACTAAGGGCAAGTGTCTAACCATACTAAAGGAGATGGTCATTAGAGAGGTCATCCGCTCTGCCGACAGTCACCTTTGGTGTCCGGAGTACATCCAACGTTCGGGCAGCGACCAGCGTGTCTGTGTCTTCACAGGCAGCCACTGGGAGCAAATAGAATCCCAGCAATGGATGGACTTTGTCAACGACTGCGCCATGAGGTGCGGTATCCCCGAGTCGTTGCTCATGAACCATAACTTCATGAACCAGCTCTTCGAGGGCGTGGCCTTTCAACTGGCGAAATACCGTCGGCAGGTCATCCCCGAGGGTGAGGTGTGGCTGAACGTACGCAACGGCACGCTGGTCATCAAAAGCAACGGAAGTGTGGTGTTGCATGAGCACTCTTATGACGACCTCTTCTTCTATTGTCTGGGCTACAGCTACGATCCTCAGGCAGAGTGTCCACAGTGGCATGCTTTCCTCGATCGCGTGTTACCTGATCAGGATGCCCAGCGTCTGTTGGCCGAATATATCGACTACTGTCTGATGCCTGACCACAAGATGGAGAAAATGCTCCTTTTGTACGGCGAAGGTCTGAACGGTAAATCAGTGACACTGGAAATCATTGAGGCTCTGCTTGGATCGATGAACGTCAGCTACATGAGTCTGGCTGATCTGACCAACGATGACGTAAAACGCTCTGCCATTGTGGGTAAGATGCTGAACATCTCTCATGAGTCGGGCAAGGACGTCAACCCAAACGTATTGAAGCAACTCACCTCGGGCGAACGCGTCACCGTCAGACGTCTATACCACAATCCTGACGAGACTAACAACTACGGCAAACTCATTGCAGCCTTTAATGTGCTGCCAAGGGCCGAGAACACCTTCGGATTCTTCCGTCGCCTGCTTTTCCTACCCTATCTGGTGACTATCCCAAAAGAGGAGATTGACCGTCAGTTGGCCGTCAAGCTCAAACTGGAATTGCCTGGCATCCTGAACTGGGTGCTCGAATCGCTGCCAGGACTATTGTCACGCCGTGAGTTCTCACCATGCGAAAGCAGCGACAAGGCGCTTGAACAGTACCGCCTGCAGTCGGATAATGTCAGACTCTTCCTGAACGAGGCATGCGAAACCTCAGACTACACCACGCTAGCATCTGAGGTGTTCAAGGCCTATCGTTCCTTCTGTATTAACTCTTCGCTCAAGCCCATCGGCAAGACCAGATTCTACGAACGTCTGGAGAGACTCGGCTATGAACGTGTGACGTACTCGAATTCTCTGTATTACAAAATTAAGATCTCAGAACAATGAACAGTCAGCACGAACATTTCGACCTCGACCGCATCAAGGCCATCTCAATCATTGAGGTGGCCAAGCGGTTGGGCAAGATCAAGAAGTCGGGAGTGACCCAAAGAACCATCTGCCCCTGGCACGACGATTCTAATCCGTCACTGGTTCTTTACTACAGCACTCATCCCAAGATGGAAAACCACTGTCATTGTTTCTCCTGTGGCAAGGGAGGCTCTGTCATCGACTTTGTCATGCAAAAGGAACAATGGTCCTTTCAGGAAGCATGCCGATGGTTGTCAACAGAATTCGGTATCAGTACCATCAACTCGCCCAACTATTATCAGAGACCGAAGCCGGTTGAGCCTCCAAAGCCAGTGGAGCCCAAGTACACCTATATTCCAATGGAAATGGTCGACAAGATGGTATCGGCAGAGAACTCCCTGTGCCGCTGTCTGATGCAGTTCTTCCGTCCAGAGGCTGTGGAATGGCTCACCGAGGAGTATCGCATCGGATGTTATTCACGTTTCGGACATGATGACTACACCGTCTTTCCGAGCATCGACATTCACGGAAGGGTGTATAACCTGAAGGCGCAGCATTACTGTACCGACCCTTCGTCTCCGCGATTCGCTCACAGCGACGAGAAATCATGCTGCTGGCTAGGCAGTATACTGAGCAGCGAAGGGAAGTTGCCAAAAGATGCAGTGTTCAGACCATCATGCATGTTTGGCGAGCACCTGCTCAAACGTTATCCGGACAGCAAGGTGGTATTGGTGGAGAGTCCGAAAAATGCACTGTTCGGTGCGCTATCCTTCCAACAACTGACATGGGTTGCTGTAGGCAATAAAGGGATGCTCAAACGGGAAGTACTGTTGCCGTTGCGAGGACGTGATGTAATCGTCATCCCCGACCGCGATGCCATCGGTGAATGGAAGAAAGCCATTGACGGGATGGCAGATCTGGCGAATTTCTCTTTGAGTGATGTTTGCGAGCGACTAGCGCCTGATGACGAGCCGAAATTCGACATCGCCGATTTCATTCTTCAGAACCTGTTGGCCATGCAGAACTCGCAATAATGAGTTTTTGCTTAGTTTTTCGTAGCCGTCTGTCAGATTGTAAGTTGCTGACAGACGGCTATTTATATCTCATTCAGTTAGTTTCTTACGCTTTTCTTGCCATAACTTTCCTATTTTCTATATCTCTTAGAAAAAGTCTCAGAAGGATTGTTGTCATAAACTAACGAAAAACTGAGTTAAGGAATTGAAATCCAATCACTTCCAAGATCTTCAAACTCCTTGAAAAACTAACGGAAATCCCTTGCCCATGCATTTTTTGCGGGAAGGCTTCGTAACACTTTTTGGAAAGCCAAGGAAAAAGTGCTGGAAGGCCTTGTAAAAAATAGAGAAAAATTACAAAATCCAAGGTTAAAATTACACAGTAGGGTCGGTTCCTACTGTGTAATTTTTAGCAATTATTCACTAAAAATATTGACGTAAATATTTGGTGGTTTCAGATATTTTTAGTATCTTTGTACCATAATAATAAAGCGGGAAAGCGGCCACCCGGAGTAGTTGGCTGCACGATAGTTTAATACCATGAAATATTTTTAGAACTATGGCATTAAAGATCAAAGCAAAGGAGAAGAAGTTGAAGTTCTCCAAAGACGGTCCTGAAGTGTACCGTTATGTGATGGTGCCTGATCTGTACTCGACACTCGACTCAGAAAAGGTCATCAAGGAAGCTGCCATCCGCTCAGGCGTGAGCGAAGGAGTGATGCAGGCCTGCTGGAAAGGGGCCGGCGAAGTGATCAAGGCCTGGGCTACCGAGGGCCACTCTGTAGCGCTGCCCGGACTGGGTAACATGCGTTTCGGTCTGTCGGCGAAGGCTGTGGCGGATGTCAACGATGTAAAGACATCGCTCATCCGTACCCGTCGCATCATTTTCACCCCGACCGTGGCGTTGAAGGATGAGCTGGCCAACACTGCCATCCAGATTACCTGCTATGACCGCAATGGTGAGGTGGTGAAGCGTGTGACCAGTGCCGATCCCGGTACCGTTGAGGATCCCCAGGGCGATGACAACGGCCAGAACGCTGAAAACACTCAGAACACCGAGAACAACGAGCAGAACGGCAGTCAGAGCAGTAACGGCGACTCGCAGAACGGCTCGCAGAGTGGCCAGCAGGGCAATCAGAACCAGCAGAGCGGTTATGCGCTGACTATTGCAACGAGCGGTAGTGGAAGTGCAACCGTCACTCATGATGGCAACGCTGTGACCTCTGGTGCAACCCTGAGCGAGGACGACGAGGTTGAGATCGCCATCACGCCCGCTGAGGGTCAGGTGCCTACCGCAACCATCAACGGTTCGAGCATCGAGCTGACTGAGGATAATGGTGTCTACACCGGTAGCTTCGCTATGCCTGGACAGGCTTCTGCCCTCGTGATCAGCACGGGCGTCAGCGGTGACGGTGGCGACGGTGGCGAAGGCCTCGACAAAGACTAGCGCTCAAAAAATCCCCTCTCAGAAGCATCTGCGGGGGGATTTTATAAGTCGAGGTGACAGCAATGTTTCTTCGGCCTGCATTAACCTGCAAAAAGATGAACGCCGCATCTCGACGATTCTAATTTGGGTGCAAAGATACATATTTTTAATGGAAAAATTGTAAAATTAGGCGAATTTTTGCAATTTTTGGCCAATTTTGTAGTCTAATTTTTATTTCGTACCTTTGTGGACGATTTCTGGACGATTTTGCGAGGGCTATTATTTCCGACCAATTTCAGCACAGGTTTTCTTACCTTTGGAAATCATGAATGAAAATATTCGACCATCGGGTCGTAAGTGGCCGAAAGGCCGCCAACCAGAGGAGAACGGGATAGTTCGACTTACGCTTGGGACGCATGGGACTCACACCTTTGGGACGGTGTCACCGGAAAGTGGATTTGGACGCAAAAATTTGGGACGAGAAGGCTAGAAAAATCGAACCAAAGATTAAAAATGTAAAGAAATCCGCATAGCAACAATCCGATGACTGACGCCAAAAAGAGTACCTGAAGATGGTTTATTAAAGGACAATTGTCAAAAAAAGCAAATTTAGCCACTTCAGATTCCCCAAAAACAGCATTTGCAGGCCAAGGTTCGAAAAATCTCTCCTTCTTACGCAACAAGAGATAATATAGTATTAATGTAAAATTGCCGTAAGATGGAAACAAAACTTGACATTAAGTTCAGACTTAAGCAAAGGCTTGTAACGCATCCCGTTACAGGCGAAACGGTTCATTCTACTAGGAATGTACTGATCACGATGAGAGTAGTTTATGGAAAGTTGAGCATGGAGTTTACTACAGGCTACCATATCAACGTGGAATGCTGGGACGCAATCTCCGGCTTTGCCGTCGGGGCCAGTGACGGAAAGTCAGCCGACGAGATCAACAATGGATTGGCAGGGCTGGCTAAAAGCATCAGAGAAACTGCACAGCTGTTTGATGAGAAGGAGAAGATTCCAACATCGGAGGAGTTCAAACTGGCCTATTCAATCATCAAGGACGGCATCCGTTCCTCTTCTTCCGAGAACAAGACGGTTAAGACAAAGGGCAGGAAACCGACTCTTGACAATCAGGACATCGAAACCCCAAAACAGGACAAGAAACGATCAAAACAAACTTTTAACAAACTTTCAGAACCGAAGAAAGAAAAGGCAGAAAAGAAGGGTCTGACCTTCTGGGACGTATATCACGAGTACGAGGCATATGCGGGGAAGTTAAATGACTGGTCGGTGAAGACCCGGAAAAAGTATGAGACCATCCGATACAACGTCAAGTCGTTCCGTGACTGGAAGAGAAAGCAGGGACTTACGAATTTTGAAGTTACCTTCGATTATTTCGACGAAGACGGTCTGCAGAGTTTCGTTGACTACCTGCGTGATATAAAGATGTATGTCAACAGCACCATCAGGAAAGATGTGGTGATGTTCAAGTGTGTCATCCGCTGGGCTTACCGTAGGCGTTATCACAACAACCACTATTTCGAAGCTTACCGTCCTGCGCTGAAGAGTGCAAAGCAGAAGGTGGTATTCTTTAACAAGCACGAGCTGGAGAAACTTGAGAAATATGACATCCCAATGTCGAAGCTATATCTGATAAGGGTACGTGACGTATTCCTCTTCCAATGCTATACAGGCATCCGATATTCTGACCTGGCCAATCTCAGACGATGTGATATCCATGAGGACTATATCGAAATCACAACCGTCAAGACCGTGGATTCACTGAGGATAGAGCTGAACGTACACAGCAAGGCCATCCTGAAGAAATATGAGCCATACAACTTCAAGGACGGAATGGCATTGCCAGTGGTGAGCAACCAGAAGATGAACCAATACCTGCATGAACTTTGCGAGATGGCGGGTTTCGACGAGCCGATCAGACTCACATACTACAGAGGAAGCAAGAGAATCGATGAAGTTAAGCCAAAGTATGAGGTCATCGGCACCCATACTGGCAGACGTTCATTCATCTGCAACGCACTCGGTATGGGTATCTCTCCGCAGGTGGTCATGAAGTGGACTGGCCATTCAGATTACAAGGCCATGAAGCCATACATAGATGTGTGTGACGAGATCAAGGCAGAGGCTATGAAGAAGTTCGATGACTTCTAAAAGTTAAAAGAAATCTAAAAAACGGCAAATTTCTTGCATTTTTGCCGTTTTTTAGTTACCTTTGCAGCGTGAAATAATAATAGAGCGTATGACAGGAGTAAGTAACAACATCATCGCATATGCAGAGAGCAGGCCTCAATTCTCAGTTGACGACCTGATCTCATCTGCTACCAAAGGCTTCGAGCGCAATACGCTCAGTTGGCATTTGAGCAATCTCTGCAAGCTGGGAAAGCTCAGAAGAATCGGACGTGGTCTCTACTCTACTCAGATAAAGACCGCATATCAAGTCAAGGCTTCCAAGAAAGTCAGGAGCCTTTACCGTTCGCTGCACAAGGACTTCCCATTCGCGGATTTCTGTGTGTACGACGGACAGTTGTTTACGCCGCTGTTACACGACCTTTCCCCAAACTCTACTATCTATATCGAGACGAACCGCGACGTGATGGAGAGTGTGTTCAACCGTCTGAGTAAGAAGTATCAGGGCCGATTGTTCCTGGCTCCCACCAAGAAGATGACCTCCATGTATATAGACCTGTCACAGGAGAACATCATCATCAAACCGCTCATCACGGAGTCACCACTGACAGAGGATAATGGCGTACCGATGCCCACGTTGGAGAAGATATTGGTGGACACGAGGGTCGATGCCGACTTCTTCTACCTGCATGGATATGAGAATCTGGAGATGCTCAGGACAGCAATAACACATTACGATGTCAACCAGACACGTCTGCTGAGATATGCCGACCGTCGTAACGAGAAAGAGAACATCATCAAAGACTTGAAAGAAATACAATGATAAGAAAAGAATGCTTCGAAAAGGAATGGATCGACAAGGTCTGTTCATCACACAAGTTCAGACATCCTGAACTGGTAGAGAAGGTGATACGTGCCTTCTCGCTTCTGGAGATGCTTGCAAAGGAAGGCTGCCCGTTGACCTTCAAGGGCGGAACCAGCCTCCTGCTGATACTGGGCAATACAGCCCGCAGGCTCTCCATTGACATTGACATACTCTGTCCTCCAGGAACGGAGATAGAGAAGTACCTTCGGCACTGTGAGGATTACGGCTTTACTGACTGCAAGGCCATCAGACGCGAGAACAGGACAGGCAATGTTCCGAAAGGACACTTCAAATCGTTCTTCGAGGTGGTCTATTCAGACCAGGTAGAGGACTCCGTGCTGCTCGACGTACTCTATGAGGACAATCATTACCATCAGCTGGAGGACAAAGTTCTGGAACACCCGTTCATTGATACGGACGCTCAGGAAACCATCATTAAGGTTCCATCCATTGCCGACATACTCGGCGACAAGCTGACAGCCTTTGCTCCGAATACCTGTGGTGTACCTTATTACAAAGGCACGCACAACTCCACCATCAATGTTGCCAAGCAGATTCATGACATCGGCAGACTGTTCGATGCCGTTGACGACATCTCGACAACTGCAGAGACCTTCAAGTCAATAGCCCTCGTTGAACTGTCATCCTATCGTGACAAAGGTGATGATCTCAGCATCGTCTATGATGACATCCGCAACTCAGCGCTGGCACTGGCTACACGAGGAAAGGTTGACCCCAACAAGGATTATGAACTGCTTCAGGAAGGCGTAGATAAACTGAAGAGCCATATCTATGTGGGCAAATACACACTCGACCAGGCCATCAGTGATTCTGCCAAGGCAGCCTATCTGGCCACTGTCATCCAACATGGACTCTCAACTATTGAGAAGTATCCCGGAAATAGCAAAATGAATAGCGACAAGACAGTCTATCCTCTTCTTGACAAGGAACTGACAAAACTCAGACGAGGCAATCCCGAGGCATTCTATTATTGGGGAAAGATCTCACAAATACTCAAAGGGGAATGAAAAAGATACTTATCGACGCTCATACGCATACGGTGGCATCCGGCCATGCCTATAGCAGTCTGCAGGAGATGGCCAAGGCCGCTGCCGACAAGGGACTGGAGGTGTTGGGAATCACTGAACACGGCCCAAGTGTGCCAGGCACATGTCCGACACTCTATTTCAAAAATATGTTTGTGGTACCAAGGCAGATGTATGGCATCCGACTGCTGATGGGCTGCGAAATAAATATCCTCGACACCAAAGGGTCACTCGACCTTACAGAAGAGCAGATCAATTGGCTCGATATAGGCATTGCCGGTATCCATGGTGCCTGGTATCAGGCAGGTACAAAGGAAGAAAACACCCATGGGATGATTAATGTGATACGCCATCCGAAGATTCATATCATCAGCCATCCGGGTGACGGTTCGGCAGAGCTGGACTTTGAAAAGCTGGTACTGGCAGCTAAAGAAGCACATACACTGCTGGAGATAAACAACCACTCACTGGCTCCACAACGCAAGAAGTCTGTGGCTCGCGACAACAATCTGGAAATCCTGCACCTATGCAAGAAGTATGACGTTCCTACGATTCTCGGAAGCGATGCGCATATCTCGTTTCAGATTGCCGATTACGAACGCCTCTACCCTCTCCTTGAAGAGACTGACTTCCCTGAGGATCTGATTATGAACTATTGGCCGGATAAATTCTTCGACTATCTGGGCATAAAAAGATAAAATACACATAAAAGTTGATTTTTTGTCCACAGGATTTGGACGAATCAACTTTTATGTTTATTTTTGCACCATGAAAACGAACAGAGTAATTGACGGGATAAGGAAAGACATATCCCCAGAGAATAAGCAGCAAATCGAATTATCGGTGGCCATTGCCAACCGTATCTATGAAATTCTTGAAATCAAGGGAATGACACAGAAGGATCTGGCTCAGCGTCTGGGTAAGACCGAAACAGAGGTGAGCCGCTGGCTGTCGGGAACACATAACCTGACGCTATCAACTATCTGCAAGATATCCACGGCCTTGGGCGAGGATATCGTCACCGTACCCAAGAGGGTCATGGAGCCGGAGATGGAAATGGCCTGATGTTTTCTATGTAGGATTATGCGGGGAGTCCCAATATTCGGGGTTCCTCGCATTATTTATGGAATTTCTTTGTTAAAAACTAGCTGAAAAGTGCATCCATAGGCGTTTTTCTGCGATTTTTTGAGTACTTTTGCACCCCGATATGCAAAAGCAAAAGAAGATACTGTTCCTTCACGGATTCTATGCCAGCGGCAGTTGTGTGCCTGCTCTGGCATTGAAGGAAGCCTTTGAGAAGAGGGCTACCATACTGACTCCCGATCTCCCACTCCACCCTGCAGATGCCGTCAGGCTTATCCGCGACATCTGTGACCAAGAGAAGCCAGATATCCTTGTCGGCAACAGCTGCGGTTCGTTCTATGCGCAGATGATCTCACCGATTATCGGAGTCCCTGCCCTACTCGGCAATCCGCATTTCAAGATGTCAGACTTCCTCCGCGAGCGTATCGGCAACCATCAGTACAAGTCACCAAGGGCAGACGGCAAGCAGGATTTCACCATCAACGAACAGCTCATCAGCGAGTTCGAGGAGATGGAAGCCCATCAGTTCGACTGCTGTAATATATATAATAAGGTACGTGTATGGGGACTTTTCGGAGAGGAGGACACACTGGCACATTTCGAGCCATTGTTTCTGGAGCATTATCACAACACCTTTCATTTCCCCGGTGGCCACACCCCAACGGCAGACCAGTTCAAGACGTGGTATGTTCCTCTTATAGAGAAGCTGTTGTTGGAATATCCTATTTCTGAGGATAGAGTCAGATACTTCCAGCACTTCAAGGGAAACAAGTACAGACTGGAGCATATTGCCTTTGATTCAGAGACCCAGGAACGGATGGTAGTCTATCAGGCACTCTATGGCGACCGCAAATACTGGGTTCGCCCGGAAAAGATGTTTTTCGAGACCATAGAGCGTGACGGGAAACGTTTCTCACGCTTCACGGAAATAGACTGGGAAGAATAATCAACGATCCAAGTATTCAAGATCCTTCATACACTCTTCAAAGATAGCCTCGCGCTGAACGTCTGACATTTCAGACAATGGCATAAAGGTGGTAAAGAAACTGATTCTGACAGGGTCATCACCACTTATCGTCTCCTCACCAGACAACTTGAAGCAGAAGCC
>Ga0310694_10002932_pt1 | contig 16985 bp, 15 predicted proteins | sample 174DNAGHGhighgp2_FD_203884 | JGI IMG/M metagenome (GOLD analysis project Ga0310694, IMG submission 203884) | Sheep rumen microbial communities from Palmerston North, Manawatu-Wanganui, New Zealand - 1742 DNA GHGhigh gp2 (v2) (version 2) | ecosystem: Host-associated > Mammals > Digestive system... | reverse complement strand
GGAACCACGGCATGGACGTCGTGCCTGGCGGCAGGGATGGCGCGGTGCGTTTCGCATTCTGCTACACGCCGAACTGGATGCACTCCAGGCAGAAGCCGACGTTGCCTATGCAGGGCGTGGTGAAGTTTGCGGAGCTGAAGGACGGGACGTTCTCGGATATTACGCGCTACGGCGTGTTTAACAAGCAGATCGAGCGATGAAGTTGACGATGAGTGCGCTTGCCGCGCTTTGCGCACTGACGGCAAGCGCGGCGGCCTATGACGTTGCCGCCTATGTGTGGCCGGCATATCAGCCGGAGCCGCGCTGGGCGGAGCTTGGCATCTTCAACGAGGGGATTGGCGAATGGCAGAACGTCAAGGAGGCCGTGCCGAAGTGGGAAGGGCACCGCCAACCGCTCGTGCCGCTTTGGGGCTACGAGAACGATGCCGATCCCAAGGTGATGGAACGCAAGATCGACGCGGCTGTGTCGCATGGCATAAACGTGTTTATCTACGACTGGTACTGGTACGGCGGTCGTCCGTTCCTTGAAGATGCGCTGAACAAGGGGTTCCTCGGCGCATCCAACAACGGCAAGATGAAGTTCTACATCATGTGGGCCAACCATGACGTAAACAGCTATTGGAACAACAAGGTGGGGACAAAGGACGGCAAGTACAAGGTCGTCTGGCCGGCGAAAGTCACCGACGACGATTGGCGGCAGATTGTGGATCGCTGGATTGCGCAGTACTTCAAGCGAGCGAATTACTATACGATCGGTGGTAGGCCCGTGCTTTCCATCTACGATGTAAAGTCGTTCATTGAGTGGGATGGGCTGGATAAGGCGAAGGAGCGCGTCGCCAGTCTCCGCGAACGGGTGAGGGCGGCGGGATTTCCCGGTCTTCATCTCCAGATAATCTGTGGCAGCAGGGATTTGCTCGTGCGCAAGGATTTGACGGCGCTTGGCATTGACTCCGCCACATGCTACTGCTGGATTGACGGCACCCACAAGCGCCTTGGCGACAGGTCGCAGCCGGAGCTGACGTATTCAGAATGGGGGGAGTTGGCACTCAAGATGCACGACGATTGCCGCGATGCCGCAAAGTCGTCCGGCATGGTGTACTTCCCGAATGTGTCCATCGGCTGGGACAACAACGCTCGCTATCCGGCCCATGAGTCCAAGCGCGTCATTCGTAACTCCAATCCAGCCGACTTTGAGCGTTATTCACGTCGCATCAAGGCATGGGCGGACGCAAACATCGCCGCACCTCTCCCAAAACTCATCACGGTCAACTCGTGGAACGAGTGGACCGAGGGTTCGTACCTTGAGCCTGATGTGCAATTCGGTTTCGACTACCTTGAGGCAATCCGCAAGGTGTTCGGATCGATCGAAACGAAACACTGAAATAATCGGTTTTGTGATATAATTCATGTCAACAAGGAGAAGAAAGGCGATGAAGAAGATTATCATGATTGCGGCGGCAGTCGCTACAGCGGCGCAATGCGGCGCGATTGACCTCGCGAAAGAGAACTGGAAGGTGCCGAACTGGGGTACGGTCATATCGGCTCCCGGCGCGGTGCGGGAGTTCATCGGTCGGACATGGTGCGGGCATGTCCAGGGCATGTGCGTTAGCTCCAACGCCATCTATTTCTCGTTCTTTAACCAGATCGTTAAGACCGACTGGTACGGGCGGCTGCAGCGGTGGGTTCCGGTCGATATCCACGGCGGCGACATCTGCTATCTGGATGGGAAGGTCTATACGGGCGTATGGCGCAAGCCAAAGGCGAAGGACGAGAAGTGGTGCGCTGCCATCTACATGTACGACGCCGAGACGCTGAAGCTCCTTGATGTCCGCAAGGTGCCGTGGGACTGCGGCGCGGATGGCATTACCGCTCTTGACGGCGTGATCTATCTTGCCATGGGCGCGAAGGGCAAGTACGATCCGGAAAAGAAGTGCGGACGGCAGAACTGGTACTGCAAGTTCAAGGCCGTGACGCTGGAACAGATCGGCGAGCCGTTCTTCGTTGATCATGGCGAGATTTCGTCGTGCGGGTCGCAGAACATGACGACGGACGGCAAGTACATCTATTCAAGCCACTATACCGATGACGAGGCGGCGAAGATTCCCAACCTTGTCGTACACGAGAAGGACACCTTCAAGGTTGTTGCGAAATACCGCTATGGACGGAACAACGGCATCGAAGTCGTGCCGGGCGGAAAGGACGGTGCGGTGCGCTTCGCATGGTGTTTCACGCCCAACTGGCTGAACTTTCGCCAGACGCCGACCCTGCCGGTGCAAGGCGTTGTACAGTTCGGAGAACTGAAAGACGGCGCATTCTCCGATCTCACCCTATACGGCGGATTCAACAAGTATATTGAGCGATGAGGTTGACGACGAGCGTGTTTGCCGCGCTTTGCTCGCTGACGGCAAGCGCGGCGGACTTTGGGTTGATGCAGAGGTATTTCAACTCGTTTGCCGCTGCGGACGAGGAGCTTTACACAAACACCGTGGACAATGCCCACGCATACGATTTCCTGAAGGACAACGTGCCGCTTTTTGAGTGTCCTGACGCTGATATCACGCGCACGTATTATTTCCGCTGGTGGACTTACCGCAAGCATTTGCGCAAGACTTCGGCGGGGTGGGTGGTAACGGAATTCTTGCCGCCTGTTGGCTGGGCCGGAGCCGAGAACACGATTTCGTGCGCGATGGGGCATCATCTGCGTGAAGGACGTTGGCTGCGTTCCAGCGAAATGATGGACGACTACACGCGGTTCATGCTTGAACGCGGCACCGTGACTGGTCCGAGTTCATACGTCTGCTGGCCGGCGTGGAGTACGCTTGAAAGAATGAAGGTGTCCGGCAACAGCGATTTTGCCGTGTCCATGCTGCCGAAGTTCGTCAAGCGGTTCGAGGAGTGCAAGACTGGCTGGACGCTCGGCAATGGCTTAAAGACGGGGCAGAATCCGGCGACGGGGCTGTTCAGCATGGATTGCGGACACGAGGGCACGGAGTGTGCGCTTTCCACTGACGGTGCGCGTCCTATGGTGAACTCGGCCATGTGGGCGGAGGCTTCGGCAATTTCAAGGATTGCCGAGCTTGCCGGAGACAAGGCGCTTGCTGAGCGGTTCGGGAATGAAGCAGAAACCATCGCAAATGCTGTCACGTCGCGCCTTTGGTGTGCGGAGCGCGAGTTCTTTACCGCTGTCGCCACAAATGGAAGTCATGATACGGTTCGTGAACTCCACGGCTACGCTCCGTTCTACTTCAGGATGCCGCTGACGTCGTCGTTCAAGTCTGCGTGGAAGCCGCTCATGCGTAAGGACGGCTTCTCGGCAAAGTGGGGGCTTACGTTCCCGGAACGCTCAACGCCAGGATTCGTCCTTGACTACAAGGGCCACGAATGCAAGTGGAACGGTCCAAGCTGGCCCTATGCCACATCCATTGCCTTGACTGCCCTTTACGAAACGCTGCACGAAGAGCGTGGCGGCGAGTTGCCTGTGTCTGCAGGGGACTTCGTCGCGCTTCTGAAGCAGTATGCCGCCGCTCATGTGCGGATGCTTGATGATGGACGCATTGTGCCTTGGATAGACGAAAACCAGAATCCGTTTACGGGCGACTGGATTTCCCGCACGATCATCCTTCAGATTCCGGCCATGCGCAAGCGGTTCAAGCGTGAGCGCGGCAAGGACTACAACCATTCGACGTTCTGCGACCTCGTGATTTCTGGGCTGTGCGGACTTGTTCCACATGAGGATGGACGAATTGACGTGCGTCCGCTCGCTCCGCCGGAATGGGACTGGTGGCGCTTAGAGAATGTGCGGTATCATGGCAAGAATCTTACGATTCTGTTCGACCGCGACGGCACGCGCTATGGGCGCGGCAAGGGGCTGATTGTTTTGGAAACCAAATGATTCAACAAGCTCCCGAGCGTAGGATCGAGCGCATAAGATGTTGCCGCATGATGTAGCGAAGAAGGCTGGAGCCGACGACGGAATGTCTGCTGTGTGACGCGAGGGATTCCGCCGCAAGAAACGCGGGCGCGGCAGCGGTTAAAATGCGGCCACGCCACGGACGAACTACAGGTGCGTTAATTTTTTATTTATTTTCTTGTACGCTTTACGGTCTGACGATGGTGTATAATATGCAACTATGAAAGTCAAAAGACATTTCCTTGCTGTTGCGTTGTCGATGGTTGCGGCATATGACGTGTCTGCCGCGCCGGAGGTCTGGCTTGAGTTCCTTGGTGGGAACGTCAGGAAAGACGGGCTTCGCTGCGACATTGAGGCGATCAAGGGCGCAGGGTTTTCAGGCGTGCATTTCTTTCATATCGAGCGGAAAGGCAGTGGCGTTTGGCCAGGTTGCCCCGAGCAGATTCCATGTATGAGCGAGAAGTGGGACGATGTGATGCAGTTCCTCGGCGAAGAGTGCACGCGGCTTGGTCTGGCGCTCACAGTCCAGAACTGTCCGGGCTGGTCGCAGTCCGGCGGACCGTGGATCGACCTCGACCACTGCCAGCGCGACATCGAATGCGCCCGCGCCGACTTCAGCGGCGGCGAGGCGGTGAAGATTCCCGATGTGCCGGAGAAGTTCAGGGATGTCGATTCCGACTGGCGCGACGTATGTGTATTGGCCTTCCCGACGCCGATTGGAGACGAATGCGGCGCGCTCGGCGAGCGCGCCCTACCAATCCGTTCCACGTCTGTGGAGACCAACGGTGATGAGCGCATCTACACGTTCGACGAGCCTGTGACCATACGTTCCATGACTTTGCCGGGGCTTCATCAATGGAATGGCGCGTACAGCTACCATGCGCCGTGGCGGCGCGTGAGCCTTGAGGCGAAGACGGAGAACGGCTGGCGGGATGCAGTGCGAACGCCGTTGCCTATGTCGAACTGGCGCGACTACGTCTATACGCTGACGTTGGCCTGCGACGAGCAGACGGCAAAGGTCTGGCGATACCGCCTTGAACACGATTTCCCTGTGAAAAAATGGGGTGAGCCGCAGTTCTTCCCGGCGGCGCGGCATACGGACTGGGAAGCAAAGTCCGCCAGAACGCTGCGCTCTCTTCTCAACGAACGCCAGCCGGTGCAGGATTCGAGGGCGTGGGTTGATGGCTCGAAAATCGTCGATCTGACGGGCGTTTCGGGCTGGAGGGTTCCGTCGGGAAGATGGACGGTTCTGCGGTTCGGGCATGTCAATTCGAAGCGAGTCAATTCGCCGGCGCCGAGGGAGGCGACAGGCTGGGAATGCGACAAGCTCGACCCGAAGGGCATAGAGGCGCACTTCAAGGGCTACGTTGGACGTCTCCTTGAAGGTCCGCTCAAGGGGCGGATGCATGGGATGCTTGTCGATAGCTGGGAATGCTTCGGCCAGACGTGGACTGCGCGGATGGAGGGGTATTTCAGGGATGCCAATGGTTATGACCTGCGTCGTCATCTGCCGTCCCTCTTCGGCTACGTAATTGATTCACCCGGCGCAACTGAAAGATTCCTCACGGACTGGAGACGCACGAATGGCGACTTGATAACGAAGAACTACTTCGGGCGCATGGCCGAACTTGCGCACGAGGCTGGGCTTGCGGCCTACTACGAGACGGCCTTCGGCGATATCGTATTCGGCGACCTGCTCGAATACTGGAAGTACGCCGATGCTCCGATGTGCGAGTTCTGGTATCCGCACACGACGAAGGCCGAAGGCGGGGTAGGCTCGTATGCGTTCAAGCCTGTGCGCCCCTGTGCAAGCGCGGCGCACATCTACGGCAAGCGTCGCGTCGTCGCCGAGGCATTCACGGGAAGAAGCAAGGGCGTCCTTTGGGACGAGGACTTCAAGGGCCTTCAGGATGTCGCGAACCGCCATTTTGCGAGAGGCGTCACGCATCTTGCCTTCCAGAACTATACGCATGCGCCGGTACCCGACGCTACGCCACCGGGTGGCAGTTTGGGTGGTCTCAACGGAACTCCGTTCACGCGCCTTCAGACATGGTGGAAGCACATGCCAGAGTTCGTTTCGTACGTTACGCGCTGCGAGGAGTTCCTTGAGGCGGGGTTGCCGGCTCAGGACGTGCTGTGGTATCTTGGCGACGCCGTGGACCACAAGCCGGACGAGGACTGTCCGTTTCCAGAAGGGTTCCGTGCCGACTACCTGAACCATGATGTGCTCACTAATCGACTTTCCGTCAAGGATGGGCTGTTTGTGGTTCCAGAAGGAACGTTGTGGAAGGTGCTTTGGGTGCCGGACGAACGTTGCATGCTGTCCGCAACGAGGAAGCGGCTCGCGGAACTTGTGGCGGCTGGCGGCAAGGTTGTGTTTGGTGGCAAAGATGCGTTGGTTGCGGCGTTGAAGGGCGTCGCCAAGGATGTCGCCACCGAACCGTCTCTTGGCGACGAGCCAAGCGAGGATTTCATGTGGATTCACCGCAGGGTAGATGGCTTCGACCGATACTTTGTCGCGGCTGGTACAAATGGCTGGCGTGGGAAGGTGACGTTTAGGGCGAATGGTGTTGTGTCGGTGCTTGATCCGGTGTCGCTCAAGCGCACGGCATGGAAGAACGGCGATGTGCTGGAGATTCCGCCGTCACGTAGCGTTTTTGTGGAGTTTGGGGTTGCGACGGATGCGGACGCGCAGAAGCACGTTCCGCCGTCTAAGGAACAAGAGCTGACCGGTTGGACGCTGTCGTTTCCGGCTGGGTGGGGCGCGCCAGAGAAGATCGTACTTGAACGCCCAGTAGCATGGTGTGAAATCATCGGCCTCAGTCGAGAGGCGCACGCGTTTTCCGGTACGGTTGCGTATGAGACGGAGTTCGACTGCGTCAAAGAATGGAGATCTCTTGAGCTTGATCTTGGGCGCGTGGAATCCATAGCAAAGGTGATCGTGAACGGAGAACCGGTGCGGACGTTGTGGTGCGAGCCGTTCCAATGCGACATCACGCCGTTTGTGAAACAGGAAGCGAACAAGCTGCGTATCGAGGTAACGCACACTTGGCGGAATCGAATAATCTATGATCTGGGGCAGAAAGAGAAGGACAGGAAGACGTGGATTATCTACAAGCCGGGGTACAATCCTTCGCCGACTGATTCGTTTACTCCATCTGGCATTCTCGGGCCAGTTTTCTTGAGGTGCGTTGCTCCAGTGCCGGATGCGAAACAGGCGGAACGCACTGCCGGTTTTATGGAAGGGTCAAGATGACAGAAAGGTCGAAGCATGAACACAAATCTTACGGGAAAAGAGTTTAAGGGGATGTCGGGGGCTTTCGCCGCGATGTTCACGCCGTTTGACACGAAGGGGCGCGTGAATGAGGAGGCGATTGACGCGCTGATCGAACATGGGCTGAAAGGTGGGCTGAAAGGCTTCTACCTCACCGGCTCAACGGGAGAGGGTATGCTGCTCACGAACGAGGAGCGCGTACAAGTCTATCGCCGGGCGGTCAAGGCGGCGAAAGGGCGGTGCAGGCTGATCGCGCAGGTGGGATGCGTACGAACAGATGATTCGGTCATGCTGGCGAAGGCGGCAGCCGATGCGGGCGTTGATTGGATATCATCGGTAGCGCCGGTCTATTTCGGGCAGAACTTCCCGTCTGTGATGCGACACTACAAGGCCATCAGCGATGCGACGGATCTGCCGTTCATGGTCTATGCCTTCAATTCCGAACTTGTGCCGGAGCGCGACGTGCGGCTGTTTGACCTGAAGAACGTCAAGGGCATCAAGTACACGGGCCGCAACTTCTACGTCTGCCAGCGGCTTAGGCGGATGCTCGGCAAGGAAACGGCATGGTTTGCAGGCTGCGACGAACTGCTCATTTCGGCGCTTGCGCTCGGCGACACGTTCTCTGGCGGCATCGGACTCAACTACAACATCATCCCTCGCCACTTCGCGAAGATATGCGAGCTTTGCGCCAAGAACGATTTCCGCACGGCGGCGAAGTGGCAGGCAGAGGCGAACAGGCTTGTCGATATTGTGGTGGATTCGTTTTCCGACAACTGGAGCGCGTTCAAGGTGCTGATGAAGGGCGTAGGCATCGACTGCGGATACTGCCGCGCCCCATACGCGCCGCTCACGAAGGCGCAGGAGCGTGCCGTGCTTGCGCGCTTCGCCGCACTGACTTGAGTCTTGAGTGGATGTTGGCATTGTAGTATAATATGCCCCATGAAGAGTAATATAGGCTTTACGCGGAAGAGCTTTCTCATCGGGTCGATGGCCGTTGCGGCGGCAGGTGCGCGGCGGATGTTCGCCACGCCTTCTGGTGCGGCGTGCGGTACGCCGCGCCTCAAGCTGGCGGTGCTCAGCGACATTCATGTGCGCAACGAGAATTCGCAGAGGGATTTCATCAAGGCGCTTGAATGGTACCGGGCGCAGAACGTTGACGCCGTGCTGATCGCCGGCGACATGGCCGACCGGGGTCTTGTCCACCAGCTCCAGCTTGTGGCGGATGCGTGGTTCAAGGTGTTCCCGGACAACAAGATGCCGGACGGACGCCCGGTGGTGCAGCTCCTCGAATACGGCAACCACGACGTGGCTGGCTGGGAAGACAAGAACTATCCAGATCCGGCAGAGCGCGCCCGCAACATGATCAAGTACGACCCGAAGGGATTCTGGGAACGGACGTTCCACGAAGCGTACTCGCCCGTCTTCTCCAAGACGGTGAAGGGATATACGTTTGTTGGCGCGCACTGGCCGGGCATTGGTGGCCTGGGCGACTGGCTCGCCGCGAACGGCGGCAAGCTCGACCCGTCCCTGCCGTTCTTCTATTTCCAGCATTCGCACCCTAAGGACACGTGCTACGGCGCATGGGCGTGGGGACATGATGATGGCGCATCCACGAAGGCGCTTTCGCCCTACGCGAACGCGATTGCGTTCTCTGGCCATTCGCACTACACGCTCACCGACGAGCGGAGCGTCTGGCAGGGAGCATTCACGTCGATCGGCACGAGCTCGCTCTCCTACACGTCGCTCGACTACAACTTCCGCGAGAACGCATGGGGAAATGATTTCGGGCGGAAGGAAAAGCGTCAGAGGCAGATGGATCGCATCCCCACGCAAGACGGCAAGCAGGGCATGCTGCTTACGATCTGCGACGACCACATCCGCATTGCGCGGCGCGAGTTCACGTGGGGCGAATCGCTGGGCGACGATTGGATTCTGCCAGTCGGCAAGGCTGCCGAGAAGCCCTACGCCTACGCGAAGCGGATTCAGGTGCGCACGGCGCCGGAGTTTCCGGAGGCGGCCGCGGTAAAGGTGGCGCTTGTGCCGCCGAAGTCGGAGAAGGACAAGCCCACGCCACAGGAGCCGACGCAGGTGGCGGTGTCGTTCCCGGCCGCCGAGACGCGCGCGAAGTGCCGCGTGTTCGAGTATGAAGTGCAAGCCGTGGTGGTGGAGGACGATGTGGAGATGGTGGCGGCGACGCGACGTGCGCTTGCGCCGGACTTCTATCTGCCGCAGTCGAAGGCGGGCAAGGCTGGGTCGTGCGTATTCGCGCTCGCCGAACTGCCGAAGGGCGTACACATTCGCTTTGACGTGACCCCTATCGAATGTTTCGGCAGAAAGGGGCGCACCATACGGTCTGGCTCCACATTCATGGCATGATTGGAGCACCACACAGGATTGTTGCACCGGCAGGTGGCAAGTCGCTATGATCAATGAAGAAGAGGCGTTTGCACGCCTTGACCGGTCGGCGTTCCGAAGACGGTTTGGGCTTACGGCGGAAATGATGCGATACATCGACGAGAAGGGGATGGACACGATCCGACGCCATGCCGAGGATTTCGTGCAGTCCCGCCTTGCGCCAGCACATCCCATGAATGATGGACGCCAGACGCCAATGCGTGGGCATCCCGTGTTTGTCGCCCAGCACGCTACGGCAACATGTTGCAGAGGTTGCCTGAACAAGTGGTGGAAGGTGCCTGTGGGTGTGCAGCTCTCTGAAGTGAGGCAGCGCAAGATCGTTCGCCTGATAATGGCATGGATTGAACGGAAAGTCAAGGAGAAGTCCAATGAACAGGATGGAAAGTCTCGTAAAGGCGCTTGAAGGCGCCAGATGTGTGGCGGCGATGACCGGGGCGGGCGTGAGCACGCTTTGCGGCATTCCGGATTTCAGGGGGCCGCAAGGATTGTACAAGAACCCGGATGCGGAGCGGATATTTAATATCGACTGGTTCGACCGCGATCCGTCGATCTACTATCGCGGCTGCCGTGATCTTGTGTATGGGCTTGACCGCTTTGAGCCGGGGCCCGTCCATGCGGCACTGAAGCGTCTGGAGGATCAGGGGCGGTTGGCTGGCGTCATCACGCAGAACATCGACATGCTGCACCAGAAGGCAGGCTCGTCAAACGTCTATGAAGTGCACGGTTCCCCGATCCTGCACCATTGCCGGCGTTGCGGATCGGAGAAGACATTTGCTGAGATTCGCGCGATGATCGAGGCGAGCGGCGGATTGGCGTCGCTTGATGAAGGCTATGTGCCTCGCTGTGCGTGTGGCGGCGCGTATAAGCCGGACATCACCTTCTTCGGCGAGTCGCTTCCAGAGGAGGCGTTCATGCGTTCGCAGGAGCTTGCGATGCGGGCTGACGTGATGCTTGTGCTTGGCACGTCGCTTACGGTGTATCCGGCTGCAGGGCTTCCTCGGCTCACGCTCCGCAATGGCGGCAAGGTGTTCATCGTGAACGCCCAGCCCACGCCGCTCGATGAATTTGCCGTTGCGCGGTACGACGATCTCTCTGAATTTGCTAAAGTGGTATAATTCGCGCCATGACAAACATAAACTGGTTGACGGTTGGAATGCTGATGGTCTCCAATCTGGTTATGCTTTATGCCTGGTACGGGCATTTGCGCAACATGGCGAATGCGCCGCTATGGATGGTGATCGTCGTCTCGTGGCTGATTGCGCTCGCCGAGTACTGCGTTGCGGTGCCCGCGAACCGAATCGGGGCGAAGACGATGACGCTGGAGCAGCTGAAGATTGTGCAGGAGGCCGTGGCGCTGGTGATGTTCGTGCCGTTCTCCGTCGTTGTGATGGGCAAGGCCGTTTCGTGGAACTACGTCGCTGCTGCGGTCTGCATCTTCGCTGCCGTGTTCTTCGTGTTCAAAGGATAGGCGCGTGTCGTCAGCCCCTTCGCGTTTTTGATATAATATGCACCATGATTGATTTGCAGATAGACCTTGGCGGGCTTCGCATGGCGACGCCCGTGACCACCGCGAGCGGTACGTTCGGGTACGGCACGGAGTACGCCGACTACCTCGACTACACCAAACTTGGCGCCGTTACCGTGAAGGGCGTGCGCCGCGATCCGTGGCCCGGCAACGGTATGCCGCGTCACTGCGAAGTGCCGGGCGGTCTCGTGAACGCCATCGGCCTTCAGGGGCCGGGCGTTGACGCGTTCGTCGAAAACTACATTCCGCATTACAGGATGATGGCGGAGAAATCCGTGCCCCGTGGCGGACTCTCCGCCGAATGCATCCCGCCGCTGATCGTCAACATCTGGGGCGGTTCGGTGGATGAGTATGCCGAGGTTGCCGCGCGCCTCTCGGGAGCACCGCTCGTCGGCGCCATCGAATGCAACGTGAGCTGCCCGAACGTGAAGGAGGGCGGCCACACCTTTGGTCAGGACCCGGCTGTGCTGGCGCGCCTCGTGAAAGCCGTGCGCGCGGCGACGAAACTCCCGCTCATCGTGAAGCTCGCGCCGAACGTGCCCGATCTCCGCCCCTACACGGCGGCCTGCGAAGAGAACGGCGCGGACGCGTTGGCGCTCATCAACACGATCCCCGCGATGGTGATTGACATCAAGACGCGCAAGCCGGTTCTCGCCAATGTGACAGGCGGACTCTCCGGTCGATGTGTCCATCCCGTCGCCGTGAAGTGCGTCTATGACGCGCACCGCTTCTCGAAGCTGCCGATTCTGGCGATGGGCGGCGTGTATGGCTGGCAAGATGCCGTCGAGCTGATGTTGGCTGGCGCAACTGCGGTCGCGGTCGGGACGGCGACGTTCACCGATCCCGGCACGGCGGCGGCGGTAACCGATGGAATCGCCGCCTACTGCGAGGCGAATGGTTTTTCGTCTGTGCGTGAACTGACTGGCGCGCTGGCGCCCTGATATGGACATGTTTTCGGGAAAGAGACCAGAGACCGTTCTCATCACCGGCGCATCAAGCGGCGTGGGCGAGGCGTTGGCCATCGAGTGTGCGCGGCGCGGCGTGGGCAACATCTTCATCTGCGGGCGCAACTCCGAACGCCTTGCCGTCGTCGTGAAGCGCTGCAAGGAGGAGGCGCGTGACGCGAAGGTGATTGACGGGCGGGTTGTGGATGTGACGGACTTGGCGGCGACGCGCGAATGGATCGAGGCGTGTGACAGGGTTGCGCCGCTGGAGGTTGTATTCTCCAATGCCGGCATCGGCACGGGCATCGAGAACGAAGAGAACATCCGCAAGACGTTCGCGACGAACGTTGGCGGCGGGCTGAACGTAATCCTGCCGGCCATCGAGCTGTTCCGGCGCAACCCTGCAGGGGCCGATGGCAAACCGCGCCGCCGCCAGATTGTCATCACCGCGAGCATTGCCGGATATGCGCCGCTCTCGACATGCCCATCGTATGCGGGCACAAAGGCGGCGATGAAGAGTTGGGGCCTGTCCATGCGAGGGATGCTGAAGCGCGAGGGCATCCGGGTGAACGTGGTTTGTCCGGGATTCATCCGTTCGCGCATCACGGACCGCAACACATGCCCCATGCCGTTCTTCATGGAGGCCGACAGGGCGGCGCGGATCATCCTCGACCGTGTTGACCGCAACATCGGCCTCATCGCGTTTCCGTGGCCGATGCGCTTCGGCGTGTGGATGCTTTCGGTGTTCCCGTGGCGGCTTTCCGAGGCCATCTCCGGACTCTTCCCTGAAAAGACATCGTCCGGCAAATGTCGAGGGCGCGAAGGTGAGGTGATTGCGTTTTGAATGCACCGGAGATATTGGCGCCGGCGGGGGATTTCACGTGCCTTCAGGCGGCGATTGACGCGGGCGCGGACGCTGTCTATTTCGGGCTGGACGAATTCAACATGCGTCAGCGCGCAGGCATCAACTTTTCTGTTGGCGACTTGCCGGAGATCAAGCGGCGGTGCGAGGCGGCGCGCGATGGTGCGCGGCCTCCCGTCAAGCGCTACCTTGCGCTGAACTCGATCATGTTCGAGGGCGAAACGGCGAAGGTCGAGGAGATGATTTGTGCGGCGAAGCCTTACGTGGACGCCTTCATCGTGGCCGACTGGGGCGTGATTGAGCTCTGCAAAAAACATGGAGCGAGATTCCACATCTCCACGCAGATGAGCATCTCCAACTCGGCGGCGGTGCGCTTCCTGAAGGAGCAGGGCGCGTCGCGCGTGGTCCTGGCCCGTGAATGTACTCTTGCCGAGGTGAGGCGCATCGTGGAGTCGGGCGGACTGGAGATCGAATGCTTCGTGCATGGCGCGCAATGCGTGGCGGAGAGTGGCCGCTGCATGATGAGCCATTACGCTTACGGCTGCAGCGCGAACCGGGGCGAATGCCGTCAGCCGTGCCGCCGTCTGTTCCTCGTAAAGGCCGTCGATCTCTATTCTGACGGCGACGGCAGGCCGGTGCACGATTCTGATACGGAGTTTTTAGTTGCTCCGCACACGGTGATGTCGGCTAAGGATCTCTGTTCGCTGCCGTTCATCGACCGGCTGATGGCGGCAGGCATCGCCTCGTTCAAGATTGAAGGCCGCGCACGCAATGCTGAATACGTGATGACGGTGGTGCGTGCATACCGCGAGGCGGTGGATGCCGTGCTCGCAGGCACGTACACGCCGGAGTTGGTGGAGCGGCTCGTCGCGCGCACGCGACGGTTCTTCCACCGCGAATATTCGTGCGGACTCTACTTCGGGCGGCCGGGCGCTGATCAGTTCACCGATACGCCCAACTCTTCTGCGCTGGAGGTGAAGAAGCATGTCGGTATCGTGATAGACTACTTCCTCAAGGCGGAGATTGCCCAGGTGAAGATTCAGGACGCCGCCGTGAAGGTGGGCGATCTTGTGCAGGTGCAGGGTCCCACTACGGGCGTGAAGGAGTTCCGGATTGAATCGCTCCGACGGGATGGCGAAGTGCCGGAAGTCGCCGAGAAGGGCACATGGGTGACGTTCCCGGCGCCACGTTGCCGCGTGGGCGACAAGGTGTTCCTCGTTGTCCCCACGGGCAAGAAAAAGTCGGGGTAAGTGTGATATAATACATGGCATTGACAAAACAAAAAGGAGCAACACGATGGAACTTAAAGGATCAAAGACTGAAGCGAACCTGATGGCGGCTTTTGCCGGCGAATCACAGGCCCGCAACAAGTACGACTACTACGCTTCGCGCGCAAAGAAGGACGGCTACGAGCAGATCGCCGCCATCTTTTCGGAGACAGCGCTCAACGAGAAGGAGCACGCGAAGATGTGGTTCAAGCTCTTTGCGGGCATCGGCGAGACCAAGGAGAACCTTCTTGCCGCCGCTGCCGGTGAACACGAGGAATGGACCGAGATGTACAAGCGTTTTGCCGAAGAGGCTGACGCGGAGGGTTTTGCCGACATCGCCGACAAGTTCCGCAAGGTCGCCGAAGTCGAGGCGCATCACGAGGAACGCTACCGCAAGCTCGTCAAGAACATCGAATCGGGCGAAGTGTGGGTGCGGGTAGGCAAGAACCGCTGGCAGTGCCGCAACTGCGGTGCGATAATCGAGTCCGAAAGCGCGCCCGAGAAGTGCCCGGTCTGCGACCATCCGAAAGCCTACTTCCAGCTGGAAGCGGACAATTTCTGATAGTGGCTGAAGCCGCTGTGGAATGGAGATGAATCCATGATGAATATCGTATTCGCGGTGGCGATTGCTGCCGCTGGCGCGGTCGAGACGATCAAGCTGCCGCCGCCGGAGAAGGATTCCGGCGCGACTGTCATGCAGGCGCTGAAGGCGCGGCATTCGGAGCGGGCGTATTCCGAAAAGGAAATCCCGATGGAGACGCTGTCAGGCGTTCTCTGGGCGGCGAACGGCTTCAACCGCCCCGACAAGCGCACGAACGCGACAGGGCTGAACAAGCAGACCATCGCGATCTACGCCATCATGAAGTCGGGAGCCTTCCGCTACGACGCCAAGGCGAACACGCTGGTGAAGGTGTGCGGAGAGGATTTGCGCGCCGCCATCGCCGATCAGCAGCCTTTCGCCGCGAAAGCGCCAGTCTCGCTGCTGATTGTCGCGGACGTGAGCGATCCGGTGTATCATCAGGGGAGAAGGACGGTGCTCTCGCACTACGACGCGGGCATCGTCTCAGGCAACATCTATCTTTATTGCGCGGCGAACGGACTTGCCACGGTGTGCCGCGCCTCGATGGATCGCGATGCGCTCAAGAAGGCGTTGAAGCTCGGCGACAACATCGTTCTCCACCTCAACCATCCCATCGGCTGGCCTGTCGGCGCGGGCAAGTGATCGCGGCTGGACGGCTGTTGCCAATGACTGCATCCTGTCACGCATGAAGACGGGGCTTGTTCTTGAGGGCGGTGCGATGCGCGGGCTGTTCACGGCAGGCGTTCTTGACGTCCTGATGGAGCGCGGCGTGAAGTTCGACGGCGCAATCGGCGTCTCGGCGGGCGCGTGTTTCGGCTGCAACTACAAGAGCGGGCAGATCGGGCGCGTCATCCGCTACAACAAGCGCTTTGCAAAGGATCCGCGGTATTGCTCATGGAAATCGCTGTTCACGACAGGCGACATGTTCGGCGCGGATTTCTGCTATCGGGAACTGCCGATGGAGCTGGACGTGTTCGATGCGGCGGCCTACGATGCGAACCCGATGGAGTTCCATATTGTCGTCACCGACTGTGCTACCGGCAAGGCCGTGTACAGGCGCATCGACAAGGCGGACGAGACCGCTTTCAGATGGATTCAGGCATCGGCTTCAATGCCGCTCGTTTCGCGTCCGGTGAAGATAGACGGGCGCGAATACCTTGACGGCGGCCTTTCGGACGGCATTCCGCTTCGACATTTCGAGTCGCTGGGCTACGAACGCAATGTGGTAGTCACGACGCGTCCGCATGGATACCGGAAGTTCCCGAAGATGCGGATGTGCCTGCTCAAGCCGTTTCTGCGCCGCTATCCGGCGATCTACAATGCGCTCAAGACGCGGCACGTATGGTACAACAAGACGCTGGAGTACATCGATTCGCGCGTCGCGGACGGCAAGGCGATACTCATCGCCCCCAATGAGCCTTTAGACATATCGCGCGTCTGCCACGATCCATGCCAGATGCAGCGCATCTACGACATCGGCCGTAAGTCCGGCGAGTTGTTCAAAGGCTGGGAATGACAGAAACGATGATGCCCAAGAATTCCAAGATTGGTCCTTACCATGTCATTCGATCGCTTGGTAAAGGCGGAATGGGTGTTGTGTATGAGGTTGAGGGGCGCGAAGGAAGCCGCTTTGCTCTCAAGCTGTTTACCAATGCAAAGAAAAACGCCGACTTCTTGAAGGAGCGCTTCTGCACCGAAGCACGGCTTCTCTCCCGGCTTTCCCATCCGAACCTCGTCAAGGTATATGACGCCGGTACGGATGCTGCGAGCGGGCAGCCTTACTTCGTCATGAGCCTTGTTCTTGGGGCTGACGGCGAGCCTGCGACGCTGGAGGCGTTGCGCCGGAAAGGATCGGTTTCGGGCGCTGACGCGCGGCGTTGGTTTGCCGAGCTTTCGGATGTGCTTGCCTACCTCGGCAGATGCGGCGTGGTACATCGGGATGTAAAGCTTGAAAACGTCCTCATTGATTCCGAAGGCTATGCACACCTCTCTGATTTTGGCGTCTCGCGCATCTTCGGTGAAGAGCTTAAGGATGCGCTTGCGGTGAACACAACGTTTGTGGAAGGCGAATCGACGGGGACTCGCCCTATCATGGGAACGTACTTCTATCTTGCGCCAGAAGTTCGCGCCGGCGAACCTGCGACATCTGCCGCCGACCTTTATGCGCTTGGTGTGCTGTTCTTCAGGCTGCTTACAGGGATGTGGTA
>Ga0310694_10002931_pt1 | contig 16987 bp, 15 predicted proteins | sample 174DNAGHGhighgp2_FD_203884 | JGI IMG/M metagenome (GOLD analysis project Ga0310694, IMG submission 203884) | Sheep rumen microbial communities from Palmerston North, Manawatu-Wanganui, New Zealand - 1742 DNA GHGhigh gp2 (v2) (version 2) | ecosystem: Host-associated > Mammals > Digestive system... | reverse complement strand
ACAAGATTTTAAGGAAAACTTTCGGCCGTTCCGGAGGAAATTGCACCAACTATGATAAGAAAAGCTGAAAAAAGAGACATTGAGGGGTTGACGAGACTTCTTTACCAAGTGGATGCAGTGCACCATGACATCCGCCCCGACCTGTTCAAGGGGAACACCCCTAAATATGACGCGCAGGAGCTCGCTGCCATCATCAGTGATGAGAGCACGCCGATCTTCGTCTATGACGACGGGCGGGTGCTGGGGCATGCTTTCTGCCAAGTGAGCGAGGTGAAGGACCACCGGCTGCTGCAGGACATAAAGACACTCTACATAGATGACATCTGCGTCGACGAGACGGTGCGCGGCAAGCACATCGGACAGGCGCTGTACGAGTTTGTGCGCGACTATGCCAGGTCTATAGGCTGCTATAATATCACCCTCAATGTATGGGAAGGAAACGATGCTGCCATGAGTTTCTACAAGAACATGGGTATGCAGGTCCAGAAGACAGGTATGGAGACCTTATTATAAATCAACACCAAGGCTGTCCATAGCCTTGGTGTTGATTTGCAAGCTTTCTTACTGATAGCAGACTTTTACTTCTTCTTTGACGACGACACCCTGAAGGTCTTTGTCGTGCTGCCTGCTTTTGTGGAAGAAGCGTTGGCTTTGGTAGTTGTTGCGCCAGTACCGGCCTTATAGTACTTCAGTGCCTCTGGCATCCATCCCTGTATGTTCTTTATGCGTGTAGCGTCCGATGGGTGGTCGCTGAGGAACTCTGCCGTCTGGTTTGTCGATGCCGCAGCCATGCGCTGCCAGAAGGCTGTTGCCACCTGCGGGTCATAGCCAGCCATTGCAGCGAAGATGAGCCCCATGTGGTCGGCCTCGGTCTCGTGGCTGCGCGAGTAGCTCAGGTTCTTGAAGTTGAATCCCTGTGCTGCTATGGCCTGCAGTATGCTCTGCGTGTTCTGTCCCATGCCCAGTGCTCCTGCCACTGTTGCGCCTATCTGCATGCCGTACTGCTGCTTCATCTGTGTTGAGAGCTGCTCTGCAGAGTGGCGTGCCACGGCGTGGGCAATCTCGTGGCCCAGCACTATGGCCAGCGATGACTCGTCCTGCGTGACGGGCAGCAGTCCTTCGTAGACCACTATTTTTCCTCCCGGCATGCACCACGCGTTGACCTGATTGTCCTGCACCAGGTTGAACTCCCACGCAAAGTTCTGCACGTCGGCAGCCATGCCATTGTTGGTCAGGTAGTTGGTCACGGCGTTAGCCAGGTTCTGCCCTACCCTCTTCACCATTGCTGTGTTATTGGCGTTTGTCGACACCTTTGCCGACTTCATGAACTCCTGGTACTGCTGTGTAGCGAGTCCCAACACCTCGCCGTCGCTGACGAGCAGAGTCTGCTGTCGCCCAGTGATGGGCACTGTGGACGTGGTGCCACATCCAACGAGTATGGCAGCCACCAACGATAATAGTAGAATCTTAAAACTTCTCATAGTTTTTTTTAGTTTATTAAACAATTACGCGGCAAAATTACACAAAAAACCTCAAAGCTCCAAACATTTCGCAAAACTTTTGACATGGCGCTCTTGTCTCTTTCAGAAAAAATACCTACCTTTGCACGCAATATTGCAATATATAGTATTTTTATTTAAAACCAATAGCCATAAGAATGAATGCAAACAAGACATTTGTTTCCGCCTTTGTCGGTCTGTGCCTGATGGCATTTGCCTATCCTGCCGCAGGCTCCACCCAGTCTGCCGGCAAAGGTGGAAAGGCCTACAACCTTGTGATGTGGACACGTGAGGGGCCTAAGATAACCTTTGCTTTCGCCGACAAGCCCAAGGTCACCATCGATGGCAAGGTGTTCAAAGTGGTCACTGCGGCAACGAGCATGGACTGCCGTGCGAGAGACATGGACAAGTTCACGATAGAGGAAGGCAGCACAGAGTCGGAGATAAAGGCCCCACAGACAGCTCTTCCGCAGGTGGACATGCAGCCCGGACAACTGCTGCTGACTGGCTGTCCCGCCCGCTCCACGGTAGAGATAGTGACGGCCGACGGCAAGACTGCCGACAGCCGTATGACCGACGACGAGGGCAGACTCGTGGTGAACACCGCAAAATACGGGAAAGGGGTGATAATAGTGAAAACAGAGACAACAAGTCTGAAAATAGTCAACAAGTAAAAATCAACTTGCTCAAGTTGAGTAGTAAGAAGTAGTTAAAGGTAGTAAGAAGTAGTTAATAGTCGATAGACTTACGCTGCGATAATATATAATAAGGTATAACAATGAAAAAGCATATCATAACAGTAGCCGCTTTGTTTATGGCAGCTTTGAACATACAGGCACAAGGCTTAGTGATAAACAAGACCGACGGCACCAAGCTTTATTTACCGGCCGAACAGGTGGAGAGCATCACCACCTACGACTTCAGAGACTGGGACCTGCCTGAGGGCGACTCACCCGCGTTCACCGCCAACGGCGTGACATTCAGGATGAAACTGGTCGAGGCTGGCACGTTTGTCATGGGCAGTGAGGACAGCGATGCCTTCAACAACGAAAACCCCATGACCTCTGTCACCTTTTCGAAAGACTGCTATTTTAGCGAGACAGAGGTGACGCAGGAGCTTTGGGAAGCCGTGATGGGCAGCAACCCTTCATACTTCAAAGACCCTCAGCGCCCTGTAGAGTCGGTCACGTGGGATGCTTGCCACGAGTTTCTGGAGAAGCTGTCGCACATCACCGGCCACCCGTTCCGTATGCCCACCGAGGCCGAATGGGAGTTTGCCGCCCGTGGTGGCAACAAGAGCCGTGGTTTCCACTACAGTGGCTCGTCGTTTCTCGACGATGTGGCCTGGAACAAGGCCAACACTTTCGACAAGGGCGCCAACAGCTCTGCCTACGGCACTCACGCTGTGGCAACCAAGAAGCCCAACGAGCTGGGTCTCTACGACATGAGCGGCAATGTGTCGGAGTGGTGCGAGGACTGGTATGGCGTCTACCCCCCCGGCGACAAGACCGACCCCACGGGTCCTGACCACGGTTTCTACCATGTGTACCGTGGTGGCGGATGGGACAGCGCCGCCCGTCTGTGCCGCGTGACGTGGAGAGGCAATGCCACAGCAGACAAGGCATACAACAACCTGGGCATACGCCTTGCGTTGTCATATTAAAATGTAACAAAGACTAAAAGTTTTGGTCGGTTCATATAAAAATAGTACCTTTGCAGGTTGAATAAGAATAATTAACGTAATATACTCATGAAACAATTCCGACTTGTGGACAATATTGTTGGCTGGCTAACCTTCTTCATTGCAGCCTTCGTCTATTGCTCCACCATTGAGCCGACAGCCTCTTTCTGGGACTGTCCTGAGTTTATCACCACTGGCTATCGTCTTGAAGTAGGTCACCCGCCCGGCGCACCATTCTTCATGCTCACCGCCAACCTCTTCTCCCAGTTTGCGAGCAGTCCTGCCACAGTGGCCTACATGGTGAACACCATGAGTGCGCTGTTGTCGGCCACGTGTATACTGTTCCTTTTCTGGAGCATCACCCACCTGGTACGTCGTCTGCTGCTGAAAGAAGAGCTGAAGTCTGCCACCGCCATGCCTCTGTGGAAGCTGATAGCCGTCGAGGCGAGCGGCCTGGTGGGCGCCCTCATCTATACCTTCAGCGACACCTTCTGGTTCTCGGCTGTCGAAGGTGAGGTCTACGCCTACTCGTCGGCCTTCACCGCCGTGGTGTTCTGGCTCATACTGAAATGGGAGGAGCACGCCGACGAACCTCACAGTGACCGCTGGCTGGTGCTCATCATGTATATGACCGGTCTGAGCATCGGTGTTCACCTGCTGAACCTGCTGTGCCTGCCTGCCATAGTCCTGGTGTGGTACTACAAGCGTTTCCCCAATGCCAACCTGAAGGGCTCTATTGCCGCCCTCATCATTTCGTTTGTGCTGCTGGCCGCCGTGCTCTACGGCGTGGTGCCAGGCATCATCACCGTGGGTGGATGGTTCGAGCTGTTCTTTGTCAATTCGCTTGGAATGCCCTTTAACACAGGCGAATACATCTACATCGCCCTGCTGGTGACCCTTGTCATCTGGGCTATCTACGAGACGCAGATGGCACAGCACACCAAGCAGAGCTGGATGCGGCAGAACATTGCGTTTCTGCTGGCTTTCGCCATGCTGGGCATACCCTTCTACGGCTTCGGCTGGAGCGCATTCTTTATAGGAATAGTGGTGACGGCCATCATCGGAGCACTGCTCTTCGCACGCTCGAAGAACGCCCCGCTGATTCCTGCCCGCCTGAAGAACACCGCCCTGCTCTGTATGCTGATGCTGATGATAGGCTACTCGTCGTATGCCGTCATCGTCATACGTTCGGCCGCCAACCCGCCCATGGACCAGAACTCGCCAGAGGACATCTTCACACTGGGCAACTACCTCAGCCGTGACCAGTATGGCTACCGCCCACTGCTGTGGGGACAGTCGTACAACTCGGAGTACAAGATAGACAGCAACGGCCGCGTGACCATGGACGAGGGCGCGCCCATCTGGCAGCGCAAGGAGAAAGCCAGCGCCGACGAGCAAGACACCTACTTCGTGGTAAGCACCAAGGACAAGCCCGTCTATGCACAGAACATGCTCTTCCCGCGTATGTACAGCAGCGACCCACGCCACGTGCAGTCGTACGAGAGCTGGATGGGAGGCATAGAGGGCAACCAGAAGCCTTCCAACTATCGTGAGGGCAAGACTGTGAAGATACCCACGATGTGGGAGAACCTGAAATTCTTCTTCACCTACCAGTGCAACTGGATGTACTGGCGCTATTTCCTCTGGAACTTCGCCGGCCGTCAGAACGACATACAGGGCCACGGCGAGCCTGAGCACGGCAACTGGCTCAGCGGTTTCTCGTTCTTCGACAACATGCGCCTGGGCGACCAGTCTATGCTGCCCGACGTGCTGAAAGAGAACAAGGGCCACAACGTGTTCTACTGTCTGCCACTCATCCTTGGTCTGCTGGGCATCTTCTGGCAGATAATGATGTGCGGCCAGAAGGGCGTGAAGCAGTTCTGGGTGGTGTTCTTCCTTTTCTTCATGACAGGTCTGGCCATCGTTGTCTACCTGAACCAGACGCCACAGCAGCCACGTGAGCGCGACTATGCCTACGCCGGCTCGTTCTATGCCTACGCCATCTGGTGCGGCATGGGCGTGGCCGCCATCATCGACATGCTGTCGAGGGCGAAGGGCATAGTGAAAAACGAGAAATTTGCCACCGTGCTGGCCGCTGTCGTCAGCATCGTCTGCCTGCTGGTGCCCATACAGATGGGCAGCCAGACCTGGGACGACCACGACCGCAGCAACCGCTACACCTGCCGCGACTTCGGACAGAACTACCTCATGTCGCTGCAGGAAGAGGGCAACCCCATCATCTTCACCAATGGCGACAACGACACCTTCCCACTGTGGTACAACCAGGACACCGAGGGTGTTCGCACCGATGCACGCGTCTGCAACCTGAGCTACCTGCAGACCGACTGGTACATAGACCAGATGCTGCGCCCGGCCTACGACTCACCGTCGCTGCCCATCAGCTGGAGCCGACTGCAGTACTGTTCGGGCACCAATGAGTATGTGCGTGTCGACAGCCACATAAAGCAGGCCATAGAGTTGCTGCGCCAGCAGTATCCCGACGAGGTGAAAGAGCTGTTCGGCGAGAACCCATACGAGCTGAAGAACGTGCTGAAGCAGTGGGTGTGCAACGAGCGCTCTACTGAGCTGCGCAAGCGCCAGAAAGACGCCATCGAGTTGGCATACATGCAGATGCCAGACATAATCAACGACCCGTACTATGACCTCGACGCCAACCTTCAGGTGATACCCACCGACACGCTCTACCTCACCATAGACAAGGAGGCCGTGAAGCGCAGTGGCATGAAGATACAGGGCGACAGCATACCCGACCGCATGGTCATCTCGCTGAAAGGTCTTGGCTCGCTGGACAAGAGCAAGCTGATGATGCTCGAGATGCTGGCCAATGCCAACTGGGAGCGCCCACTCTATGTGGCCTATACCGTAGGCGAAGAGAACTACATGAACCTGGGCGACAACTTCGTGCAGGAGGGTCTGACAAACCGCATCACACCGTTCACTACCAACATAGACGGGCGTCCCGTAGAGGGAATGACCAACTTCGACACCGACAAGACCTATCACAACGTGATGGAGCGCTTTAAGTTCGGAGGCGCCAACACCCCGGGCATATACCTCGACGAGACCGTCATGCGTATGTGCTACACCCACCGCCGCCTGATGGTTAAGCTGGCACAGAACCTGGCCTTGGAAGGCGACAGCGTGAGGGCAGCCAAAGTCCTCGAGAGGGCTGAGCAGGAGTTCCCTGCCACCAACGTACCCCACGAGTACCAGGGCAGCAGCATAGAAATGGCGCAGGTCTATGCCGCACTGGGCAACGACGAGAAGGCAAAGGAGGTGCTGCAGGCTGTCTGGACAAACTCGGACCAGTTCATGACATACTACAACTCGCTCGAGGGGCCGATGTTCAAGAGCTGTGAGACAAACTGTCACCTGCACATGTTCTACATCATGCAGCGCGTGATCAGCATCGCCGACATGATAGACACCAGCCTGGCCGACAGCTATCAGCAGCGTCTTGAAGAACTGGCACAAGTCTTCACCCGAAAAGGCGGACGATTGCCGAATTATTAAGTACATAGTGCATAGTGCATAGTTCATAGTTGGCTGCGCATCAGAAACTATCCACTATGAACTATGCACTATGCACTATAAACTATGAACTATGCTAATAGAGCAACCCGCCATATACCTACGCTGGCTCTATCCAAAGGCACTTTGGAGAATGGACCGTCACGACCATTCTGTATACCTGACATTCGACGACGGTCCAATCCCTGAGTCCACCCCTTTCATCCTACAGACTTTGCGCGAGTCGGGAGTGAAGGCCACATTCTTCATGGTGGGCGACAACGTGAGGAAATATCCGGAGCTGTTCCAACAAATCATAGCCGAGGGCCACCAAACGGGCAACCACACCCACAACCACATCAGTGGTTTCCGCCACACCCTGCGCGAATACAGCTACAACGTGGAGAAAGCCAATGCCTACATACGGAGCCGCTTCATCCGACCGCCCCACGGGTGGATGCGGCTGTCGCAGTATGCGTGGCTGTCGCGCAAATACAAAGTAGTGATGTGGGACCTCGTGACCCGCGACTACTCGAAGTGGATGACCGCCGAAGACATAGTGAACAATGTGAAGCGCTATGCCCGCAACGGCTCCATCATCACCTTCCACGACTCGCTGAAGAGCATAGACAAGCTGAAAACAGCCTTGCCCCAAAGCCTGCAATGGCTAAAGGAACAAGGCTATGAGTTCAAAACTTTTTCCTGATTCTTACCGTTCTCACAGACAGATTTCTGCTGACCCGTAGCAACGGTGGTGGGCCGAGTCGTAGACCACGCAGAACTGTCCCGGGGCGACACCGTGGATGGGCTCAGAAGAGTTTATGGCAAAGCGGCCGTTGCCCAAGTCCTCCAGCCTGGCGGGGTGATACTCCGGTGTATGGCGTATCTTGAAAGTGATGTGCTCGGAAGGCATCACGCCGTTGATGCTATGGAAGTCATGCACCATGAATCTCGTCTTGTAGACTGTGGACGGGTCGTAGCCATGGGCCACGTAGATGATATTGTTCTCCACATCTTTCTTTACTATGAACCATGGGCCTCCGCCAAAGCCCAGCCCCTTGCGCTGGCCTATGGTGTAGAACCAGTGGCCCCGATGCTCACCTATGCGGCGTCCCGTCTCCAGCTCTACCACATCGCCGGGCAGCTCGCCAAGATAGCGGCGTATGTACTCCGTGTAGTCTATCTTCCCAAGAAAACAGATGCCCTGAGAGTCCTTGCGGTGGGCACTGACCAGATGCTCTCGCTCGGCTATCTGCCTCACCTCGTCCTTCACGTAGTGGCCTATTGGGAATATGGCCTTCTCCAACTGCCAGCCGTAGATCTGTGCCAGGAAGTCGGTCTGGTCCTTCACCGGGTCGGGACTGGTGGTGAGCCATTTTATGCAGTGGCCATCGTCCGTTGACCGCTGGGCACTATCGGCTGCCCCGTCCGTTTGGGCAGGAGAGAGGCCGATGGGCAAAAACTCCGTCTGAGCATAGTGGCCGGTGGCAATGAGGTCATAGTCATGGCCGCGCTTCTCGTGAAAAGCTCCGAACTTGATAAGGCGGTTGCACATGACGTCGGGATTGGGCGTCAGCCCCGCCTTCACCTTGTCCATGGTGTACTGCGTCACCTGGTCCCAGTACTCTCGGTGACAGTCTACCACCTCGAGCCGGCAGCCGTACTTACGAGCCACAGCCGATGCCATCTCCAGATCCTCTTCACTGCTGCAGTCCCAGTCGCCAGAAGACTGAAGGTCGTCCTCAGGGGCAATCTTTATATAGAAGCAGTCGGGCTGCAGCCCCATGCGCGCCAATTCGTAAACCACTACTGAGCTGTCAACACCTCCAGAGAGGAGTACTGCTATGCGTTTGTTTTCAAGTTCTTTTACATTCATGGCGCAAAGTTACAAAGATTATGCGAACTGGCCAAAAAAGACCGACACTTTTTTGAGCGTCATGAAAACGAGCGACATAGAGGTTTATTCATCATTTTTTTTTGTAGGAATAAAAAAAAGTGGTAAATTTGCAGGCGATGAAACGACTTAAAGAAAAATACCAATACTTCAAGAAGTGGCAGCAGCAGCCCCACCAGGTAGCCCCTATGTCGGAAGAAGAGCACGACTGTCCCACCTGCGACACGCACTACCAAGGCAACTACTGCCCACGCTGCGGACAGTCGGCCAAGATAAGCCGCTATTCGTTCACTAAGGCGTTTCTGTTGTTTCTTGACGTCTGGGGACTGGGCAACAGAGGCATGTTCCGTTCAGTGCGCGACCTGCTGCTCCGGCCCGGATACATGATACGCGACTATCTGATGGGCATGCAGATGGCCTATTTCCCGCCTTTCAAGATGTTCTTTCTGCTGATAGCCTTGTCGCTGCTGGTAGAGTCGGGAGCCAACATCATGGGTGTGAACTACATCGCACAAGCACGCAAAGACCTTGAAAGAGGAATCAAGGATGCGGAGATGACAGTCATCCAAAACAACAGCAGGCAAACGGCAACCGTGGAACCAGGCAAGAGTGACAGCTCCGATGTAGCAGCGATGCAGACTGACAGCACTACAACCGACACCGCAGCGCTGCCCAGCGAAGACGACAAGGGGCACGAGGGCACCAATGAAACCATTGAGGACACCGACATGTTAAGCGTGAAAGCCTGGACCAAAAGCATGAAACTGCTAAGTGAGGCTTACGACTGGTATAACAGAAACCAGACAATAGCCTTGCTAATAATGCTGGTCATCATCTCAGGACCTCTCTATCTGTTGTTCCGCCACAGTCCGAACATTCCCGACATGAAGTTTTCAGAGTTTTTCGTGGCCATAGTCTATATGACAAACATGATTACGATATACACTGTCGTCACAGAGTTCCTGTGCATCAGCTCATACATTGGACCACTGCCAATGCTGTTCGCCATACCTGCTTTGAAACAGTTGTCGGGTTACAGCTATCTGAGCACGACACTAAGAGCCGTTTCAGTGTTCACAATAATAATCTCAGCAATATTCTTGCTTATCATGGCTGCTGCAATAGCTTTTGGCTTCTTTTACGTCTTTGCAAACAAGTAAGCACCCCTACTCCTTCCTTTAAAAACAGTATTCACCCATGCTAAAATACACAAATACCGACATCGTTTTCCAAGAGATACCCGACGAGGTGACGCTCGCCATCAACATTTCCAACTGCCCTTGCCGCTGCCCCGGATGCCACAGCAGCTACCTGTGGGAAGACGTTGGCCTGCCGCTCAACACCAGTGCCTTGGACGATTTCATCATGAAGTATGGCCAAGACATGACCTGCATTGCCTTTATGGGTGGCGACAGCGACCCTAAAGGTGTGAACATGCTGGCACAGTACCTGCACGAAGAGCACCCTGAGTTCAAGGTGGCATGGTACAGCGGCCGTCTGCGCATACCTGCGATGATATGTAAGACCGACTTCGACTACATAAAGATTGGGCCGTACATCCGCCACTTAGGACCGCTTAACGAGCCAACCACCAACCAACGCATGTACCGGCAGACCGCCGACGGCCAATTTGAGGACATCACCCCCCGTTTCTGGCGTAAAAATACAAAAAAACTGAAATAGTAGGCATAAAGAAGTGAAAATTTTGGCAATGATAGAAATAATTACTAACTTTGCACACAATTATATAATATTGTAGAGGACAATTATTTCTCGTTAAACTTTAAACAATATGAAAATTTCACACATTGAGCATCTGGGCATAGCTGTCCAGAGCATTGAAGAGAGCCTTCCGTTCTTCACGAACGTGTTAGGCCTGGAGTGTTATGCAACAGAAGTCGTTGAAGACCAAAAAGTGAAGACCGCCTTCCTGAAGTGCGGTGAGGTGAAGCTTGAGCTTCTTGAGCCCACAAGCCCTGAGAGCACTATCCAGAAGTGGCTTGACAAAGGCAACAAGGGTGTGCACCATGTGGCTTTCTGCATCGAGGACGGTGTGGCCAACGCACTTGCTGAGGTCAGCGAGAAGGGCGTCCGCCTCATCGACCAGGCCCCCCGCAAGGGCGCTGAAGGCCTGAACATCGCTTTCCTCCACCCGAAGAGCACCGCCGGTGTGCTGACCGAGCTCTGCGAACACCCTGAGTAATTGACAATTGGACTATTTCACTATTTGACAATTGCTATTAATAATTCACCATCTTTGCATTTGTGGCTGAAATGAGTGAACTGGAACTAAAAGACAGGCTTAAAAAGTTCTCCATACGCATCATCAATATGGTAAACAGTATGCCTGACACCATTTCCGGTAAAGCGATTGCCAGTCAAGTTGTTCGTTCAGGAACATCTCCTGCCGCCAACTATCGGGCTGCTTGCATAGCTAAATCAAACAAAGATTTTCTAAACAAATTGAAAATGGTGGAAGAGGAGCTTGACGAGACAAGTCACTGGATTGAAATAATCATTGATACAGGCATGCTCCCAGAGGATAGGATGAAGCCACTGCATGATGAATGTATTGCTCTGTTGAAAATAATTGTTAGTTCTATAGTAACGACCCGCAAGTTTCTTAACAGTAGTAGTGAAATAGTATAATGGTCCATTAGCTTCTACCAGCAATTGTAAAATAATAAAATAGTAAAATTGTAAAATAGTATAATAGTCCATTAGCTTCTAACAGCAATAGTAAAATTGTAAAATAGTATAATAGTCCATTAGCTTCTAACAGCAATAGTAAAATTGTAAAATAGTAAAATAGTAAAATGAGCAAGCAATTAGAAAAGATCAAGCAACTCATTGCCAACCGCGAGAAGGCTCGCCTTGGCGGTGGCGAGAAAGCCATACAGAAGCAGCACGAGCGCGGCAAGTACACTGCCCGCGAGCGTATTGACATGCTCCTCGACGAAGGTAGCTTCGAGGAATATGACATGTTCAAGGAACACCGCTGCCACAACTTCGGCATGGAGAAGAAACAATTCCCCGGCGACGGCGTGGTGGCAGGCAGCGGCACCATAGAGGGCCGCCTGGTGTTCGTCTTCGCACAGGACTTCACCGTTCATGCCGGCTCTCTCTCTGAGACCATGAGCCAGAAGATATGCAAGGTGATGGACATGGCAATGAAGATGGGAGCCCCCGTCATCGGCATCAACGACTCGGGTGGCGCACGCATCCAGGAAGGCATCAACGCCCTTGCAGGATATGCAGAGATATTTGAGCGCAACATCCTCGCTTCGGGTGTCATTCCACAGATTTCCGGCATCTTCGGCCCATGCGCCGGCGGTGCTGTCTACTCACCCGCACTCACCGACTTCACCCTGATGATGGAGAACACCTCGTACATGTTCCTCACCGGTCCGAAAGTGGTGAAGACCGTCACTGGCGAGGACATAGACCAGGAGCACCTCGGCGGTGCCAGCGTCCACGCCACCAAGAGCGGCGTGACCCACTTCACCGCCAAGACCGAGGAGGAAGGCCTGCAGATGCTGAAGACACTGCTCAGCTATATTCCCTCGAACAACATGGAGGTAGCCCCACGCAAGAAGTGCGACGACCCCATCAACCGCATGGAAGACAGCCTGAACGAGATTATCCCCGAGAACCCCAACGAGGCTTACGACATGTACAAGGTGATAGGTGCTGTGGTGGACAATGGCGAGTTCTTCGAGGTACAGCCAAAGTTTGCCAAGAACATCATCGTAGGCTTTGCCCGCTTCAACGGACAGTCGGTGGGCATCGTTGCCAACCAGCCATCATGCTACGCCGGTGTGCTCGACGTGAACGCCAGCCGCAAGGGTGCACGCTTCGTGCGTTTCTGCGACGCTTTCAATATTCCTATCGTCTCGCTTGTCGACGTGCCGGGATTCCTGCCCGGTACTGGCCAGGAGTACAACGCCGTGATACTGCACGGAGCACAGCTGCTCTATGCCTACGGTGAGGCCACAGTGCCCAAGATCACTGTCACACTGCGCAAGAGCTACGGCGGCTCCCACATCGTGATGGGCTCAAAGCAGCTCCACACCGACCTCAACTACGCATGGCCTTCGGCCGAGATTGCCGTGATGGGTGCAAGCGGTGCCGCCGCAGTGCTCTATGCCAAGGAAGCAAAAGCAAAGAAGGAAGCCGGCGAGGACGTGAAAGCCTTCATAGCCGAGAAGGAGGACGAGTACAACGAACTGTTTGCCAACCCCTACCAGGCTGCCAAGTACGGTTACATTGACGATGTCATCGAGCCGCGCAACACACGTTTCCGCATCTGCCGCGGACTGGCTCAGCTCGCCACCAAGCGCGACGCCCTGCCGGCAAAGAAGCACGGAAACATACCTATGTAATTTACGATTTGCAGATTTTCGATTTGCGATTTGTCACATTCGCAAGTCGGAAATCTGTAAACAATAGCAGAATCTACCAAACAGAAAATCGAAATTATGAAAATCGTAAATTCAGAGGTATTCGCCGCCATAGCACTTGCTCTGCATGAGCATCTTGGCAACAACGTACATGATATTGAGCCCGGATTTATCACTATCAAGGAACATCCTACTCAGTGGAACGGCTACGCCCAAACCATGACTGCACACCCTTAAATATAATAATTCATTTTTCTCAATTTGAGTAGTAAGAAGTTCTAACCGCTGAAGTTGAGCGAATGTGAAACTTGAATATAATAAACTATGAAAGAGTACAAGTATATCATCAACGGAACGAAGTACGAAGTTGCTGTTGGCGACATCGAAGAGAACCTCGTGACCGTCACCGTCAATGGTGAAGATTATAAAGTTGAGATGGAGCGTGAGCCGGAGCCGGAGAAGAAGAAGCCCGTTCTTGGCAAGCCCGCAGAAGCCACGGAGAGTGCCGACAACGGTTCTCCCGTAGCAGACAAAGCCTCTGTGAACAAGAATGCCGCCATCAAAGCCCCCCTGCCAGGCGTGATCACCGAGATCAAGGTGGCAGTGGGCGACGAGGTGCAGGCCGGCGACACCGTTATCGTGCTCGAAGCCATGAAGATGGCCAACGCCCTGCAGGCCGAGAAGGCCGGTCGCGTGACAGCCATCTGTGTGAAAGTAGGCGAGACGGTCATGGAAGACGACGCCCTATTGGTAATCGAATAACCCCCGACTCATTATGGCAACAACACCCACATTCAAATACGCCCCAATGTTCCAGTTGGGCGAGGACAAGACAGAGTACCGGCTTCTCACTAAGGAAGGCGTCAGCACTTCCACTTTCGAAGGCAAGGAGATAGTCAAGGTGTCGCGCGAGGCTCTCACACTGCTGTCCCAGCAGGCTTTCCACGACGTGGAGTTCATGCTTCGCCGCGAGCACAACCTGCAAGTGGCAGCAATACTACAGGACCCTGAAGCCAGCGAGAACGACAAGTACGTGGCTCTGCAGTTCCTGCGCAACGCCGAGGTAGCCGCCCGCGGCATCCTTCCTTTCTGTCAGGACACTGGCACTGCCATAATCCATGGCGAGAAAGGACAGCAGGTGTGGACAGGTTTTGAAGACGAAGAAGCCCTTTCACTCGGAGTGTACAACACCTTCACACAGGACAACTTACGCTATTCGCAGAACGCGCCGCTGACCATGTACGAGGAGGTGAACACCCGCTGCAACCTGCCTGCACAGATTGACATCGAAGCCACCGAAGGAGCTGAATACCGTTTCGTCTTTGTGGCCAAAGGTGGTGGCTCGGCCAACAAGACCTATTTCTACCCCATGACCAAGGCTACGATACAGAACGAGGGCACCCTCATCCCGTTCCTCGTGGAAAAGATGAAGAGCCTTGGCACTGCTGCCTGTCCGCCGTACCACATAGCATTTGTCATAGGCGGCACCTCGGCCGAGAAGAACCTGCTGACCGTGAAGCTTGCTTCCATCAAGTACTACGACAGCCTTCCCACCACTGGCGATGAGACCGGCCGTGCCTTCCGCGACATCGACCTTGAGCAGAAACTGCTCGACGAAGCCCACCGCATAGGCCTCGGCGCCCAGTTCGGCGGCAAGTACATGGCACACGACATCCGCGTCATACGTCTGCCCCGCCACGGTGCCAGCTGTCCTATCGGCATGGGTGTCAGCTGCTCGGCAGACCGCAACATCAAGGCAAAGATCAACCGCGACGGCATCTGGCTGGAGAAGATGGACTCTAACCCATCGGAACTGATTCCGGCAGAATATGCCAAAGCCGGCGAGGGGAGCCAGTCGATAGTCATCGACCTGAACCAGGGCATCGACGCCGTCAGGAAAGAGCTCACCAAGTACCCCGTCTCCACCCGTGTGAACCTGAAGGGCACCATCATCGTGGCCCGCGACATAGCCCACGCCAAGCTGAAGGCACGCATAGACGCCGGAGAGCCCATGCCACAGTACTTCAAGGACTATCCTGTGCTTTATGCCGGTCCGGCGAAGACCCCCGAGGGCTACCCCTGCGGCTCTATGGGACCGACCACTGCAAACCGCATGGACCCATACGTGGACGAGTTCCAGAGCCTGGGAGCCTCGCTCGTGATGATAGCCAAGGGCAACCGCTCGCAACAGGTCACCGATGCCTGCCAGAAACACGGAGGCTTCTACCTGGGCAGCATAGGCGGTGTGGCAGCAGTCCTCTCACAGTCCAGCATCAAGTCTATTGAATGTGTGGAATATCCGGAGCTCGGCATGGAAGCCATCTGGAAGATTGAGGTCGAGGACTTCCCAGCCTTCATACTTGTCGACGACAAGGGCAACGATTTCTTCAAGACACTGAAGCCTTGGGCTCCGTGTGGAAAATAACATTGTCAACAAAAGAGTCCATTCATCGTGGACTCTTTTGTTTTAAATAAAAATGTGGCCATGGGAAAAATAAATAAGCCATGACACGCGTTATTATATTGTTGTATACAATATATATTATTTAGATTTAAAAGCGATGAGACATCTTTTGCTTGTTAGCTTATTGTCATTATTGCCAGCCATTGCTTCTGCCCAGTCATGGGAGATGTTGAGAGGCAACTGTACACCCTCGCTAAGCAATGAAAGGGTTGACTCTTCCCGTACCATCCAGGCACCACGCCGTTTTCCGTACCCCCCTCGAGACTGGCAGTCCGACAGGATTTACCACCAGCTTGTAATTCTTGTGTCATTCAGCGACCAAGATTTCAAGAGCGAGACACCACGTGACACATACAACGATATGTTTAACAAGGAAGGCTATACCGAGCGCAACGGAGCAGGTTGCGTGGCCGACTATTTCCGCTGTCAGTCAGGAGGACAGTTCAATCTTAAGTTCGACGTTTACGGCCCCTATAAGGTGAGTTCCAAGGCCCAGCCTTACGAGGCTCCCAATGCAAAAACCCATAACTACGGCACTCAACCCATAACGGAATCCACAAAAATGTTCTTGGCTGAGGAGCCCGATATACGTTTCTCCATCTATGACTGGGACAACGATGGCTACGTGGAACAGGTCATCTATGTTTTTGCCGGCCGTTGCGGCAACCAGAATTCAGAACTGAGCTACGGCTACCTTTGGCCCAACACCGACAACATCTCAGCTATTACCACTCACGACGGCAAAAAGATAAGCAACTATACCGCCAGTGCCGAAACATGGAGCAACGGCTCGTCGTGCGGCATAGGCACTATCTGCCACGAATTTTCACACTCTCTCGGACTGCCCGACATATATCCTACCTCGAGCGAAGCGGGCTATTCCGTCGTTGACGAGTGGGACCTGATGGACGGCGGCAATTTCACCAACTACGGATGGTGCCCGCCCAACTATTCCGCACTGGAAAAGATGCTGCTGGGCTGGCTCAAACCCGTAGAGCTGACAGAACCTACACACATTGCCGCGATGAAGTCGGTGGCCGATGGCGGCGAGGTGTACATGATCACAAACACTTCCACTGAGTTTTACCTTCTGGAGAACCGCCAGCAGAAAGACTGGGATCTTGGCCTGCCAGGCAAAGGACTCGCCATCTTCCACGTCAACTATTTTGTCAGCAAGTGGAGAGCTAATAAGGTGAACAACAACAAGGACGCCTATTGCTACTCCTTAGTTCACGCCGACAATATGGACTACGACCAGTGGTACGATTTTATCACTGTCTCTGGCATCACCAACCCCTATGTGAACAAGTACCACATGAACAACCAGATACTCAGCACATCGGCATACCCGTGGACAGATGCCAACGAGACCGTCAACGCTGAACTGACTGACACATCGACACCCGCTGCCGTGACGTTCAACTTGAACACCGACGGAGTAAAACTGATGTCGAAGCCAATAACCCACATCACACAGAACCCTGACGGCACCATAGCTTTCGACTTTATGGGAGGCGA
>Ga0310694_10002930_pt1 | contig 16997 bp, 8 predicted proteins | sample 174DNAGHGhighgp2_FD_203884 | JGI IMG/M metagenome (GOLD analysis project Ga0310694, IMG submission 203884) | Sheep rumen microbial communities from Palmerston North, Manawatu-Wanganui, New Zealand - 1742 DNA GHGhigh gp2 (v2) (version 2) | ecosystem: Host-associated > Mammals > Digestive system >... | reverse complement strand
TCCATACAGGGGAGTATGATGATATACCGGACGAAACCGTTCACAGTTTGTCGTATCAAAGGTATCAGAAAGTTTCATCTCTTTCCAGCAGACGAACTCCCCTACTGCACCCTTCTGACGACGATCGCCATGAAACTCTATATCCAGCAGTCGGGCACCCTTCAATTCATAAGGCACAAAATAGTCTACTCGGTCGATAGCCATTTTCACGTTCAACCTCTGCACCATATTGTTCTGATTATCCAGCACGCTGATAGCTGCGATATCCTCCGTCTCCTGCACAGGAATCAACAGATACTTCTTTGATTGATTCACTTTTAACATCGCATGACTGTCTCCTAAAATAATGGGAGACACTTGTGCATTCATCAGTCCGAACGACATCACTGTCATCAGTGTCAAAAACCACCTTTTCATATTTACTTTTATGTTTTTAATTATTAATAATGTGCTGCAAAGTTAATCTTTTTCCTAATGAACAACTATCAATTATGATACAAACAATAAGAAAAAACGTTCATTGCAACAAAATTGTCAGCATTGAACGTTTCTTTTCCAACTTCTCTCAAACAGTCTGCCCAAGCATCATCACTGACACTTGGGCAGAATCCTGGAAACAATCTTTTACCGCTGTAAAGCAACTACTTACTAATTACTAACTACTAACACAATAACACTATTTAAAAACAAACTGCTTATTTTCCAACAATCACTTTCTTGCCATTGACGATGTACAAGCCCTTATTAGGATGTGCTACACGCTGACCATTGAGGTTGAAGTACTCACCCTCGGCAGAGATTTCCTGTGTCTCAATGCCATCAATGCTGGTAGCATCGGTGACGATATTGATACCAGGACACTTTGCCTGAATAGCTGACCAGTCCTCATCCCAACGACCAGCCTCACTGACATCAAGTTTTGTAGCTGTAGGAGCTAGTTTACTTGCTATGAGAGCATAGTCATCATAGGTTTCTTCTTTCCAAGGGCCATCCCATGTGTTCTGATATTTTCCCGTACCAATAACACCAGTTACTTTGACTTCAGCAGCCAATGAGTTATCTGCATAGGAACGAATACCCTTTCCATTGACCATAGGCTCTTCAAACTTGATATCGTCAATATATACAACTTGTCCGACATTGGATAATGCATCGCCTTCTTCAAAGGGCCATATCTCAAGTACTGTATTACCAGTATCAACAATCTTGTCGCTCTCAGGACCAACTGCCCACTCGAAAGTGAGGATATTCCACTCATTAGGGTTCCCACACCAGAACAGTCGTCCGGTATTATAGCCACCGTCACCGTCCTTGACAATCTTTACCAACACATTGTGTTTGACAGCCATCTTAACACGCATGGTCATACGACGCAGAGCCTTGAAATCAACTTCGCCCAAAGGAAGGGCAAAGTTGCAATGTTCTTTATCCCAACCACCAGGATTATCTTTCAGTGTGAACTTCATGATCTTATTGCCCTCTTCTTCAACAACAGTAGGCTCTGCACGATTCCAGAACCCACCATCAGAATTGACTTCCTTGTTTGTACCATCCCACAGCACTACTTGTGCGTTACAAACTGTTGATACAAATAGCATTCCGAGTAAAAATATTTTCTTCATACGCTTTTAGTTAAAAATGAATACTTAATTAAAATTTCCAATTGCAAAATTAATCGATTGTCGCTCGTGCGATGATAATATACGTTTCATAAAATAAGAGAAATCGTTCAATGCAACATTTTTCAGCTACATTGAACGATTTGTTGTAAGAATATCACTTACTGCCAGCTCACTTCAACATCGCTGATGGTAATCGTACCACCATAGTTGTTGATACTCCAGCAGTTCTTCTGGATACCATAGATGCGCTGGGTGTAGCATACCTTGTCGTTGATGTACATCACCATCACACTATTATCGGTATAGATATCGATATGGTAGACATTGTCGGAAGGACGGTCGAACCAATAGCCGTCGATACCTTCAATGAAGCCCTTACCTTCTGCACCCTCTTCCTCGAAATTCACCTTACGGTTATTCTCCGTCTCAGGATTTACCACCATAGTATAGTACTTCTTCGAGTCTGTACCGCGCACCAGTGAGATGCCGAACTTATCCCAGTTGTTGGAAGTCTTGATGTTCATAGAGATATGATTTTGATATCCCAGTCGGTTAAAGAGCACGTAGGCATCGTTACCAGAGAGTACACCATCACTGTATCCATTGCTCTCCATCACGACCACATCCTGCTCATTGTCATACTTCTCAGCGATAGCAGGCACTGCACCCAAAGTCAAGGTACCGTCAGCATGCTGAATAATCTTGTGACATACCAGTGCGCCAGCCCAAGCAGGCTCACTAGCCGCACCGACGTTGACGTTCTTTTCGAAGATGGAAGATCCCACACGGATAGGACACCAACCCCAGATGTAACGATCGGTTCCGTTGGAGGCAGTCTTACCAGCGTAGAAAGCACGACTGTCGAGCACGCCTTCCTTGCCATCCTTTGGCCAGTGGGCACCAGGATCATTGAAGCAGGCTTTCAACTCTTCATAACTATTGGCCATCATATACTTCACCTTACGGCTCCAAGGAGCTCTGTATCCCTCGCTATACACCAGATACCAGTAGTCGCCCATCTTGAACACATCAGGACACTCACACATACGGTCCCAGATCATGGGGAATGAGCCAACATGTTCCCAGTTCTTCAGGTCGGTAGACTTAAACTCGGCAAATCTCAGGTTGCTGGCAATCACCATACGCCATGTGCCGTCATCAATCTTGAACACCTGAGGGTCGCGGAAGTCCTTGGCTGAATAGCCGTAGTCCTCACCTTTGATCATCCAGTCGTTATCCTTCGTCCATGTTTTGAAGTCGGCAGAAGTAGCACGCATCACCACCTCTTTGGATGTATGACCCGTATAGTAGATATAATACAGACCGTCCTGCTCGTTATAGACCGCGCAACCTGTTCCGAGCGATGCATCAGCCTCATAGATTGACTGACCAGTAGGTAACACCTCACCCAGCATCTCATAGTTGGCACCATCCTCTGTGGCAATACCCCAGAATGGATGGTAGCAAGGGCCATTCGGCTCATACTCCTGCAGATAGAGCACCTTGAACTCACCCTCCTTCTGATCATAGAACGGCATGGGGTCACCACAACGTCCGATCGCAGGGTTATAATAGGTAAGGAAGCCCTTCTCGTCGGTAGAGTTGAAGAATGTGGTAGTACCTGCCCAGTCCTTTGAGGGATCCGGACCAAATGTGTCTTCGCTGCACGCTGTCAGCGCGAAAGCTGACAGCATGAGAGCGAACGCTGAAAATATCTTCGTCTTCATCATGATTATTTCATTAAGTAATTAAATGCGTTCTTAGTCATTATCTCGATGTTCTTATGGAATTTCTCCACATAGCCATCCTCGTACTTGTATGAATACCAGTCGTAACAGCCGGAACCGATACAGATGATTCCACCCTTGCCGTTGTGGGCAGGATACTCCCAAGCTACGATCGCGCCGTCACCACCAACGCCAAGGATGGTAGCGCCTGTACGATTCAGCCAAACATCATAGTTGTCGTAACCACCCCAGTCTGTGCCAATATGGTACTGAGCTGTAGAGTTAGTGATATGGTAGCCGGCATCCGTACAGTAAACGCGGTTAGGATCATCGCCAGCAATGATACCCTCATAGAGCGGATGGTTGGCCTGAGCTCCCCACTTGACGAAGTCCCAAGGACCACCGCAGAGCTCTGCGTTCTCCTCTTCATTACCCCAGCAGTTGTTAGGTGTTGTCCAGTCATCATCGCCTGTAGCACCGATGAAGGATGCGAGGTTGGTAGCATAACGGGTGAGCAACAGCGAACCGCCATTCTCATAGAACTGACGCAACTCATTCTTGGTATCGAGGGCATCAGTACCCTTCGCTACGAACTGGTCGTGACCGTCAACAGCAGGCTGCATATGCCAGTGCCACCAGATTACCTTACACTCAGAGAGGTCTAACGTTCCAGCACGCAGGTCAGCGAACGATGCATACAGTGAGTTAGGCACATTGCTCAGCATCCATTCACAAGCCTTCTTAGCCTCTGGGTCGAGGTCATTCAGTGATGAAGCCGAACCTACGAAGAGAGCCTTTGGCTTGTCGATAGCGATAACCGTAACCGTATATGTGCTCTCAGCCGAATTGTTCTTCACGGTATAGGTCACCGGATTGGTGAAATCCTGTGGTACACCCGAAGCAGGCGTAATCGTTGCATTGGCACTATAGACAATCGTAGGCACAAGATCAGTCAGTCCTACCGTAGCCGGTACATAGACAGTTATCGTCTTCGCATCCTGATCGATGGTTCCTGTATAGACATCATTGATGACGAAAGAGGTAATTCGAGCCTCATCATGGAGCACAGACAGTGTCCAGTCCAGGAAAACATCACCATTCGTCACATGCAGCACCTTTGCAGCATCCATATTCAATGTCTCTCCCTGTTCCACATTACAGGTAGCACCGTCAGAGATACTCAGCTCAGTCACCGTCATGGCCGATGTCTCATAAACCTCAGGCAGACGTACTACGATGCTACGTGAAGCAAGATCTATTTTTCCCTCAAAGTTATCGAGAGAGATGGCTTCGATCATACAATCACCCCTCAACTGCAAATCGCTCACATGATCATCCGAACATGCCACAAAACCAAAGACAAGAGCGATAGCACTTATGATATTTAAAATTTTTGTCTTCATCATTTTTCTATTTCATTACCAGTTACCAATGTTTTGCGTATAATGACCGTTAGAAGCAGAGATCTGCTCAAATGGGATAGGCAGATACTCATCCTTATTGGCAGTGAAGTGAGCCGTGTTATAAATAGCGCAGTTGTCACGCTCCTCTGCAAAGTATTTGTTCAGCACCGTAGCAGCTTCACCCCAACGAACCAGGTCGAAGAAGCGCTCACACTCCATACCCAATTCCAGTCGACGTTCCATCTTGACAATCTTAATCGTCTCCTCTTTCGTGTAGCTACCCTTATAGTTAGCAATATAGAACTTCACGCCATAGAGCGAAGGATAGTTGCCAATCATCTGCGTACTGGAAGCGGCACGAGTGCGAAGCCGGTTAACGATTTTAATAGCCTGATCAGTCTGTCCCAGCTGAGCGTATGCCTCGGCACGTTCCAAGAGCACGTCAGCATAGCGGAAAACGATACGGTTCATGCTGGATGCCCAGTAGCTACCCTTGATCAGGTATGTACCAATCAGGGCGGGATCTACGTTCTGCTTCAAGGTTACATTGTAGCCATAAAGTCCGTTTGAACGGCTCCAGATAGCGGTCTTTTCCATCATAAAGTTCTTATTGAACATATAAGGAAGTCCTGGGATTCCAACGGTAAGGAAAAGACGTGGATCGGCGTTGTCTGTGGTCATGTCATAGTCTTTATTATTGAAAGTATCCAACAAAGGCAGACCATCAGCGCCAGTACGATAGGCATTGACCAGATTCTGTGAAGGTTTGTAGAAATCACAACCACCATCCGTAGCACCAGGGATATTGGGTGGAATCAGACCATAGCTCCAGTTCAGGTTACCATAGGTAGAACCGTCGTTACGTGAATACTGGATAGCCCAGATACTCTCTATACCATTCTCATACTGCTCTTCCGGACGGAAATTGTTATGAATGTCTGATTCCAAATCATAGTGTTGTTCATAGAGATTGGGGTTGGTGAATTCAATCACCTTCTCCAAATCCTGCTGATTGATGCTCGTCACCTGGTTGCTGTTTTCATCATCCTGACGGTAAGCCTTATAAAGATATACCTTTGCCAGGAAAGCAGCAGCGGAAGCCTTGGTAGGACGTCCCTTCTCTGCCTGTGTCTCAGGTAAAGTGTTAAAAGCATCCATCAAGTCATCGATAATCACCTCCCAACCCTCATCATTCGAATATTCAGTATTGGAAAGTTCGTTGTACTGCTCGTAAGTAAGATTCTCGTTGGTCACAAACGGGATATTCTTGTACAAGCGCTTGAGCAGAAAATGTCCATATGCACGCAGGAACTTCATCTCAGCAAGACGCTGCTCCTTCATATTATAATTGCTCTCATTGAGCAGGGCAATAGCACTGTTAACACGTGAAATACATTTGTACAAACGTACCCACATATCGTTGATATTCCAGTTGGTGGTCAACACACCCTGCTGTACCTCTAACTGATGGAATACGTCACCATCGCTGGTACCGTTACCACCTTTATAGGCATCATCAGAACGTACATCGAAGTTCCACATAGAGAAGGAGGAGTTAATATCCTCAGCTGAAGTAAAAATGGCATATGCAGACACTGCCATTGCTTCTGCATTCTCAGGAACCTTCACTTGCTCATCGCTAAGTGTTGCCTGTGGCGTATGATCATCAAGGAAGCTCTCGCAGGCAGTAAAGCCGCCAACCACAATGAATGCACAGATAATATTTAATATTTTTTTCATGATTGCAAAGATTTAGAATGAAACATTGAGACCAAACGTAACATTAAGAGGAATAGGATATCCGAAGTTGGCGTTCTCAGGATCCACACCCGTGAAGCTCTTGCTCTTAATCGTCAACAGATTCTGAGCAGACAGATACATACGGAGTTTTGACAGACGCATCTTGTCAACAATCTTCTTGGGGAAGTTGTAACCTAACTGAATAGTACGCAACTTGGCGAACGATCCGTTCTCAACAAAATAAGAAGAAACGCGCTTCTCATTGTTATTATCCATCGTGCTGACAGCAGGGATATTGGAATCAGGATTAGCTGGACTCCAAGCGTCAAGCAGACGACGGCCCTTATTCAGGTTAGAAATATTCAGACCACTCCAGAGGTCGGTCTCTCTCTTCAGGTCGCTGATCACATCTACGCCCTGTACACCTTGCCAGAACATGGTAAAGTCGAAGTTCTTATATTGGAGGTAAATGTTGAGACCCCATGTAAAATCAGGCACAGGAGAGTAAATCCAATCCTGATCGAGCTCATTGATGACGCCATCACTGTTCAGGTCCTTCCAACGGATACGACCTAAACCTGCACCATTCTGGATGGCATGGTTGTCGATTTCCTCCTGGCTCTTGAAGATACCGTCATAAATATAACCCACCTGAGCACCCATCGGATGACCAACAACACTCTTTACACCATTACCACCAAACTGGCCGTTTGCTGCTAATGTCTCAGGAAGTTTAGTGATTTCGTTACGATAAGTTCCTATATTACCTGTAATGTCATAAGAGAATTTTCCAACCTTACCACGGTAACCGATATTAAACTCGATACCCGTGTTCTTCATCTCACCGGCATTAATCCATTGGTCAGAACCTTCACCCATAACAGCAATACCTGGCATGAAGACCAAAATGTCCTTTGTCTTCTTATAATACCACTCGAATGATCCGTAGAGTGAGTTATGGAACAGACCGAAGTCAAGTCCAAGGTTGGTCTGTGTAGTGGTCTCCCACTTCAGGTTATCGTTACCCAACTGGGTACGTTTGAAACCACTTGGCAACTGCTGTCCGCCGTTCGTACCGGCAATATCATAGCTTGTACCAAAGCTCTGACCACCGAATCCTGCCTCACCATAGTTACTGATATAAATGGTATAACGCGCGATATTAGAGATATCCTGGTTACCTGTCTGTCCCCATGAAGCACGCAACTTCAAGTTGTCGATCCACTTGACGTTCTTCATGAACTTCTCCTGACTGATACGCCAACCAGCACTGAATGAGGGGAAGGTACCGTAACGATTGTTCTTACCAAAACGGCTGGAACCATCATGACGCAGGGTGAAGCTGGCCATATACCTGTCATCATAGGTATAGTTGAACTTGCCAAAGAATGATACCAGTGAGAAACCACCAGCATTTCCATATACTTCAGTCTCGCCTACAGCTGCTTCTGGCCACATATAATCGGGGGTCAGTACGGCGAAGTCGTATGCCTTACCACTAAACCATTTATCATCCTGTCGGTTCAGCTCGATACCGATCATGGCGTCACCACGATGCTTACCGATTTCCAAGTTATAGGTAGCAATGGCATTCCACATCCACTTGGTCCAATGCTCCTGCTTAGCCTCAACAGCGTTGGTAGGATTAGCGATCGTACCTTCTGTAATAGGATAGGTAAAGATACGCTGTGACTTCTGACTGTAGTCCAAACCAAAAGTAGACTTGATATTGAAGTTCTTAAATGGGTTGATGTTGATATAGGCATCACCAAACATACGCCAATAGGTATAGCGGTTATCGCTGTTGCGGTCAAGACGGGCAACAGGATTCTCGCGGTCGGGATAACCTCCCACAGGTCCAGCATAAGAGCCATTCGTCGTACGTACTGGCAGTGAGGGGTTGAACTGCAGAACATTCTCCAGGAATCCGCCTGGGTACTGCACCTCACTGGTACGGTTCAGTGTGAAGTGCTCACCTATCGTTACAATATAATTCTCTTTACCCTTCAGCAACTTGTACTCGGTGTTCATACGTCCAGAGATACGATTAAAGTCGGTCTCCTTGACGATACCTTTGTTATTATAGTAGCCGATAGAGAAATAAGCGGAGCTTCTCTCTGAACCACTGCTCAAAGCCACATTATACTGCTGAATAAAACCAGTACGGGTGGTTTCCTTAAACCAGTCAGTATCGGCAGCAGGAGTAGTACCAGCCGCATCCAGATACTTGTTCATCGTCACCTTGTTCAGCACAGGGATACCCATATTATTGTAGCTCCAGTCGTAATGATAACCCAGACCATTCATGTTGGGGTCCAGCTCATCATTGACATAGCCCTGCCACATCACCTGTCCGAACTCCTTAGCATTCAGTACCTCCATCTTGTGAGCGTAGGTCTGTACAGACAGGCTGGCATCGAAGTCGACCTTGACCTTTCCTTCCTTACCTTTCTTGGTGGTGATGATGATGACACCGTTGGCAGCACGGCTACCATAGATAGAAGCCGATGCGGCATCCTTCAACACCTGAATGGACTCGATATCATTACCATTCAGCTCGTGCATACCTCCTGTGGTGGGCACACCGTCGATGATGTAGAGAGGCTGTACACCTGAGTTCAAAGTTCCGACACCACGGATACGTACATCCGCAGCACCAGAAGGATTACCATCAGCGGAAATGTTAATACCAGGAACGCGTCCCTGCATGGCCTTGATGGGGTTGTTCTCGTTCTGCTTAGCCAGCTCATCAACACTGACAACAGATACGGCACCCGTCAAGTCGGCCTTACGCTGAGTGGTATAACCAGTGACCACCACTTCGTTGAGCGCGAGGGCGTCGTCCTGCAGCGTCACCTTCATACCATTCTTGGCTGCTACCTCCTGTGTCTGGTAACCGATGTAAGAGACGGTTAACTTCTTACCGGCAGCTACCTTTAACTTGAAATTTCCGTCGAAATCGGTCACCGTACCATTCGACGTTCCTTTCTCCATTACTGTTGCACCAATGACAGCTTCTCCAGTGCCATCAACAACAGTTCCTGAAATTTCAGTCTGGGCATACATCAACGTGCTCAGCATCAGAGTCAGGAAACTCAAAAACACTCGTTTTGCTTGTTTCATTTGCCTTACGTTTTTAGTTAATACTCATGTTAAACAAATCTGCCGCAAAAGTATTTTCTATTTTATAGGTTATGATAAAAATATCGTTCATCCCGTGCAAAATATGTTGCAATGAAACATTTTTGCCACGAAATGAACGATATTTCTTAGTGTTCGAAAAGATAAAAAAGTTACGAAATCTTACTTCCTGACATCTCCAGGCACCATTCCATATTCTTCTTTGAAGCACTTGGTGAAGTAACTGGGGGCTGTAAAACCTACAGCATAAGCCACCTCAGAAACACTTTTATCTGTTGTCAACAACAACTGGTAGGCCCGACTAAGGCGAGCGGTTCGTAGCAGTTCTACCGGCGACGAGCCCGTAAGTGCTTTCACTTTACGGTAGAGTTGTACACGACTCAAGTTCATATCGGAAGCCAGATCTTCTACACTTACCTCGCTGTTCTCCAAACGTGTCGCTATCACTTCCTTGAAACGAGTAAAAAAGGCTGAAACGGGTTCATCCGACGTTTCATCAACCGTTTCATCCGTCACTGCATCGTCTATACTTTCAGGTGCGACGGCCTCTTCTGTGACCTCAACCGTCTCCGAAGAGTCTGCATTCACAGGAACTGGTTGCTCTGGCAGATTCCACAAAGTATTGACCACACGCTCACGCTGCAATGCGATTTTACGAAGGTGATAAAGATAGAAAAGTACTAATATCACTAACAAGAGGGCTATGATGCCCATAGACAACCATGAGATGACCCGTTGTGCATCAAGGGCACGAAGATAGGTATCAGCTTTCTCGTGCAATTGTTCCAGATGGGCTGCCTGTCGCATAATTTCCTCGCTTTCCATCTGTAGCACATCAGCATTACTGGGGGTAACGATAGCACTCTGGAGTCGTGTTTCCTTGGAATAAGGCTTGCCGTCAAGGATATCCACAGCAAGCTGTAGTAACCTGTCGCCATGAGTGGGATAGATATAGGAAGCCTCAAGAATAGAGTCTCGTACCAACTGGATACCGCCATCCTTACCTGGAAGACCATCGACACCGCAGAAAAGGGGCAAGGGATGTATATTCAGTGTGGAGAATGCCTTACGTGCTCCCATCGCTGTACGGTCATTGGCACCAAACACCAAGTCTACGTGCACATCCTGATGGTCGGCCAACCATCGCATGGTTTCCTCATAAGCAGTAGATTCCGTCCAATCGCCTTGCAACGACCCCACGACCTTAATGCCTGGTGCATCCTTGATGCTTTCCATAAAACCATTGTGACGATCGATAGAGGGAGAAGAGCCTGCCAATCCTCTGATTTCCAGAACAGTACCCTGACCATGAAGACGGTTTTCTATAAAATCGCCCATCGTATGCCCCATCTCATAATTATCGGCACTAATGAAAGCAGTATATTTCTGTGAATTGGTCTTTCGTTCAAACACAATGACAGGAATGCCTTTGTCGTAGGCACGGTCTATGGCAGGCGAGATGGTCTGCACCTGATTGGGGGCTACAATCAGCAGGTCGATGCCACTATCCACCAAACTGTCTATCTGCTGTACTTGTCGCTCATCGCTATCATAGGCAGCAGCGAACTTCAATTCTACATTGTCATGAAAGTATGCGCCCATCTTCAGTTCGGCATTCTGCTTGTCGCGCCAAATGTCAGCCGAACACTGTGATACACCGATTTTGTGTTTCACCTTGTCAGGGGAACAAGAGATCAGTACAGTAGTTAGTAACAGAAAAAATAAAGCCCTTTTCCACATATCGCTGCAAAATTACGAAAAAACGAGAGTAGAACAAAATAAATTCATTTATTTTTTTAGAAGATCAGCAGCCCCAGTCTCTTCATCTAATCTTGGAAATAGACACGCTTCACCCGATTGGACACACTGGTAAGCACCTCGTAGGGGATGGTATCCATCACATCGGAGAGGACGGTCACAGGCAGGTGAGCACCAAATATCTCCACACTATCCCCCTCCTGACAGGGAATGTCTGTGACGTCGATCATTGCTACGTCCATACAGATATTACCGATATAAGGTGCCTTCTGTCCGTTCACTAGACAATAGCATGCTCCACGTCCCAGATGACGGTTCAGCCCGTCGGCATAACCTATCGGAATAGTTCCTATCACACTGTCGCGTGTGAGCACTCCCTTGCGACTGTAACCCACCGTCTCGTCCTTGGGCACATGGCGCAACTGCAGGATGGTGGTCTTCAACGTAGATACCGTATGCAGCATCCGATTATCGCGAGGGTCGACGCCATAGAGTCCTAAGCCCAGCCGGCACATATCCATCTGACGTTCTGGGAAATGCTCGATGGCAGCCGAGTTGTCCATGTGGCGCAGAATCTTATGACTGAAGGCCGACTGGAGTTTGCGACTGGCCTTGTCGAACTTCTCAAACTGCTGGGCTGAGAAATGGTCGAAGTCATCGCTGTCGGAGCCTACGAAATGGCTGAACACCGAACGGGGGATGATGGCGTTCTGGTTCTTCAAACGACGAATCACCTCGTCGATATCCTTTTCTGGATCAAAACCCAGACGGTGCATACCGGTGTCGAGCTTGATATGTACGGGCCATCCTGTGATGCCTTGCCTCTCGGCCGCACGAATGAGGGCATCCATCAGTCGGAAAGAGTAGACCTCGGGCTCCAGGTCGTAGTCGAACATGGTCTTGAAGGCGGTCATCTCAGGATTCATAATCATGATATTCTGCGTGATACCATTGCGACGCAAGGTGACACCCTCGTCGGCAACTGCCACTGCCAGATAGTCTACTTGATGATCCTGCAGGGTCTTCGCTACCTCTACGGCGCCAGCACCATAGGCATCAGCCTTGACCATACAGACCAATTTTGTCTCGGGCTTAAGGAACGAGCGGAAATAGTTCAAGTTGTCGACAAGTGCATTCAGGTCGACTTCGAGGATGGTTTCATGCACCTTCTGTTCCAGTTGCTCTGTGATCTGGTCGAAGCCAAACACACGAGCGCCTTTAATCAGGATCAGCTCATCGTGCAACGAGCGGAACACCTCACTGCGAAGGAACTCGTCGGTGGTGGCAAAGAAATAGGTCTCGGGCACGGTGATCACAGCGCGCTTCGAGGCCATACGCGTGCCGATGCCAATCAGTTTAGTGATGCCTCGCTGCAGACACAAGTCGTTCACCTGACGGTAGAGTTCATCATAGTCCATCCCACTCTGGTGGATATCACTCAGGATAAGCGTACGTTGCAGCGGTACGATTACTCCCTCGCGCCGTAACACAGGAAGTCGACGCGCCATGAAGTCGAGGGCAATATCGAGCGAGTTGATATCTGAATTGTAGGAGTCGTTGATGAGCACACACCCGTGTTGTCCTTCCTTCACCTCCAGACGCATGGCCACCGGTTCGAGTTGTGCCATTCGCGTAGCTAGCTCGTCGGTGGTGAGTCCCAGATAGAGGGCTACCGCAGCACAAGCATACGAGCACTGCAGGGAAGCCTCATCGAAGAAAGGCAACTCATAGGAGGCTTCCTGCCCCTGATAGCAGTAGAAGACAATACTATGTCCATTGTCTCCGTGTTCCACCTTTTTAATATATAAGGGAGCCGCATTGTTCTCGAGACTCCATCCTATCTTCTCGCCTTTAAATCCCGACCGCCGCACACAACGACTCACAATATCGTCATCACTGTTATAGGCGATGACTTTCGCACCATGAAAGAGTTGCATCTTCTCCATACATTTCTCTTCCATCGAACGGAAATTCTTCTGATGGGCACTACCCAGTGAAGTGAGCACGCCAATGGTAGGTTGGATGATATCGGCCAGCGCCGCCATCTCGTCGGGCTCACTGATACCTGCCTCAAAGAGGGCCACCTCCGTATGTTCGTTGAGCAACCACACGCTCAGAGGCACACCGATTTGCGAGTTATAGCTCTTAGGCGAACGGGTGACTGTCATGGAGGGCGCCAGCAACTGACTGAGCCACTCTTTCACCATCGTCTTTCCGTTGCTGCCCGTGATGCCGACGATAGGGATATCAAACTCATCACGATGACGCTCAGCCAACCGCTGCAGGGCAGCTAAGGGTGAGGGAACCACTAAGAAGTTGGCATCAGCGAAACGTGATGTCAGTCGCTTGGCTTCGGCCTGCTCAACAACGAAGTTTCTTACTCCCCTGCGATACAGGTCTTCGATATAACGATGACCGTCGTTGCGTTGGGTCTTCAACGCAAAGAAAAGAGTCTCCTCAGGGAAACAGAGGGAACGGCTGTCGGTCAGTAACCATCCAATCTTAGCATCTGTTGTACCGATGCGTCGTGCGCCAATAAGCGTCGTAATTTTTTCTATCGTATAGTTCATTTTGCGAAAGTAGTATATTTTTTCCGTAAAGCTGCGATTTTTAACATAGTTTTATCCATGAGTGCCTGATATTCGACCGACTCAGGATGGAAGGGACGATGATCGAGCACCTGTTTCAGGGGGCGCCATTCCTCCAGGAACTGCTGAGCCGCAAGAGAGAAATAGATAGCCACTAGTCGCTCCCAGAGATAATCGACGGCCTGCTCCGAAGGATGGATCATGTCGGCGGCATAGAAACGATAGTCGCGCAACTCGTCATTCATAATCTCGTAGGAAGGGAAGTAGGATATTCTAGACTCCCTAGAATTTCTAGAATTTCTAGAACTTCCAGAGTTTCTCGGATTGTCTAGATCGTCCAGAATCTCCTGCACCGCCAACAGCAGCGTGGCTTTCGACAGTTGACTGCCGTGGTAGCCATATTTCCGATAGCGGATAGGACTGACGGTGAGCACTACCCTCACATCAGGATTGACCTGTCGCAACAGGGTGATAGCCTGTCGCAGATGATGGGCACATTCCTCGACCGTCAGTTCCTCTTCCTGAAAGAGGGTTGCCGACCGTTTCTCACAGTTATCCACAATCTCACCCGTTTCCTTCAGTCGGTAGACATGGTTGGTGCCTAATGTCAGGAACACCGTCGACCACGTTTTCCGTTCCATCCGTTCGAGGGTATGCACGATACTGACGGGGTTATACATCGTCCCAAAGGGATTAATGGTCACAGGAAAACCTTCATGCTCGAACCGTCGACCGATGGCATCGGCAAAACACGACCCCACAAAGAGAATCTCCTCACAAGGCTGTATCTCAAACCCCGGCTTCGGAATATCAACAATCGTCCTAAACTCCATCTCGTCACTGATGATTCTAACACTAACTCCTACTCACCTGCAAGCCCTGTGTACTCAGGCGCATGTCCACAAAACGGGCATTCGTATGCAACTGCTGTTGTCGCAGTATCTGTTTGATACGTGCTGCCGCCTCTGGGTCTTTCGCCACCATATATAGATAGCCACCACCACCTGCACCAGGCAGTTTGTTCCCTAGGCAGAGGTCGTCTACCAGATTGGTGATTGCCTTCACGGCCAACGGGTTCGTTCCACTGTCGATACGCTGGTTCTGTTGCCACGTTTTCCTGATGAGGTGTCCCATCTGGTTAAAGTCCGCCCGCTGAATAGCCTCATACATATCCATCGTATGGGCTTTCATCTCACGCAACATCCTAAGCTCGTCGTTCTGATTGAGAAACATCCGCCGCACGATTTCTGAGAGGATATTTTTCGCTGTACGCGTCAGACCAGTATAGTATAACAGATGACACGACTGGTACTCCGACTGGGTGAAGAGGTCGTTGGGCAACCATCTCACCTGTGGGTTCTGGTCGAAGCCCCTGACGGTCTGCAAGAGTTTCACGCCACCCAGTACCCCTCCGAACTGGTCTTGCCAACCACCACCCGTCGTGAGCAACTGTTCCAGTACGAGTGTCCGTTTGCCAATCTCGTTCTTATCCCAGGCCAGCGAACAGAAATCGTTGACGGCTCCCAGCACTGTGGCGGCGAGGATACTACTGGTTCCTAAACCACTGCCTGCAGGGATCGCCGATAGGAGAGTCAGTTCTATGCCGCAACCAAAGTCCTCCAGCTGTGCTTTCAGTGTGGGGAACGGCTCTTGTGAGAATCCTGGTTGGAAGCCTGCCAGCACCAGTGCCGCCTTGGGGATAGAGAAAGGACTACCCACATGCATAAAGTCGGCCAGTTGTTCGTAGGTCTCGATGCGTTCCATCGCCCCCAGATCGATACTCCTGAGGATGATATGATGCTCCTTACACGGACGGGCGTAAGCCTGCAACGGTGGTTGACCGTTCAGTTCGACGGCAAAATTGATCACACTGCCTCCCTCCATCAGACAGTAGGGCGGTGTGTCTGTCCATCCACCAGCGATATCGATACGCACAGGACTACGTCCCCACACGATCTGATCGCTATATACTGACATCCGCGGTCGCTGCTTCTCTGCGAGCGCCATCTCCGTCAGTCCCTCGCGCAGAAGGGCAAACGCCTGTCGTTCTGACTCCTCATAAGGTTCACCTCGCAGACGCGACATCTCCGAACGCAGCATCGCATCGTGGATACGGATGAGCAACGGACTCTCTTCGGGGATGGGAGCAGGCAACGGCAGTCCGAAGTCCACCATCTCATGGGCTGCATCATCAAGATCGATCTGATAAAACACACTACGTCCACTATTGGCTGCCAACGCCTCCCAGTTAAGTTTCCTGAACTGTCGCCGCTGGGCAAACAGTCGTACAAGATTAGCTTTATTCGATATTTCCTCAGCACTCATCAGCCGATAGCCTGCAGGAGGTTCTCCTGCCAACAACTGTTGCACCACTTCACCCATCTCTGTCAGATTCTTCACCACAGGAAAGAGGGGTGTCGACTGTCGCTCACCAGCGAAACGGTCATCGATATCATAGACACGCACCACATACTCGCTCTCGCCCACAGGAACGATATCCACACACTGTCTGGGTTGCAGCCGCACCACCCAGTCGTTCTCAGGAACGCCTGTAATGACGTGGTCAGTACTGAGTTGCCAGTGAGGACCTACACAACTGTTCTCTATCCACAAACGGGGATTTTGCTCCGTCAGTTTCACATGACTCACAGCATTCTGAATAAAGATAGAGGGATGGGGCTTCCAACCGAGATGCATAATCTCGCGCTGGTCGTTGACGAGGTTCTGGATAGCGAGCGTCGATGAGATCATTTCCCTGCTCGTACCATAATGATAGAACTCACCACCTGGGAGGGGGAGTATCGCTACCGTCAGTGATTTCAGTTCCTCGTCTTCTATCAGGGGGTGTGTACCCAGTGAACAGCCAAACTCCGAATACAGGTCGTACTCCTTCAGTTGTCCGTTGTGCATCGAGTGTTTCATCAATAGCTTCACGGCCTTGTCGCTCAACAGCCACACACCGATATCCGTCAGATACAGATGATTGGTCTGCAGACGACTCAGCGTCTCCACAGATGG